>JGI20163J15578_10000029_pt1 | contig 51785 bp, 50 predicted proteins | sample TergutCu122P1_FD_15578 | JGI IMG/M metagenome (IMG submission 15578)
ATCTATTGCCAAGTCAAGCCATTGTAGGATATTGTTCATTGCTCATCACCTCGATGATGAGTTTAACATTTTTCTGAAATTTTTTCATGCGTTTGTCGTGCATAAAAACAACCGGTAAGAAAATCCTACCGGTTGTCTTTCAACTCCGGCTCTACACCGGCATAATAAACACAGCAATTGCCACAGAATGCAAAATAGATGCAGCGTTTACAAATAAATGAAACACGGAATGCATATATTTTCTGCGTTTTCCAACCCCATAAAAAATTGCCCCAACAGTGTAAAGCACACCGCCAATCAAAATCAGTACAAAGAACGGTACACCCAATACATAAATAAGCCTGTTTATTCTAAATATAGCCATCCAGCCCATGCCAAGGTAACAAACCATAGCAAATATGGCAAAACGCTTCCTGTCAATGCCAGTAAGTGTAATGCCGATAATCGCGAACACCCAAATTAACCCAAAAATAAGCCATGCATCCAACGGAAAAATTGCCCTAAACTGCCCAAGCAAAATAGGTGTGTACGTTCCGGCAATTAAGATATATATTGTGCAGTGGTCCAAAACTCTAAATACCAGCTTTGGTGTGCCTATGCTAAGGCCGTGATAAATGCTGGACATGGTAAACATTAAAATAATGGCAATGCCGTAAATAATACCGCTGGCTATACCCCATGGGTTATGGTGAACCGCCGCCACGATAACACAGGCCAACAGTGCCACAAGGCCAAGGCCGCCGCCAACTATGTGTGTAATCATGTTAAACAATTCCTCGCCACGTGTATAATTTGGCAGTCCTTTATGTGGCTGTACAATATTTTCGCTCATTATTGCTCCTTTCAACTGTCACTTACTAATTTTCTTAAGTTTGCTCTTGCACGGGATAATCTGGATTTTATCGTACCTACATTAATATCTAATACATTTGCCATTTCGTCGTAAGATAAACCCTGCATATCACGTAAAATTATTATCATTCTGTAATTGTCCGGTAATTTGTTTATAGCGTCTAAAACTTCTTTAACCCGCTCGTTGCCCGAAGCTGTTTCCTCTGCAGAAGGTAGGGCATTCTGTATCGCCTCTTCTGTTAACTCCACCGTTTTAACGCGGTTCTTGCGTATCACATCAAGACAAGTGCGCGAAATTACGGTACATATCCATGGCTTAAGGCTGCCATCTTGTGAAATTTCTACACGACTTAGGCCGTTATAAATTTTTAGAGCAGCCTCCTGGCTGGCATCCAAAGCGTCTTCACGGTTGCAAAAATAGCGGTGGGCTATGTAATGTATCAGCTTTTCGTATTTATAAAGAATGCTTTCAAAAGCCCCTGTTAATGGCGGTGTCATAGACCTTTCCAACTTTGCGGCTGCAAGTAATTGTGCATCCGTTGGGTTCATAATGCGGTTCCTTTCAAATTGTCCACAAAGCCCATTAAAAAGCGGCTCCGCCGCTTCCCGTAGCAAAGCGAAGGAAGCGTAGTAGGGATTCATTCCCTACGGAGCGGCGGGGTTTGGGGTTTGACTCTCAGCGAAGCTTGCGAGAGGGCAGTGCCCCATTTAAATAGAAAGGCCCAAAATGCCGGTCCTATATTTTGACACCTAGCCCAAGGCTAGGGGGGTGTCCGCAGCGAAAGCCTCTGCTTCTGTACATAAATGAACAGCACAGCATAAACTTTGCAATAATAGGACTCCCGTTTTTGTTCTGTAGGTTCAAAATAATAGGTTGTCGAGCATCTCAGGCTCTGTAAAATTATTATAGACATTTTATTTATTTTTAGCAAGTTAAAAATTTACAAATGTATAAAAATCACACAGGCAGACAATCTATATTATGTGATGAAATTATTTTACAAGTCAAAAGGTGATTTTATTGAGTAAATTTTTCTTACTGTTTTTGCTTGCAGCCGTATTATGCACCACCACTGTATTTGCCGGGCAAAATTGGGGGCTTCACTTCCCCAAAGACGGATCTCGCCCTACCGGCCCTGCAACAGCAGAACATTTAAAACAATTCGATTCATATTTTATTGGCGCGGAAGATGAAAAAGTACTGTACCTAACTTTTGATGCAGGTTACGAAATTGATTTAACTGCCGGTATGTTAGATGTTCTAAAAAAACACGAAGTTCCGGCGGCATTTTTTTTGGTAGGCAATTACATCCGAGACAATCCGGAACTTATAAACCGCATGGTTGCAGAAGGCCACATAGTAGCAAATCATACAATGACCCACCCGGATATGAGCAAAATAAAAAATAAAGATGCGTTTGCAAAAGAATTATCACTTGTGGAAGAACTTTACAAGCGAGTAACAGGCAGTGAAATACCGCGGTACTACAGGCCTCCAAAAGGCATCTACAGCGAAAGCAACCTAAGGCACGCTCAAGAACTTGGATACAAAACAATATTCTGGAGTTGTGCGTATGAAGATTGGGATGAAAAAAAGCAGCCTTCAAGAAAGAAGGCATTTAGCAAGTTAATTCCGCGAATCCACTCGGGTGCTGTAATACTGCTACACAACACATCAAAAACAAACGCTCTCATCTTAGATGAACTTTTGACGAAGTACAAAGAAATGGGCTACAGGTTTGAAAATTTGGACCATTTAACTGCATAATAATTCGCAAACAGGGCACAATAAAAGCGCGGATTAATAAAATAATCCGCGCTGTAGCCGCTTGATATAGGAGGTATTATGGATATTAATTGCACACATGACTGTTTATATCAACAAGATGGCAAATGTACTTTAAAAGAGCTGCCTTTGCAACAGGAGGTTAACAATATATCGAATGAAATAGACTGTTTATATTATTCCGCACTTCAGTCTATGGTCTAGGGTAAGTATTTGCGGCTTCAACTATTGCATCGTAAATGGCTTGGGCCAACAGCCACTGGTGCTGTGTGGTTGCTAACCTTGCGGCTTCTGCCGGGTTTGTAAGGAACCCTACCTCAAGAAGTACCGAAGGCATGTTGCTTTCACGAAGCACAATTAACCCCGGGCCGTATCTTTCTCCGCGGCAATTGGCTCCTGTTCTGGCAATTTTATGCCTTTGTATTATTTCTGCAAATTGACGGCTGGTAAAACGGTTATTAACAGTATTATTGCGCTCTCGTTCACCGAAATTATACCAAGTCTCAATTCCGTGCGGTGCAGGGTTAACCGTCACCGGCCTTGTATTATGCACTGCAGCATTGGCATGAATTGATATAAACAGATCGGCGTTAAGTTCATTCGCAAACTCTGCGCGCCTATAGTTGTATATACCGCTGTCGTCCCATCTGGTCCTATATGCCCTTATATTTGGGTTATTCTCTAAAAGTTGTATCACTTTTTCGGAAAGCGCAAGAGCCAAGTGTCTTTCAACTACGCCATTGTGTGCGGAACCTATATTCCAGCCCCCATGCCCTGGGTCAATTACTACAATAAACGGATGTACTTCCCTGGGCAAATTGGCACGTATTATATACGATTCCGGCGTTTCATATATTGTAAACGCCAGTACACGTGTTGTGTCAAATACCAAACGTGCGTTGCCGGAAGTATCCTGCTGGAGGGTTACTGTATTAATTAACCCATCCATTATGCCAATCTCGCCGCGGCCAAGTACTGACGCAGAGTTTGGCAGTACCAACGAGTAGCGGAGACGCAAATATTCATCAATATGCTGTACCTGCGCTATATCCATAGTAAAGCCGGTTGCTTTGGAAATATGCAGTTCACGCCTTAGTGAATCGTATCTTATGCCGGTTACTCCACGGTGCAGCGTTAGCATTATGGTACTGTTAGTGTGTTCAACGCTAAAGTTAGGCCAATTGTCCCCCACATACACACGGATATACGAAGAATCGTCATCGCGCTGGCCCGTTGTGAAATGTGTTGCAAAAGCACCGTTTGCATCAGGGCTTCCGCTTGCAAGCATTTCTGCATTGTCAATGTTAATAGTTAAAAAGTTAGGGAAGCCTTCTGTTGAAACACGGAATGATGGCAAAACACTGCCTTGGATAGTTAAAATGTCCGAGTCACTGTCTGATTGCAAAGATACTTTAGTAATCTTATTTGACGCAAATGCTATTGTTAAAGATTCTCTGTTGGCGGAAAGTGCCAATGTAAACTCTGTGGCCTGTGTAACGTGAAAAACAACCCGTGAAATCATTGGTTCGGTAGAAAATTGTGAAGTACGCACGGCACTGACAGGAACAGATGAATGTGCAGGAATAAGGTCAGATATCATATTTGCAGAATTGTGGATGTCTATGGCAATCCTGTTGTCTGACAAAACAAGATAACTTACCCCGGTAATGGGCGATGATGCCACTATTACGTAAGCAGCAGTGTCAACATCGTATGGCGTTAAAACATGAGTTATATTAGTTTGTGGGTGGCTAACCGTAGTAATTGGAGCAGAGGATACATTACGTGCTAAATTTACGTTTTCTGCCGGTTCTAAACCGGTTCCCGGAGGAAGTGTTGTAATATCCATGCCATTGTATGCCGATTTGTAGCATGATTGCTCCGTTTCTTCATCACTTGGCACATCCTTGGGGTAAATGTCTGTTGCCGGGTCATGGTATTCTAGATTCGAAGTAGGGTATTCATCAAAAGGCGGAAGTGATAATGGCGGTCCTTCCGGATAATCCGGAATATAATTTGTATTTTCGTCAACAGGCGAATTAAGTATGGCAGTACGGCTCTCTCTGTCCCAACGGACACCAAAACCAAACGCTTCCCCAGGGAAACGTAAAGGTATCATTGTGCTTCCGTTTATAATAACGGGGGGCGTCGGCATAAGAACCGGGCTGCCGTTTAACATAGCTACGTTATCATCAATTGTCATAACTAAAACATCATCACCGTGAAATACGGTAACTTGTCTGTTCCCCGAATGCCAGCCGACAGTGCCGCCCATTCGCTCAAAAACAGCCCTTGCAGGTACAAGAACACTGTCATTCCGGATAATTGGAGGCGACGGAAGCCCGCTAACTTCCTGCTCATCTATAATTAGACGTATATCTGAAGCATATGCATTAACATAAAACAGTGCGCAAAACACAGTGAAGAATGTAATAAATATTATTTTTCCCATTGTTTTCATCAAGAACCCCCGAAATTTGTAAAATATATTTACATAATAATAAAAAAATAACCGTTATGCAAGGTGCATAACGGTTTTGTAATATTATTAATATTTAAGGGCTTCCGGTTTGGGTTAGTTATTATTGTAATATTTGTTGTGCATCTGAAGTATCTTCATCTTGAGTACCTTCATCTTGCTGTGGTAAATTGGAACTGTTTTCCGATTCGCTATAAATAAGTCTTTTAACCAAATATCCTGTGTTGGGCAATATCGCTTCTTCTTGACGGATAATGCCGGAGGCAATCATTTTACTTAGTGTAGTGTCCACGGCCTCTTCTGAAAATTCTGGATTATTACGTGAAACCACACTGACGGTTTTTCTGTATGTTGCTATAATGTCGCTTTTTTCTTGTACCCATGATAAATTTTTCAAAATTGCTTGCTCTAAAGAATTATTACGTTCATTGGAAGGCAAAATTTTTGCATACCAGTTGGCAGCGTCAGAAAGTAGGGGACTAAGCGAACCTTCAATTGCGTAAATTCCAACAACTTTATCGTTAAAATTCCGTAAAAATGCAACAATACTTTGAAAATGGCTATCTCCCGTAAAAAGGATAAAATGCTTGATTTCCTGCCTTCTAAATAAATGCTGGTATATGTGGTCCAGCATAATAAAGTCGGTATAATCCTTGGTTTTATCCCCTTTAGAGCAGTCAATAATACTGGTAGATATACTTCTAAGCTTTATTGGATGGTCTTTTATTGCTTCTTGGGAAAAATCTGCGAAAAAAATTACATCGCGAAGCTCGCCTTTATCCCGTACATGGTTAAACCAGCCCATAATATCCGGGCCAACCTGGTACTGATTCCTGCAACCATAGAACCATGCTTCGTAATCTACAAATACTGATGTGGGTACTTTGTCAAAACTCTCGTCTTTGTAATTTGTTATATACTGCATAATATTTTCTCCTTACCATGTTGTGGAAGGAAGCCCTTGATTGAATTGTAACATTATTGTATAAAAGTGACAAGCGTAATTAGCAATGAAAAAAAGAAATGAAAAAAATAAAGCCCCACCTGTAATGGAGGGGCTGATATGGGTCTAATTCATTAATTACCCATTAACTGCATCTTTAAGTTTTTTACCAACTTTAAAACGAGGAGCTTTAGATGCGGCAATTTTCATAGGTTTGCCTGTTTGAGGGTTGCGGCCTTCGCGCTCTGCACGGGTTACAACATCAATTGTTAGGAAGCCTACCAATTGCACTTTTTGATCAGCAACAAGTGCTTCGGTAATTACATCTTCAAATGCTGCCAGAAACTTTTCTGTGTCTTTTTTTGTTAGATCGGATTTTGCTGCAACTGCCGCAATCAGTTCCGTCTTATTCATAATGTATCCTCCTTTTGAATAAGGCCGCCAAATGTGCGGCTCTTACTTGCTGAACGTATTTATAAACGCTTCTACGGAATTTGTCAAGGAAAATTCAACATTTCTTACTAAAAAACTTTAAAAGTTAATTATTTGCAACATTTTTTCGTCCATTTCCTTATTCGATACTTGCCAGCTATATACGCTCTTTTGCCTTGTTTGCATTCCAAATTCGTATTACATCTTCTGCAGTTTGTGCGGTATCTGAACCGAAAATATGTGAATGACGATTTACTAATTTAGACGACAAAGTACTGATAACATCATTAAAAGTAAAGTGTCCTGCTTTTTCTGCTATTTTGGCATGAAAAACAACTTGTAGCAATACGTCGCCCAGTTCTTCTTTTAAAGCGGGCATATTTTGCTGATTTATTGCATCAATTGCTTCATTGCATTCTTCCAGCATATATTCACACAAGCTTTCATGAGTTTGTTCTTTATCCCATGGACAGCCATTTTTACCGAGTAATGTATCCATGATGCTTAAAAGTTTATCCAGTTCCATATATCCTCCACATGTGATGTATAAAAAAAAGGGCTTACGCCCAATTTTTTTAGTTTTCCATTTGTTTGCCTAAAAAAGCGGCAGCACATACTGCTAATTTGCTTTCCACATCACCCATTTTATGATCCGGTGACAGAATAACAACTGCGCCAATTACGTCGCCCTCTGCAATGATAGGGGCAACAAACTGATGACTGTACGAAGGATCATCATCATTTTCTAAAACAGACACAAAGTTTGAGTCTGTCCTGGATGCGCCGAAAGGATTACGCAAGTTAAGCATTTTTTCCAATGTCTCAGATACTCGTCTGTCTAAAAATTCTTTTTTAGACCCGCCTGCAACGGCAATTATTTGATCTCTGTCTACGATACAAATAATGTGCCCGCATGCATTTGTAAGAGTCTCTGCGTACTCTTTTGCGAAAGTGCCCAATTCGCCGATTGGTGAATACTTTTTAAGTATAATTTCACCTTCACGATCCGTAAAAATCTCTAGTGGGTCACCTTCGCGGATTCTTAACGTTCTGCGAATTTCTTTCGGGATTACAACTCTGCCTAGATCGTCAATTCTTCTTACAATACCTGTAGCTTTCAAAGCTTTTCCTCCTTGTGTATATCGAATGTTTAATTGCAAAAAATAAAACTGCTAAATACGAGACTTTACATATTATTTGTAAAAAATTGATTGAATATACTAATATGATACAGTTCCTGTATTTACACGTAATAAACTTAGCTTACGGTTGATTAACGTACCGACTGTGCTAGTTTTGCAAATGCCGAGGCATCGTTTACTGCCATTTCTGCCAACATTTTGCGATTAATGTTTATACCGGTTTTTTTCAAGCCGTGCATAAATTGACTGTAACTAAGGCCATGAATACGTGCCGCGGCGTTGATACGGGTAATCCATAAACGGCGATATTCACGTTTTGTTTGCTTGCGTCCCGAGAAAGCAGCAGCCATTGCGCGCATAACTGCTTGCTTAGCGGCCCGATACTGTCTACTTCTGGCCCCATAATAACCGCGAGCCAATTTCAATGTTCTTTTATGTTTTTTTCTTGAGTTTAGTGCGCCTTTTACTCTTGCCATTCAAAAGTCCTCCTCTTAGGTGCGTGTTTATGCGTAAGGCATCATTTGTCTTACTGCGGCTTCGTTAGTTTTGTCCACCATACCCATTTTACGAAGATTCATTTTGCGTTTTGGGCTCTTTTTGGTAAGGATGTGCGTTTTATTTGCCTTTTTGTGCTTAAATTTACCGGTGCCGGTAATTTTGAAGCGTTTTGCTGCTGCTTTTTTTGTTTTTAACTTTGGCATAATCTACTCCTTTTGCTTTTCTGGTTGCTGCTTTGGTGCTAAAAACATGGCCATAGAGCGTGCTTCCATTTTAGGCGGCTTTTCTACATTACCATATTCACTTACATTTTGTGCAAACTCATTAAGAATCACGTGCGCAACTTCCGTCCGGCCAAGTTCACGCCCGCGGAAACGAATTGTGATTTTTACTTTGTCACCGTCTTTTAAAAATTTAATAGCTTTTTTCAACTTGACATCTATGTCATGCTTGTCAATGTTTGGGGACAATCGAAGTTCCTTTACGTCAATCGTTCTTTGTTTTTTTCTTGCTTCTTTTTCTTTTTTTGACTGTTCAAATCTGAACTTGCTGTAGTTCATGATCTTGCAGACCGGTGGCTTTGCTGTTGGTGAAATTTTCACCAAGTCCAGGCGCTTTTCGTCCGCAATTTGTTGTGCGTCACGGCTGGACATAATACCTAGCTGCTCGCCATCGTCACCAATTAGGCGTACCTCGCGGTCTCTAATCTGCTCGTTGATCATTAAGTCAGTGATACTGTACCACTCCTTCTTTAATTGGACAGGGCATAGGCCCGGGAAAGCGCATTAAAAAAGACAGATGCAAAATCTCACCTGCCACAAATAGACACCCCCATGTGTATGGGAAATTAAATATCCTATTCGTAACCCGGTAGCACACAATTGCGGCTTGAAGGTGAGAAGTGGAACTTCTTCTTTCGGAACAGAGTTTAACACGATACGTAACGATTGTCAAATTTTTGCTGAAAAATATTTTTTATGAAAATTTTATAAAAGTATCATTGCGTCGCCATAGCTGAAAAACCGATACTCTTGATCAACGGCTTCCTTGTAGGCTTCCATTGTTTTTGCATGTCCGGCAAAGGCGGAAACAAGCATGATTAGAGTGGATTCAGGCAAATGAAAATTTGTCAGTAAACCATCCATAACTTTGAATTTGTACCCAGGGTAAATAAAAATATCTGTTTTACCGGATCCGGCAATAACTTCGCCGGTTTCATTGGCACGGCTTTCAATAGTGCGGCAGCTTGTTGTGCCTATGGCAACGACTCTGCCGCCGTTTTTTTTGGTTTGGTTAATCAGATTTGCAACTTCGGGTTCGATGCGGCAGTACTCGCTGTGCATATGATGTTTTGTAATGTCATCTTCTTTTACGGGGCGAAATGTCCCTATACCGACATGTAAAGTTACTTGCGCGATGTTTACGCCCATGTTTTTTATGCCATTTAACAGTTCTTCGGTGAAATGTAAACCCGCGGTGGGTGCAGCCACAGAACCGTCATTTTTTGCGTATACGGTTTGGTATCTTGATGTATCTTTTTGTTCCTCTTCGATGTAGTGGGGGAGGGGCATTTCACCTATCTCCTCCAGCAGCGGCTCAAAGGCACCTTCATGTGATAAGGAAACAACACGCAAGCCGTCTTCAATTATCTCTTGGACAGTGGCAGACAATCTGCCGTTTGCAAATGTAAGTGTATCGCCCTTGCGAGCTTTTTTTCCGGGCTTTACCATTACACTCCAACTGTTTTCATCTAAACGTTCGTGCAGCAACATTTCTACGTTATTATCACTGACTAACCGTGCCGGGATAACACGTGAGTCGTTTACAACCAAACAATCGCCCGGGCGTAGTATAGACTTAATATCAACAAACATATGATGTGATACTTTACCGGCGGCCCGGCAGATGTGCATTAGTCTGGAACCGTCGCGCTGTGCGATAGGTTGCTGCGCAATAAGATGTTTTGGCAAATCGTAATAAAAATCTTCTTTTCTTAAATGTGTTTCCATTATCGTATTTCAACTCCTGAGTAATAGTGCAGTAAAATTGAGCGGAAATCGTACCCGGCTTGTGCCATGCTGTTTGCACCTTGTTGACTCATGCCTACACCATGTCCCCAACCGCGGCCATTTATTGTAATACCGGTGCCGTCTGCATCTGTAACGGTAGTTTGTGTCGGCTGCCCAAGGGCTACGCCGTCAAAAACATGGGTGTTATTTGCCGGTACAACGTTTCCGAAACTATCGACTACATAAAGATTACTAACCGGTGCTTGCTGGGTTATGTCTCCGCATGTAATATAAATGGTTGACCCGCCGCCTTCAACCGCACCTGAAATGGTAAAATTACGGCTGTATAAACGTCTGCTAATGTGCCTGAAAATATCGGAGACTTGTTCGCGTGTAGCTGTCCATTGCCCATTTGTACCAATAAAAGTTAATTCTTGAACGCGGCCAAGGCGTTCCTCCGTAATTGACACGCCTGTTACAGTTCCAATATTTGCGCCGGGAGCATGTGCCCTAACCGCAGCAGTTAACTGTGCCCAAGTGTAAGTACGTGACCATATACGCGGATTTTGCTCGTAAAAGTCCCAAACGCCGGTAAGGTGAGCGTATACGCCGCCCCATACATTTTCCACACAGTCTGTAGAACCGCCGCTTGAAGAGAAGTATGGTGTAAGAACGGGTTCGTTGCTGCCGGGTTTAAATACCATAAGCCCGCGAGTGTCACGAACGGCTTGTCTCATAATTTCGTATTCTCTGTATGTTCCGCGGTAGGCTTGGCAGCATGACGAACGGTCGCATATGTCAAACCCTCTTGAGCTGTATGTTCCTCTGTTTTTGGTATACATTGCAAATGTACGTGCCGCCACAGCCTGCGCCCGTAACGCTTCGATGTGAAAATGCGGCGACATTTCCATGGATAAAACACCGTAAATATATTCTTCGATGCAAATTACATTTATTGCCGAAACCTGCCCGCCGGATGGGCGGAACTCGATAACTCCGCGGAAATTGTCAGAACCCATTGATATAATTCCTCCGCCGGTAGCCCTGATTTGCCGCCCGCCATCGGAATCGTTTACGAAGGTAAATACAGTTTCTCCGCCTGCTTGAACCACAACTTGTCCGTTTGACATACGTACGGTAAACCCGGCAGGCGAATTTAAAGTACGAACAACTTCAAATGACCCGTTTGCCCTGCCACGCCCGACATCAATACTTGTTGTGGAGATGGTTATGCTGTTTTGGTTATAAAATGCTCTTACAAGCCCAACGCGGATTGTACTGGCGTATACCATGCTTGCAAACCCGGATGTAACCAAAATGAACACTGCAATGGCACATAAGTACATTAGTTTTTTCATTATGTCTCCCTCTCACAAGGCCGGGACATACCCGAAAGTTTCAAGTACATCCTAAATTATTTTGTCATAAGTGTAATAATTACGTTACAATTCTGCAATACTATATCAGGAAAATACCCGGTTGTACATAAAAAGTTGAAAATTTATTTTGTGACGTGTTGCGTTGTTTGCAGAAAGTAGAGTAGAATGCCTGTAATATAGCATAAAATAAATGAATCATAAAGCCTTTTTTTATGAAAATGTAAAAATTGGTAAATTTACCGAAGGGAGATTATTATGACACCAAAGGAACGGGCTGTTGCCGCGCTTACATTAAAGCAGCCGGATCAAGTGCCAACATTTGAGTTAGAGTTTCAGCTTGCGGACGAAATGTTTGGCAAAAATTTACACCCGCATGTTCTTCGTCCTGCTGAAATAAACAAACTTTCCATGCTTGAAAGAGAGCGTGCGTTAAATCAGCTGGCAGAGGATTATGCATATGTATATGAAGCTTTGGACTATGCAATTATTCCGGGGCCGTATGGAGTAGGGTATATACGCGATGGAAAAGTTGCGCCGGAACTTGCATTTTTATTTAAAAAAATACCGGAATTGACACAGGGTAAGCGTATGCTTGGTTATCATGCAGACGGTACATTTTCCATACCGGACGGTAATGCCATGTATGATTTTGCCTATAAATTGGCAGATGACCCGGAGGGGCTGCGCCAAGACGCGAAAAATTACATGGAATATACCATAGAGAACAACAAAATTTTAGCGGAACATGGGGTTGAAGTTGGCTTACTTTGCAGTGATTACTGTTACAACAACGGACCGTTTCTTTCACCGGAGAATTTTGGCATATTTATTCAGCCCTACCTTACGAAAATTATTGAGGAAGGTAAAAAAGCGGGTTTGTACATGATTAAGCATACAGACGGCGACATAATGCCAATTTTAGATCAATTGGTAGATTGTAAGCCCCATGGCCTTCATTCGATTGACCCTATGGCGGGAGTGGATATAAAAGAAGTTAAGGCACTGGTGGGGGATAAAGTATGCCTTTGCGGTAACGTCCATTGCGCCGCCATGCAAACGGGTACGGATGAAGAAGTTATTGCCAGCGCAGAGTATTGTATGACTTACGGCAAGCCCGGCGGCGGATATATTTTCTGCACCAGCAACGTACCCTTTAAAGGAATGCCGCCGCATAGATACCAAATGATTTTAGATGTGTGGAAGCGAATGAGGGATTATTAAAGGGTAATTGCCCGGTCTGTTATTTCAGCGTTGTCACAGTAACCCCGGCTTCGCCTTCACCGTATTTTCCTAAGCGGTACTCCTTAACATGGGGGTGCCGTTTTAATAATGCGTGAATGGCGTTACGGACGGCCCCCGTACCCTTGCCGTGTATTAAGGTTACGTTGGCTAAGCTGGCAAGAAAGGCATCGTCCAAATATTTATCTGCGGCGGAAACGGCTTCCTCCGGTAACATACCCCGCAGGTCTAACTCTGTGGAAATATACAGCGATTTCATTTTAGAGCCGCCGCTGCCTGCTTTTGGTGTAAATTTTTGCGAAGTTTCCTCTTCTTCCAGTGTTAAGTCGCTGATATGAACCTTTATTTTTAGAATGCCCGCTTGAAGCTGCACTTCGCCGTTTGAGTTTGGCGGGGCGGATACTGTGGCGGTTTGGTTCATAGAGTGGATGAAAACTTTGTCGCCGCGGCGCAGGTTTTCCGGCGGCTTGCGGGATGGTTTTTCTGATACGGGGCCAATGCCGTCGGCCAGGCCTGCCAGTCCTTCCCGCACTTGGCGTTTTGCTTCTTCTATTTCTTTCTGGCTTGCGGCCTGCAGCTGTTTTTGCATTTTTGTTATTTGCTCGTCTGCTTCCTTGCGGGCCTGCTGAACTATGTTTAATGCTTCCTGTCTGGCTTGCTGCATAAGCTTTTCTTTTTGAGTGCGCAATTTTTCTTCTTGCTTTGCCACATCTTCACGGAGTTTTTCGGCTTCCCTGCGGTAAATTTGAGCCCGCTCCTGCTCGAGAAGTACGGCTTTTTTGCTGGCTTCCAGGTCGGTTATAACGTCTTCAAAGCGAATATCTTTTTGGCTAAGCACCGCCCGGGCTTCATCAATTATTTCATCCGAAAGCCCTAATCGTTTGGCAATGGCGAAGGCATTGCTTTTACCCGGTATACCAATTAGCAGACGGTAGGTTGGGCGCAAAGTTTCCACATCAAATTCGCAGCTGGCGTTTTCTACGCCTTCCATGGAAAGTGCGTACAGCTTTAGCTCGCTGTAGTGGGTGGTGACAACCGTGCGAATTTGCCGGGCGCGCAAGTACTGTAAAATTGCAATTGCAAGGGCCGCGCCTTCTGTGGGGTCTGTTCCCGCGCCAAGTTCGTCCAATAAAACCAGCGCGTTGTGGCTTAACCCGTCTAAAATTCCTACAATGTTTTTCATGTGGGATGAAAATGTACTAAGGCTTTGTGCAATGCTTTGTTCGTCGCCAATGTCGGCGAAAACATCGTCAAATACTGCCAATTCGGAATTTTCTTCCGCCGGTATATGAAGCCCTGCCTGCCCCATACAAGTTAGTAAACCCAGGGTTTTTAGGGAGACTGTTTTGCCCCCCGTATTGGGTCCGGTGATTAACAGCATGGAAAATTCGCCGCCAAGGTAAATTTCTGTGGGCACAACGGTATCTGGGTTTAGCAGCGGGTGCCGCCCTTTTCGGATATGGGTAAACCTGCGGCTGTTAAAAGTAGGTTCTGTGGCTTTCATTGCCAAAGATAATTCGCCTTTTGCGAATATGAAGTCTAAATATGTGATTTGCTCTATGTTTGCGGCAAAAATATCCCCGTTAGCTGCCACTAAACCGCTGAGCTTTAAAAGAATCCGTTCTTCTTCGCGTTTTTCTTCAAAATGCAAATTCTTTATTTTATTGTTCAACTCTACAACGCTGAGGGGCTCCATAAAAACCGTTGCCCCTGTTGAAGACTGGTCGTGAACCATGCCCGGGAAACTGCCCCGGTATTCTGCTTTTACCGGTACACAAAAGCGGTCGCCCCGTAGGGTAACAATCGCGTCTTGCAGCATATTTTTATATGAAGCCGATTGGATTACACCCTGCAAATGGTCGCGGATTTTATCATGAGCTACACGAATACTGCGGCGGATGTCCGCAAGTTTTGGGCTTGCATTGTCCGCAACTTCGCCGGAAGGTTTAATACAGCGATTTATTTCGTTCTCTAATGAATCTATTAGCGTGATTCCTTCAAAATACTGCGCAATGCAAGAGGGCTCTTCTTCCTGTTCATTTCCTTGTCTTCCTTGCTTTTTGCCGTAATTTATCAGCTTGCGGCATACATACAGGCTTTCTGCTACTTGCAGCAAAACTTCTGCCGACAATGTGCCGCCTATGGCTGCATTGGCCAGGGCAGGGCGGATGTCGCCGATTCCCCCAAGCGGTAAGCTTCCTTTTAACAAAATTATTTCCAGCGCGGCAGAAGTTTCGTTTTGTGCGCGCTTTATGTCACTAATATAGGTCATTGGAATTAAATCCTGCGCCAATTGCTTACCCATGGGCGAAGCCGCGCGGGATTGCAGCATCTCGATTATTGCCGGGTATTCCAGTGTGGATAGTGCTTTTTTATTCATGTGTATCGTCCTTTATTTTGGGATTGTGGTCTATTATACCCCATGGTTGTGAATAGGGCAAAATTATCTGTATTGTACATCTACCCCCTGATATCAGGGGGTGGGTATTGTATTGGCTTGTTTCGATAATTGTGCTTTCCAATCATCTTCACTTACCCTTAGAATATCGTACCCTTTCTTGCTGCATAGAACATTATCAACTCTTAAATACGCATTTTCTATCGGTTTGTCACGCAACTGATGAAAGTCAGTCTTGAACCCAAAGCGAGTCTGCCCTGACTCTTTATCAACAATTTCTGCACCTATAATGATACCCTCTGCATCTACTACAAAATATTTAACAAATAACATGAGCTCACTCACCTTCTGCGAACAAATCTGCAAAGCCATTTTCTGTCGGCTTGGTAAACACAGTACCTTCAAAAACATTTGTAGGTTTTTGTGTCTCTCTGTATAATAAATAACGAATAAAGCCGCTTAATGTCTTGCTATACCGACACCTCCATTTTTATCAAGCATACCACATTAACAGGTACCTATCAAACGTATGCTTGGAGTGTGCTATCAGGGGGTAGATATTTAGCATTTTATATAAATGCACATTTTTTAGGATTTGAACCCCTTTCTGTTTGTCAATTATTTTCTTTTTTTTATTGTATCCTAAATGTGCCCAATATGATAAAATACAGCCCGTGTAAGAGAAAAAATTATAAAGGGGTAATTTCATGTCAGATTTTAGTACATTAGTAATTGCGGTAGTATTTGTTTCAATTAACGGGCTGACAATGTTGGCCTGGGCAGCAGCGCAAGGCTATAAAATGAAACCAACCGCCTTTGCGTTTCTTGTTGGCGCAGTGGGTAACTTACTAACCGGTTCTGTTACCCCAATTTCGGGACAATCTTCGATACTAACTGTCTCGCATTTTATGAAAAGGATGGACGAGCGCGTCGCGGCATTGTTACTGGCTGTAGTTGTAATGGTTCCCCTTGGGCTTTTCGGCGGTGTTACCAGAATATCCGAATGGGCAGGCAACCCGGTTATTTGGGGCATGATGGCCGGTGTTGGTCTTATGGTAACCGGCATAAGTCTAGATATGTTAAAACAAGCCAAAAGAACCGGTATAATCTCTCTTGTATCGGCTCTTGCAACTCATGCATTTTTTATCCATGTAGATTTTTCTCCGGAGACAATGCGTCATGCCTTGGTTTATGTAATCGCTGTATCGGTAACATTATCTACAATTGATTTTGTGTTCATACAAAAAAAGCGCGTTAACATTGCTACAATGGCAACGGACGCAGGATATGAAGGCGATATGACACAAAATGAAAACCCAAAATTCTGGACGAAAGAATATTGGGCAGAATTTAAAATTATAAAGCCAAAATTCAGCCTGTATGCCATTATGTTCGCGCTGGCGTTTATTTCACTGAATATTGGGACAAACATTGCCTTTGGCAACATTACCGCCGGTTTTACCTCACCTATGGGCCAACCACCTGCAATACCACAAAACATGGATCACCTAACCGTAATTAACAGCATTGCCGATATTCCAAGCGTAATATTTGGCGGTGCGCCTGTAGGTGCCATAATTTCCGCAACGGCTGCGTCACCTTGGCCGGTAATGGCAGGCGTATTAATGATGTTGCTTTGTGCGTTACTGCTATTTTTAGGGTTAATGACAAAGGCTGTAAAATACGTTCCCGTTCAGGCAATTACAGGCTTCTTGTTAATAATCGGGTTTTTCTCCACTTTTGTACCAAATTTGAGAAATGTATTTGTAAACCCGGCATATTCCGCTTACCCGCAAGCACAAGTAGAATTGGCTGCAGCCATGGCTGTAACTGCATTAACAAAAAATCCGTTCCTTGGCCTAGTGGCCGGAATTTTAGTACGCTACATCGGGGCTTTCCTATTCCCGTTCTTGTAAGATGAGTGAATAGAAAAAGGGCTGTCTCGTTTCCTTATTTGACGAGATGGCCTTTTTTTTACTACAATTATGTGTAGTGAATACAATATATATATAGGTGGTACACGATGACTAATTATGAAAAAGTAAAATCGTATTATGATGTGTTCAATGAATGGAACAGGCTTGACGCACCTGAAGGAAAACTAGAGTTTGATTTATCTATGCCCATTATAACGAGTAATTTACCTTCATATGCAGAAATACTTGATTTGGGTGGCGGGCCGGGCAGATATACTATTGGGTTGGCAAAGTTGGGTTATAGTCTGCACTTGGCTGACTTATCGCAAACATTACTTGATGAAGCCAAGAGAAAAATTTGCGAATACCAAGTAAAAAACGTAAAATCCATTCATCAAGTTAATGCGATAGATTTAGCTGTTTATGCTGATGGTTCTTTTGACGCAGTTTTGCTTTTTGGACCACTCTATCACCTAACCAACAAAAAAGAGCGGACTGCTTGCATAAAAGAAGTAAACAGGGTCTTAAAGCCAAATGGCACGGTATTTGCCAGTTTTATTCCATATCTTTCAGGTGCAATCGGCGTAGCATCAAGAATGTTTAACTTTCCCGACCAAGTAGAAGCCGAAACCATAAAAAAGGTTTTCGATAGTGGCATTTTCAATAATAACACTGATAAGGGTTTTCAAGAAGGTTACTATCCGGCTTCCGGTGAAATAACAGCATTATTCGATAAACATGGATTTTCAAAAGTTTTGTTGCGCTCTATACGAGGTTGGGGGAGTGGCAAAGAAGAGCAAATATATAAGTTGCGGGATGAGCATTTAGGAAGATACAATACCGTTATAGATATTATTAACAAAACATCAGACGACCCGGCAATCATTGAAATGTGCAGTCATGCCATGTATGTCGGACAGAAGGGTCCCAAATAAGTCCTTCTTAATATTTACCCCTGCAAAAACACTTCTTTCGCCTTTCGCGCATCATACAGCGTCTTTTCTATATCAATCGTCTTAAATTCGCCTTTTTCGTACAAAATTTTTCCGCGGCATATAGTCATTTCCACATCGCGGCCACCGGTAGAGTATGCCAGGTTCAAAATAGGGTCGTAGCAAACTGTCTGGCGCGGGTTGTCAAAGTCTATCAATAAAATGTCCGCATCGTATCCTACTTTTATCATTCCGCTTTCGTGGCTGCGGCCTTGGGCTTTAGCCCCGTTTACGGTGGCCATTGCCAGTGTTTCGAAGGCGGGCAGGGCGGTTGGGTCGTTGGCGGCATATTTTTGCAATATGGACGCCATTTTCAGTTCCTCGAATAAATCATGTGAATTATTAGACGCTGCGCCGTCTGTACCAATGGCCACGTTTATACCCGTGGCTTTCATTTTTTGTACGGGTGCAAGGCCGCTTGCAAGCTTTAAATTGGAAATAGGGCAGTGGGCAACTGTTACGTTTTTTTCTACAAGTATTTGCATGTCTTCGTCTGTAACCCATACAGCGTGGGCGGCAGTTGCGGACACATCGAAAACGCCGTGCTTGTTAAAAATTTGCGCGGGCGTTGTACCAAATGACTTGATGCAGTTTTCATGTTCCGTTTGGGTTTCGGATAGGTGAACATGCATTTGCAGGCCGTGCTTGTGGGCAAAATCTGTTACTTGTTCCCAGGCGGGCGGGAACGATGTGTACACCCCATGAATTGACGCGTCAATTTTTACGCGCCCATCGCCTTTACTATGAAATTGCTCCATTGCCCGTGCAGTCTGTTCGTATACATGGTCTTTGTAAAAGTTGTAACCGTCTTTGTCGAAGGCGATTATACCGTTGCTTATGTTTGCCAGTACCCCCGCTTCACCGGCAGCTTTGGCTGTTTCATCCATTATGGAATACATATCTGTAAATGCGATTGTCCCGGAGGCAATCATTTCTGCAATGGCAAGGTTCGCGCCTGTACGTATCAGCTCCGGCGTCCATTTTTGCTCTGCCGGGAAAATATAGTTAAACAGCCAATCTTCCAAAGTGCGGTCGTTGGCGTAACCCCTAAACATTGCCATAGCCCCATGAGAATGACAGTTGTACAGCCCGGGCATAAGTACTTTTCCTGTGCCGTCTATTACCCGCGCGGCGGCAGGTGTGTTTTCGGCTGTATTCGAAATGTAGGTAATCTTTCTGCCGGTTATGCCCACATCGGCATTAGTAAGAGTAGGATTTTGTAAATCCATCGTTACAACTGTTATATTTTTAATTAAAATTTCCATGAACGTTATCACTCTTTCAATATTATAATTGGGCTTACTATACCACGGCTGCAAAAAAATTTGAATAAAAAGTAAATTTCGTATATAATTATAGATAGCTACATAGGGCGTTTTCGCCAAAAAAAATTTTAAGGAGTTTTAATCCTAATGGATTCCGACCTGTTGGCAAATTTATTATCTATCACGGCACTGATTGTTTTACTGTTTTTCGGCACATATTTTAGCGCGACGGAAATGGCGTTTGCGTCTTTAAACCGTGCCAAATTAAAGAATTTGACGGAAGGCGGCGGAAGGCGCGGTAAGCGCGCCGCTCAGGTCGCGAACATGTACGAAAACCGCTTCGACGAAGTTATATCAACCCTCTTAATATGTAATAACCTTGTGGCAATTGCCGCCGCTACCGTATCTGTCGCATTATTTGTCAGGTTTATGGGCGAATGGGGATACTTATTTTCTACAATAGTAATAAGTGCCATTGTTATTGTACTTACAGATATATTTCCCAAAAGTATGTCAAAACAAAACCCGGAAAAGGTGATGCTTACATGCGCTCCTTTTTTGCTATTTCTTATGATACTTTTAAAACCGGTTAACAAGGGCATTGTAAAAATGAAAAACGGCCTTAGTGCAAGTTTTGTAAACAAAGAGGAAGAAAAAACAGCCGAGGAAGAGCAGGCAGAATTAGAGCAGGAAATAATTTTTATGGTTGAAGAAGCGGAAAAAGAAGGCTCGATTAATGAAGAGGATTCACTTCTGATAACCAACGCGATAGAATTTAACGAACTTAGCGCATGGGATATAATTACCCCCCGCGTGGAAATTGTAAGCATACCGGTTACCGCAAATAGGGAATATGTTACCCAGCAGTTTCTGGAGACCGGATATTCCAGGCTGCCTGTATATGAAGACTCTCTTGATAACATTATGGGAGTAGTTCACATACGAGATTTTTTACGTTACCTGGCTACAGACACCGCTGCATTAGAGTTAAAAGATATCCTAACCCCGGCGGTGTTTACGGTAACAAGTGCCCGCGTAAAAGACCTTTTGCAACTTATGAAAACAGAAAAAAGCCACATTGCCATTGTTACAGACGAATATGGCGGTACCGAAGGTATTGTAACCATGGATGACATATTAGAAAGGCTTGTGGGCGATATTTGGGATGAACACGACGAAGTAATTGAAGAGTTTAAAGACTTGGGCAACAATAAACACAAAATACTATGCACGGCTTATATAGACGACATGTTTGAATATTTTGATATAAACGCAGAGTCGGAATCCAATACCGTAGGCGGCTGGATAATGGATATGCTGCGCCGCATACCGGTAAAAGGCGATGTTTTTGATTTCGAAAAACTGCGGGTTAGGGTAATTAAAGCCGACCAACGCAGGGCATTGGAGTGCGTTGTGGAGGTTTTGGAAGAAGAGAGCAACAATGAATTGATATAAAAGGAGTGGTTTTATGGCAAGACCGGTAACATTATTTACGGGCCAATGGGCCGACCTGCCTTTTGAAGAGGCATGTAAGCTTGTAGCGTCTATGGGCTATGATGGCATGGAGCTATGCACATGGGGTGACCACTTGGATGTATACAAAGTGGTGAAGGATCCCGCGTATTTGCAGTACAAGAAAGACACTTTAGCCAAACATGGCCTAAGCTGTTACGCAATTAGCTGCCACTTGGCAGGCCAATGTGTAGGCGATTTGTATGACCCTCGTCTGGACGGCTTTGCCCCTGCAGAGCTTGCGGGCAACCCGGAAGGCATACGCGACTGGGCAATTGCCCAAGTAAAACAAACCGCCCGTGCGGCAAAAGCCATGGGTGTAAATGTAGTAACAGGCTTTATGGGCAGCCCGTTGTGGAGATACTGGTATTCCTTCCCGCAAACAACAGATCAAATGATTGCCGACGGTTACCGGCAAATTTACGATGTGTGGAGCGATATTTTTGATGTGTACGACGAGTGTGGGGTAAGATTTGCCCTGGAAGTACACCCCACGGAAATTGCGTTTGACTATTGGAGTACAAAAAAACTATTCGAAGTTTTCAAGGACAGGCCTACACTGGGGCTTAATTACGACCCGAGCCACCTGCTATGGAACATGATGGACCCTGCGGTTTTTGCAAGGGATTTCGCCCACAAAATTTATCACGTTCATATGAAAGACGTAAAATTAAACCTGGATGGCCGCAACGGTATTTTAGGTTCCCATTTAACATTTGGCGATACACGCCGCGGCTGGAACTTCGTATCCCTTGGCCATGGAAATGTAGACTTTGACGCGATTATACGCGAACTAAACCAAGTTGGATACAGCGGCCCCCTTTCCGTAGAATGGGAAGACTCCGGAATGGACAGAGTTTTTGGCGCGACAGAAGCATGTGAGTTTGTACGCAAAATGAACTTTAGTGCTTCCACTGTGGCTTTTGATGCTGCGCTTGAAGTGAAATAAAATTGTAGGAGCACATTAGATTATGATTAAAGTACAGAACCTTAGCAAAACCTTTCGCGTTGCCAAGCGGCAAGCAGGTTTTACACGCGCCTTAAAGGCGCTTTTTTCGCGTGAGTTTGCACTTGTACACGCGCTAAAAGACGTATCATTTACAATTGCGGACGGGGAAATGGTTGGGTACATTGGCCCAAACGGGGCCGGTAAAAGCACAACAATTAAGGTAATGTGCGGCGTACTAACCCCGGACAGCGGCGTGTGTGACATAAACGGGCGCACGCCTTGGCGTAACCGTGTTGCCCATGTGCGTGAAATTGGCGTGGTTTTTGGCCAGCGGAGCCAGTTGTGGTGGGATGTCCCCATAATTGACAGCTTCGAGCTTATCCGCGACATTTACAAAACCGACCAGGCCGTATATAAGCGCAACCTGGACGAACTGGTTGATGTGCTGGAACTTTCTGAAATATTGAAAACCCCGGCGCGCAGTTTAAGTTTGGGCCAGCGTATGCGCTGCGAAATTGTAGCAAGTTTACTTCACGACCCTAAAATATTATTTTTGGACGAGCCTACCATTGGGCTGGATGCTTTGTCTAAAATTGCGGTACGGCAGTTTATTAAGCGGCTAAACACGGAAAAAGGTACTACCGTGCTGCTTACCACCCACGATATGCAAGACATCGAGGCGTTGACGGAGCGGATTATCCTGATAGGCAAGGGGCAGATTCTGCTGGACGGCAGCCTGGCCCAGCTAAAAGCCAGCGCGCCGGAAGGCGCGAACGCAGAGGAAATGGTGGCCGCCCTTTACAAGGAGTACCAAATATGATGCTCATTGTTAAGCCCTACCTGGCGTTGTTTAGGATTAGGCTAACTAACTCGATACAATACAGGGCAGCGGCGATGGCGGGTGTCGCTACCCAATTTGCCTGGGGTTTTATGCTTATCCTTGGCTTTATCGCGTTTTACGAAAGCAATCCCTACGCGTTCCCCATGACACTGCAGCAGACAGTGGCCTATATTTGGATGCAACAGGCGTTTCTTGCGTTATTTTTTATCTGGTTTTACGATAACAGCATTTTCGAGTCTATCGAAAGCGGGCAAATTGCCTACGACTTGGTACGCCCCATTGATTTGTATAACCGCTGGTTTACAACAACTACGGCCAACCGCATAGCCAGTGCTGCGCTGCGGTGTATTCCTGTTTTATCAGTGGCGTTTTTTTTGCCGCAGCCTTTCCGGCTTGTTTTGCCGGGCGGGGTAGGGCAGTTTGGGCTGTTTCTGTTAAGTATGGTGCTGTCCCTTTGTGTAGTGGTGTGTTTTTCCATGCTTATCTATATTTCCGCGTTTTTTACAATAAACAGCCAAGGTACGCGCATTGTCGTAGGTGTTGCCGGGGATTTTTTGGCCGGCGGATACATTCCCATACCGTTTTTCCCGGACACTGTGCGTACAATAGTGGAATTTTCGCCCTTTGGGGCTATGCAAAATATGCCGCTGCTAATTTTCAGCGGAAGTTTAACCGGGGCAGACCTTGCGCGTGGGCTGGCATTGCAAGTATTTTGGGTGGCGGTTTTACTGCTAATTGGGCGGGTTTTAATTACACGCGCGATAAAGCGCGTCGTGGCACAAGGGGGTTAAGTCATGAGTTTGTATATGAAATATTTTTCTATGCATATGAAGAGCCAAATGCAGTATAAAACTTCGTTTTTCTTTACCACCCTTGGGCAGTTTTTGGTTTCGTTCGCGATATTTCTAAGTATAAATTTCATGTTTGCCCGTTTCGATTATGTGGGAGGCTTTACCTATCAAGAAGTTCTGATTTGTTTTGCCGTTATGATAATGGCCTTTTCTACATCTGAGCTTATTGGCCGCGGGTTTGACCGCTTCCCCGTGCTGTTGGGCAACGGGGGGTTTGACCGCGCTTTGGTGCGTCCGCGGAATGTAGTTTTTCAGGTGCTTGCGTCGCAAATAGAATTTTCCCGCCTTGGGCGTTTTATTCAAGCCGTAGTTGTGTTAATTTACGCGTTGCCGCGCAGCGGTATCGACTGGACATGGGATAAAATTTTGATATTGTGTCTGATGATTGTTTGCGGTGCATTTTTGTTTTTTGGTCTTTTTATTGTGTACGCAGCATTTTCATTTTTTACAATTGAAGGGCTGGAGTTTATGAACGTGTTAACTGACGGCGGACGGGAACACGGACGTTATCCGTTTAGCATCTATGGCGAGGGAGTTTTGAAATTTTTGACGTATGTAGTCCCTCTTGCGCTGGTGCAGTATTATCCGCTGCTTTACTTAACCGGACGTGAGGACAGTATTTGGTACGCTTTAACACCTGTACTTGCATTGTGGTTTTTGCTGCCCTGCTGGGCGTTCTTCCGGTTTGGTATGAGAAGATATAAATCTACCGGGTCGTGAAAAATTTTATTTTACTGTAAGGTGTAGTTCCCTTGCTATAATTTCGGCGGTTTTAGCAGCCATTTCGCCTGTAAAAGATACGCACTGCTGTTTGTGTTCACCACTTGCCAAATTCATACCCTTTATGTGAATGTGGCAGCAAAGCACGCCTTTATGGTTTTTTCTAAAACTTTCTTGCAGTTCGCAGGCAAGCTCTAAACATTTTTGACTTCTGGGGTCGGTTGGGGCAGTGGGCTCGCTTCTTCCAAAAAAATACCCCAGGCAGATGACTGCGCCGGAAATAGTGCCGCACATACATTTTGCCCTTCCTACCCCAATTGGAAAGCCGGACGCGGCAGCAACCAACTCTATTGGCATGTTTGGGGCAATGTTTTTCCTTATGGAATACACAATTGCCTCGGAACAGTAAAACCCGCCAGTTTTGAAGAGTTCTTCTGCGTCGGCTTTTATTTTTTTTATGTCAATTTGTTTTAACGTCGTAACCATTCTTGTAACCTCCAAACTATATGCCCAGTATGTCATAAATTAATTATATTTTCAACAATGCGCTTTTTGGGAGATTATGTTACAATAACACAAAATATTACAAAGGTGTGGACAAAATGAGTAAAGCAATTTTTCAAGAACTGTACAACGCAATTGACCAAATGCCGGTTGCGGACTCTCACGAGCATTTGATGCCGGAGTTTATGCGGGTGGACAAGCCTATGGACTTTTTTACTATAACAATGACACACTATGCCAGCAGTGACCTAATATCTGCCGGGATGCTTTGGGACGATATGCACAAGTTGAATGACATAAATGTGCCGCTGGGCGAGAAAATTCAAATTTTTATGCCCTATTGGAAAAAGGCGAACAACACAACTTACTGCCGCGCCCTTAAAATTGCTGCGAAGGATCTATACGGCATTGAGGAAATAAACGCCGCCACTTTGCCGGAACTTAACGCCCGTATGGTAGAGCAAAACAGGCCCGGGCTTTATAAGAAAATTATGGAGGACAAGGGGAAAATTAAGTATTGTATTTGGGACCAGTGGTGGGTAGACATGCCACAAAAAGACGACTTTTATCCCCTGGCCGTACGGCTGGACGGTATAATTTTCATCAACAGCCCGGGTGACATACAGGCACTGGAAGAAAAATTTAACACATGCATTACAGGCTTGGATAAAATTGAAGAAATTTTAGAAACATGCATCAACGGCTATAAAGCCAGCGGTATTGTGGCTATAAAGTCTGCCTTGGCGTATAGTCGCAGCCTGGATTACTCAAAAGTTTCCGCAAGGGAAGCTGCCGTGGCACTGCGGCGTATTTTGCGGAATGAGTTTACCGCCGCCGATACAAAAACTCTGCAAGATTATGTAATGTTTAGGGTTGCGGAAAAAGCCGCCGCCCATAATTTGGTTTTTCAAATTCATACCGGCCTGTTGGAGGGTAACGGTAACTTTATCCGCAATGCCAACCCGTCGCTGCTTTCCACACTTGTATACGAAAACCCCAACACAAAATTTGCCCTGATGCACGGTGGGTACCCATACGGCGGCGAGCTGTCCGCCATGGCAAAAATGTTCCCAAATGTGTACATTGACATGTGCTGGCTGCATATTATTTCCACACATCATGTGTACAATATTCTGATGGAATGGCTGGACGCCGTGCCTGTAAACAAAATTTTGGGCTTTGGCGGTGATTATATTTTTGTAGAAGGCGTATACGGGCATTTGCAGTTGGCAAAAGAAAACCTGGCCCGTGTATTGGCGGACAAAGTTGCGAACGGCTCCGCATCGATGGCCGAGGCTGAAAAATACGCAAGAATGATGTTGTTCGATAATGTTGAAGATTTGTTTTTTCCGAACGGGCATTAGTTACGCAAGCTCAACTGTCAGTTGAACAACTGTCCAAACAGGTCACAACAATCAATCGAATGAATTGATACAATAAAACCATGAGGAACCTCAAAATATATTAAATCAGGAAAGTAGGTACACACATGGTTCATATTTCAGAAAAAATCTCATCACTCAGAAAAGCGCATAATTTAACGCAAGAAGCGTTGGGTGAAGCTGTTGGCGTAAGTCCGCAAGCGGTAAGCAAATGGGAAAAAGGCGATAGTTTGCCGGACATATTGGTATGCTTTTGTGGGCGGGCATATTATTAGCTTGGAAGACAGCAGAGGTTTTGGAATGTTTTTGAGTAACATTGAGTATCTCAAAAACATGATGTCCGTTGATTTGACCGATAATAAGTTACTAAATTTTATGTCGGACGAAAAAGCAATAAAAATATTCATGCTGATTTGCCTGAACGGGGTTTTATACGATAATGAAATAATAAAGATGACGGGTTTTTTGGAACATGAAGTTACGCAACGACTTTTTGCATTTATGAAATGTTCTGTAATTGAACCTTACATGGGCGATGAAAACAAAGGCGAAACGTCTTATGCCGTCTCGGACAATGGGATATTGTTGTTGGGAATTATCATAAATGCTTCTTTATTTCATCCTAAAAGCAGAAAGAAAGCAACATACGGAGGACATAGAAATTATAGTCCTGATAAACTCAAAAAGTTTATCTCCGACACGCCAAATAAGAATTTATAGGAAGTGATTTTATGCAGCATGAAGTGTCATTATACCCGGTCAAATTCGCGCCAATTTACAAGGAAATGGTTTGGGGCGGAGCTCGCCTTGCCCAAATGTATAACCGCGCCCTGCCATCAAGCAAAGTAGGGGAGAGCTGGGATATTTCCTGCCGTCCCGGGGAGATGGGTGTAGTAGAAAATGGCCCGTATGCCGGGGAGAGTTTTGAAAACTACATTGGGAAAAGCAAGGCGAAAATTTTAGGCACCCGTTTAGCAAATTGCGAAAAATTTCCACTGCTTGTAAAAATAATCGACGCCAATGATGCTCTGTCCATACAGGTACACCCGGACGATAGGCAGGCGCGGCAGCGCGGCAGCGAGGACGGGGGCAAAAGTGAAATGTGGTATGTGTTAAACCCGCCCCACGACGGGAAATTAATCATTGGTCTTAAGCCCGGTATTTCCCGGGAAAAGCTTGCGGAAGCTTACAGTAACGGAACAGTTGAAGAATGCCTAAATTACCTGCCTGTGGCCGCAGGCGACATTATCAACATCCCGGTGGGGCTGGTCCATGCCCTTACGCCCGGGATAATTGTAGCGGAAGTACAGCAAAATTCGGATATTACCTACCGCTTGTACGATTACAACAGGCTTGGGCTGGACGGGAAACCCCGTCCGTTGCATGTGGAAGATGCCCTGGCCGTTTCCGATTTTGAAGAAAAAATACCGAAGCGGGCTGTTCCCGGGCTGGGCATAAAAATAGGCGAAAATGAGATGACATATTCCATCTGCAACCCACATTTCGCCATAATAAAATATAATATTTCCGTGCCGCATACGGAAGCGTCTAACCCGGAAGCGTTCAATATTTTTACATGTGTGGAAGGGAATGCCGAAATAAGAGTAGACGCAATGACGGTAGAAGTACCTACCGGCGGTTCTGTTTTTATCCCCGCCGGGATGAGAGAGTATGTTATTGCCCCGGTAAACGGTGAAAAAGTTGTGCTGTTAAAAAGCTTTGTGCCGGATATTGAAAAAGATTTTGTTGCCCCATTGCGGCGGCATGGGTATACAGATGAAGAAATTTGCATGTATACGTCTGTGATTTACCCCCTGATATCAGGGGGGGTGTGAGGCGGCAAAGTGTTACTCACATGACTCCTCTGTCGAGTATCTCTTTTGGAACTCTACTTTCGATAATTTTGCCTGTTGTGCTATTTCGGATCACCCTTTGCGGTTTTTTGTTATTATGTAACTTGAGGGACTCGTGAGCAAGATTGATAATCATTTTATTTAATTCACTCATAGTTACATTCTCTTTAACATTTTTTTGGGTTAATGAAAGTTTCTCAGCCAATTCCATCACAGCATCGTCGGTCAACAAATTCAAGTTCAAACGTACAGCGGCAAGCTCTTCAATTTTGGCAACAAAAATTTTCAACGCCAATTTTATCGTTTCCAATGCCGTTATTTCGTTTTGAAGAACAGAGATGTTACTGTTAAAAATCTCGGTTGCCGTTGCCGCATCGGGGTTGTTCAAAATAAGCTTAATTTGCTTGATAGGTATTTGCAGTTTTCGCAATATTACGATTTGTTGTAAACGTTTTATGTTTTCATCATCGTAGACACGGTAGGCATAATCCTCTTTCCGCAGGCTTTCTACCAATCCAATCCGCTCATAATACCGTAGCATTTGTGTCGAAACCCCAAGCATCTTTGAAACCTGATTGGCCGTTTGTAATTTCATGAATTAACCACTCCTTTCCTAACCATAGCATGGAGTATAAACTAAATAATCGTTATCGTGTCAAGAGGGTTTTCAGTTTGTATTAATTCAGCGTTATCAGGTTGTTAAGATTTGTTATTGATGCTTATTTAGTCGTAGTGGTTTTTTTGTCTTTTACAGCAGATTCATAAACTTTTCTTTGTTATTGGCAAGGAAAACCATCGCCCTGTTTCCACGCGCCATTAAGTCAAAGGTTTCGTCTGATTCGCTGTAGTAGCCATATCCTTTCAGATAAGTGGCACATGATACATAATACACGGATTGCTTTTCCTCTGCGGTCAAAGGGCTTATGCTGTTATAGCCTTTAAGCATTTCTATCAATGTTTTTAGGTACACATCAATCAATGGTTGAGAGTTTATTTCGCCAGCACACCATATAATGTCGTAAATCCTTGGAAATGACAGATTGTAAGTTTCAAAGCCTTTGAAACCTACGATTTCATCATTTTCGTAAACCGCATATTCTCCACAAAGGTTTCCGTGAATAAGCTGCTTGGGAAGTTTATCATGCAAAACGCTGAATGTTTTTAGATAATCATCGTAAAATTCTTCGCCGATTTCCATGCCGAGTTTTTTTACGATAGGGATGGCACTTTCACCTTGCTCGTATAAATTTCCTTCCCACGGCTTTACATCCTCCTGCACAGTCTTCAACGCCTTGTGAAGCCTTGCAATTGCCTGCCCCAGCTTGAAGGCATTCTTATCGCGGAGTTCGTTATTTTCTAAATATTTGGCTGCCCTCCTTTCCCACGGTAACTGAATTATATAGCATGAATCCAATAAAACATTTCCTGTATCAAGATAATCGAGTGTTTGACTCCATATTATAGTAAAAGCCCGGAACACCCTTGCTTACAGGCGTTCCGGGCGTTATGTGCCCATATCTTACAATATTAACTCAATTGTTAGCAGAACGGTAACTCCATCGCGGGTTACTTCTAATGTTACGATTCTTGACTCGGTAATTGTGGCATTGCCCGCAACACCTATAACCAGACCTTCTGCCGGGCCGGTTGGTGTCCAAAGGTTATTACGCACGGTTATTACAAGTTCCGAGGCGGGTTCAAGAAGGTTGAACGTAATCTGCCCTTCTGCAGTGCCGCCTGTAAACACGCTTACGTGGCGGTTTGTGTTGCTTACGGTTACATGATTTGCGGTAAGGTAGAATGTTGGTTGTGTAGGTTCGCAAATTTCACAGCCCACATCTTGGCAGTAATCGCAGTCAAATTCCGGCGGTGGCTGCGGGGTGTAGTTTGCGTTTACAAGCAGCACATGAACGGTCTGGCTGTACACGGAAATATAGAGGTTAATGTATCGCCAGGAACCGTTATCTTTGTAAACGTCAAGCAAGTTGAAATAATCTAACCAGCCTGTATCCGCTTGCCATACACGCCCAATGCGTATAAGATTTTCCGCGCAATTGCCATCTTGGTCTGTGGCTTTTATGGTATCCGCTGCCGCAAGGTAAACAGGAGTGTTTACGCCGTCAAGCTGTACCCACATGCGGATTATACCGGCTTCCGCCAAACTCGGGTTTGATCTTGAAGGGCTGCCGCCCGGGCCGTTGTTAAAAATATCAAAGGTAGTAATCCTTGGGGGTACGATTGTTCTTACTACCGCGTTGCTGCCGGTACCGTACACATATATTTCCATAACCATAACTTGGCCGTCAAACATTTCTACCCGCAAGGTAACTACGCCGGGCTGTACATTTGCGCCGCCGGCACCAAAGAAGTTACTTTGCAGTTGTATTTGACCAAGCGCATAGTGGACACGGAAGGCTTCGCCGTTGTGCAGCCACGGGAACCATGTTTGCCCGCCGCCTACCTGAACCGTATTGCCGCCCGGGCGTACCTGTGACGCGCTTATGCGGCGTACATGGTTGCCGTTAAAATCCACAGGAATACGAATGCCTTGGCCGCCTCTTGTGCCTGTGGCAAAAAAATGTTCCGGCTCTCCGTTTCTTACAAGGAACTGGTGCCAATCCGGCCCGCCGCTAAATGTCATAACCAATACAGCAAAAGTGCCGTATTCATTGCCCATTGCGGCAAAAGCTTCGTTTACATAATCCATCAACAGAGTGATTACACCCGCGTTGTATGTGTAGTGGATACCTTGGATCAGACCTTCGATACCTACAAATGTGTTGCCGTTAAGGGTAAGAGGAATTTTTACGTCTGTAGTAACCGGCCGGCGGAAGTATAAAGTATCCAAGCCGGTAGAGTAAGAGGCACGCACCGGTGAAGATGCTAACGCTTCAAGCATCGCGCCAACGCGGGGCTGCCGCCATGTTAAGCCGGGGCTTCTGCGGTCTATACCCGAACCGTTATCCCAGAATGTTAAGCTAACGCCGTATCTCCTGGCCAGGTAGTGCATGTATTCGTAATATTTTAACTCTTCGCCTGTTTGCAAAATATCGTGGCCGTTATCGTAAGCAAGCAGACCCCATTCACCAATGTTTACGCCAATGCCCAGGGATACAAAATAATTGTAGATATTTCTGAAAATTGTATCTACTTCATGCCTTGGTGTACCTGTGCCCCATGCCGGGTTGATAGGTTCGTCGAATATGGTTACGCCTATATTTGTGCTAAACATCCATATGCAGTAGTAATGGACGGTTACAATCAGATTTTCGTCGTTTAAGGAATACACAAAATTACGCAGAGGTCTTACATAGTTGGGGTTACCGGAATAAGCCCTATTCCATATTGACGGGATTAGAATAATTCTTTGTTCGTTGCCCGATGTACCGCGGATAATTTCGTGTGCCGCACGGTTAAGTGTCTCAATCATGCGGTTTTGTGTAGCATGGTCGCGGTTATCGAAATGGGGCTCGTTAAGTGTTTCAAACATAACCGTGTCCGGCATATCGGCAAAAAGCTGCGCAAGCTGCGTCCAGTGGTCACGGAACCTGCGGTATTGCCAGGATGTAGTTTGGCCGTCCCAGTTGTTAATGGACCTGCCAATCCATCTCCAGGAATCGTGATGGATATTGATTATTACATATAACCCGGCTTCATCGGCCCACTCAACAATTTCTCTGTATCTGGCCAGCCATTCCGGGATAATTTCAAAACGCAGCTCATTTGCAGGTGTGTTTGCACCGCGGTCAATTACTCTTGTATCTATTGTAAACGGAATACGGATGTGGCCAAAGCCCCTGTCTGCAATTGAATTTATTAATTCTCTTGTGGTTACGGGGTTGCCCCATGATGTTTCCCATCCGATCAGGTTGTTACCGCCAAGGCTGTCAAGGGTATTGCCCAAATTCCAGCCCATGCCCATGGATGCAGCGTAGTCCAGCGAACGGCTTGTTGTCATTACGCGGCCTTCCGGGTCCGGCGGGATTGGCGGCGGAGGCGGCGGAGCAGTGCATTCCGTAACATAAAGCCTTATTAGCTCTGTACCGCCATAGAAAGCCAGCCACACCAGTTCATCTTCACTTAAGGCAATGACCTCGCCGTCCTGCAGCCCGGACCATCTGTGCGGCAATCCGTTAATGCCTTCGCTTCCGGCTGTTAACACACGCGGGGCGGGGAATACTACTTCATGTTCCCTGTTAATAATAAGGCCGGTAATGGTTAAAGCAGCATTACTGCCCGGCACTACGGTTACATAGCCAAGGTTTATCATCCCGGCCACGCCGCTTGCGCCAAAATCTGCCGTAACAGAATGTGTACCGTTTAACGCGGGAATTTGCAAATTGCGGCCTGCCCAATTATCCCCCATTACGTTGAACGCAAAGGCCGGTTCGGATGTAACGCCTTCTACCGCAAATGTATATTGAATAGAAACAATTGGTGTAACAATCGGACCCGGTTGGGGGCCGACAGATGATTCACTTTCAAAAAACCTGATTAGACCATTCCCGTCAAAATCCGCTACTACTGCCAGCCACATACTTTCATCATTGTTGGATGCGACAACATATCCGTTGGCCAGCCCCTGCCACACATGCGGCAGCCCGTTAAGGCCTTCAACACCGGCTTGCAGCACACGTGTGGTGGTTGATGTTAACACAATGTCACCGTTTACTACGATACGGTCTAACGTTAGTGTAGCTTGGCTACCGCCAATTACAGGTACGTAACCTAAATTACGAAACCCTGCAACGCCGCCAAAATTAGCAGTAACGGCATGTTCTCCGTTTGTGGCGGGAATTGATAAGGAAGCAGACCCCCAATTGGCATCCTGCACGTTAAGTAAAAAAGTTCCTTCATTCGCTGCACCTGCAACGGTAAAATAATACCTGATGGACGTAATTGGTACCGGCGTACCTTCCGTCCCTTGTGCATCTGCTACAGTTATAAACAGCGCGCTGAACAGCGTTACAAAAGCAAGAAACAATACTGTTCGTTTTAAAAAATGTTTTCTGACAGACATTTTCAGCCTCCTTATAATTTTGGGCACTTTTAGTGCCTTGTAGTAAAAAGATTTGTATGTTGTTACTATATGTTGATATTAACATTCACGATTTGCTTGGTCAAGATGTGGAAGTTGTATGGTTCAGAAATATAATACCCCCTGATATCATATGGCGAAAGTGATATCAGGGGGTAATGAATAAATATTCTTATAAGTGTTGCATATTATTCATTATCATTCGGGTAAAATACGGTCGCATCAAAGATTTACAAAATTCATTTGCATAAATATTCATATTCTGTTATAGTTGGAAAACGGAAGAGTAAGAAAGGTGTGATTGTGTGAAGCCAACCGTATTCATCGACGGCAGGGAAGGTACGACGGGCCTTCAGATTGATGAGCGGCTGCAAAGGCGAACCGATATAGAGCAGCTTTTCATTGAGGATACGCTGCGCAAAGATAAAGCGGCGCGACGCGAAATGCTTAATTCGGCAGACATCGTGTTTCTATGTTTACCGGATAAAGCAGCGCAAGAGGCAGTTTCGCTTATCGAAAATTCACGCACAAAAGTTATAGATGCGTCAACTGCGCACAGGACGGCACCCGGCTGGGTGTATGGCTTTCCGGAACTTACACATATGCGGCGGGACGAAATCCGGCATTCAACCAGGGTGGCAAACCCCGGCTGCCATGCGACAGGCTTTTTATCCATTGTGGTGCCGCTTATAAAGGCCGGAATATTGCAAAAAGATGAAACACTTACTTGCTATTCATTAACCGGGTATTCCGGAGGCGGTAAAGTGATGATTGCGGAGTACCGGCATCCTCAGCGCGCAAACTCACTAAACGCGCCGCGGATTTATGGCTTGGGGCTTTCGCATAAACATATTCCGGAAATATTAAATGAGTCTGGCCTAACAACAAAGCCGCTGTTTACGCCTATTGTGGACGATTACTATGCCGGAATGGCAGTTTCAGTTTTATTGCATGACAAGCAGCTTGCAGGCGGGATACAATCTGCAGGTTTGCGGGACGTCATTGCCACTTACTATGAAGGGGAACATTTTATAAAGGTTCCGCCTTTCGGCAGTGAAGATACACTTGCAAATGCAGGGTTTATAGAAGCCAATGCATATGTCGGTACAAATATGCTGGAAATTCTTGTGTTTGGGGATGGAGAGCAAACACTTTTGACAGCAAGGTTTGATAATTTAGGAAAAGGCGCGTCGGGTGCGGCGGTGCAAAATATGAATATAATGCTTGGGTTAGGCGAAACTATTGATTTATAAAGGAGAGGCATTTTCATGCAAGAAATTTCAGGCGGCGTATGTGCCGCACAGGGTTTTTCCGCTGCGGGGACGCATTGCGGGCTAAAAAAGAAAAAATCAGATTTGGCAGTTATTTTTTCGGATATTCCGTCAAAAGCTGCCGCTATTTATACGAAAAACGCTGTAAAAGCGGCACCTTTACATGTTACTAAAAATCATTTAAAAGACGGAATGCTTCAAGCCGTTGTGATAAACAGCGGCAATGCTAACGCCTGCGCCCCGGACGGGGAACAAAATGCTTTAGATATGTGTGTATACACCGCCCAATGCCTGAATATCCCCGTTAATCAAGTGGCGGTATCTTCCACCGGGGTAATCGGTGTATCGATGACACCAAAAATGAACCTGGTTAAGAACGGGATTTCCGAAGTATGTAAACTTCTGTCTGCCGACACCCATGGTTCTGAATCTGCGGCACAGGCAATCATGACTACCGACCTTACAAAAAAAGAGATGGCCGCAACGCTTACTATTGGCGGCAAAACCGTAAACATTGGCGCGATAGCCAAGGGAAGCGGCATGATTCATCCAAACATGGGTACAATGCTGTGTTTCATTACTACGGATGTTGCAATAGAAAAAAATCTTTTGGAAAAAGCTCTTCAACATGCGGGGGATTACAGTTTTAACCGTATTTCTGTAGACGGCGACACTTCTACCAACGATTTTTGCTTGATTATGGCCAACGGTATGGCAGGTAACGCGGAGATTACAACGGAAGATGATGATTATGCGGATTTTGTACAGGCACTTACAGATTTATGTGTACACTTGGCACGTGCCATTGCCGCCGACGGCGAAGGCGCGACGCATCTGATTACTTGCACGGTGGTTAACGCCCCATACGAAGAAACAGCTACCGCAGTGGCAAGAAGTGTAATTTCATCCTCGTTGGTAAAAAGCGCGGTTTTTGGCAAAGACGCCAACTGGGGGCGGATACTTTGCGCGGCAGGCTATGCGGGTGTTAATTTTGACCCAAATTCAGTTTCAATATCGTTTATCAGTGAAGCGGGAGAAATTACGGTATGTAAAAACGGGCGCGGGCTTGTATTTGACGAAGAGTTGGCACTAAAAGTGCTTACACCACATGAAATAATCATTCACATAGACATGGCCCAAGGGATGGCGTCAAGTACATGCTGGGGATGCGATTTGACATACGATTATGTAAAAATTAACGGGGATTACAGAACATAACGGAGGTTTGGGATGCAAAACAATTTAAGCCGGGCGACTATTTTGGCAGAGGCACTGCCATATATCCAAAAATACAACGGGAAGACAATTGTCATCAAATATGGCGGCCATGCAATGAGTTCACCGGAACTTTTTGAATCTGTAATGAGCGACTTTGTTCTGCTTAGCCTTGTTGGGGTACGTGTGGTGGTTGTCCATGGCGGCGGCCCGGAAATTAACGAAATGTTAGAAAAAGTAGGCAAGGAATCGCATTTTGTAGATGGGCTTCGGTATACAGACCAGGAAACTATGGACATTGTTCAAATGGTGCTTTGCGGCAAGGTTAATAAAAACCTGGTGGATACACTTGGGCGGCGCGGCGGCAGGGCACTTGGGCTTTGCGGGTTGGATGGCGGAATGCTGCGCGCAAGGCAGTATAAGCGGCCCGACGGCTCGGATATTGGCCTTGTAGGCGAAATTACAGACGTAGACCCGCGCCCCGTAACAGGCGCGTTAGAGCATGGATACATTCCTGTCATATCTACCGTGGCTCAAGGGACGGATGGAAACAGCGCGTACAATGTAAATGCCGACACGGCGGCAAGCAAAATTGCAATTGCTCTAAAGGCGGCAAAATTGATTTTACTCACAGATGTACGCGGGATACTTCGCAATCCAAAAGATGAAAATACGCTTATTCCCGAAGTTCACGTCAGCGAAGTTCCCGGGCTTATCAAAGACGGGATTATATCCGGCGGGATGATTCCCAAGCTTGATTGCTGTGTGGAATCTGTACGCAAAGGCGTTTCCGACGCACTGATTTTAGACGGACGTGTCCCGCACTCTATTTTAGAAGAAATGCTAACCGACGCAGGCGCGGGCACAATGATTTTACCATAGGAGGATATGATGACAAACCAGGATTTAATTAAGTCACACGACCAATATGTAATGGGTACGTACGGCAGGTTTCCAATTGCTGTTTCCCACGGTGTTGGTGCGCGGCTATACGATTTTGACGGTAAAGAATATATCGATTTTGCATCCGGAATAGGTGTAAATTCACTTGGGTACGGGAACGAAGCATGGGTACAGGCAATTGTACAACAGGCCTCCAAACTCGGTCACATGTCTAACCTGTATTACACAGAACCCGCCGCTAATGCAGCGGAAGCCATTTGTAAGCGCACAGGTTATTCAAAGGTGTTTTTCGCCAACTCCGGTGCGGAAAGTAACGAGGGTATTATCAAACTGGCCCGTAAATACAGCCGTGACAAATATGGGGCAGGGCGCAGTACGATTATTACACTGGAGGGGTCTTTTCACGGGCGTACGGTAACAACCCTTTCCGCAACGGGGCAGGACGTGTTTCATCAGCACTTTTTCCCGTTTACAGAGGGCTTTTGTCATGTGCCACAAGGGGATTTTGAAGCACTTAAAGCCGCGTGTTTAAAAAATGACGTGTGCGCAGTAATGCTGGAACTAATTCAGGGCGAAGGCGGTGTTGTGCCTTTAGATAAAACGTATGTAAAAAATGTAGCGGAATTTTGCCTAGAACAGGATATTCTGCTTATGATTGACGAAGTCCAAACCGGGGCAGGGCGAACCGGAAGTTTATTTGCCTACCAACAATATGAAATTACTCCCGACGCGGTAAGCTTTGCCAAAGGCATAGCGGGCGGCGTACCGTTTGGCGGCTTTTTTGTAAACGAGAAATGCAGCGGCGTATTAGTTCCGGGTACTCATGCCACAACTTTTGGTGGCAACCCTTTGGGGGCCGCAGCGGCAAATGTGGTACTTAGTACATTAACAGATGCAATGCTTGCGGAAATACGCGAAAAAGGAAAGTACATTCAAGAAAAAATACAGGCAATGAACAGCTCCTATGTAAAAGAAATCCGGGGGCTTGGGCTGATGATAGGTATTGTTTTGCAAAACATCCCCCACAGGAACCTGGTGGAAAAGCTAAACAGTGCTGGGCTTTTGACACTTGTGGCAGGCAGTGCGACACTTAGACTTTTGCCGCCGCTTACAATTGCGTATGACGAAATAGACGCAGGGCTTGCAATTTTGCAATCTGCGTTATGTGAATAGGAGGATACCATGAAAAAAGATTTACTCAAGCTTCTTGACTACTCCCGTACGGAAATTGAAGAGATTTTGAACCTTGCGGACCAATTGAAGTACGAACAAAAAAATGGAATTCCGCACAACTTTCCCAAGGGAAAGACTTTGGCAATGATATTTGAAAAAAATTCTACCAGAACCCGCGTATCTTTCGAGACAGGCATCTTTCAGCTTGGCGGGCACGGCATTTTCTTGTCAAGCAACACAAGCCAAATGGGCCGCGGCGAACCTATTTCTGATACAGCGCGTACACTTGCCCGTTACTGCGACTGTATTATGATTCGTACATTCGCCCACGAAACAGCAGAGGAACTGGCAAAATGGTCTGATGTACCTGTTATTAACGGCCTGACAGACCGTTACCACCCATGCCAGGTACTTGCAGACTTAATGACAATACGCGAACGCAAAAGCCGTCTTGCCGGGCTAAAATTATGCTACATCGGGGACGGCAATAATATGGCAAACTCTTTAATCGTTGGCGGGCTAAAGTGCGGAATGGATGTATCCGTTGCATGTCCCGAAGGCTACACACCGCACCAAGAAGCCCTGGATTTTGCCGCCACTGTAAAAGATGCAGAATTTACATTGGTAACAGACCCTAAAGCTGCTGCGAAAGATGCGGATGTTATTATCACCGATGTATGGGCAAGCATGGGCCAGGAGGATGAAAGTGAAAAACGGAGAATTGCGTTTAAAGGGTATCAAATAAATGACGAACTAATGTCATTGGCGGCACCGGGCTGCATGGTGCAGCACTGCCTGCCCGCGCACATAGGCGAAGAAATTACGGAAGCCGTGTTTGAAGCCCATGCGAATGAAATTTTTGATGAAGCAGAAAACCGCCTTCATGTACAGAAGGCGGTCATGGTTTTGTTAATGAGGGATTAAATTTAGAAAACGGCATTTACCCCTTGCGATTGTCACATAAGGTAAATGCCGTTTTTATATGGCGTGATTACGATCTTTTCATGGGCTTCTTCACAGGCGGGCGCATCTTTGCCTTATCCGCATTACTCGCGTTATCACGGGATTCTTTTTCTACTTTGCGCATTTCGTCCACGGTTTTCTCCTGCAGGCGGATGCCTTTGTAATCCCGTGGGGGGATAAACGTATCCGGGTTAGCAAAGCGTACTTTAGCCTTCTCAATTTCATTCTTGTATTGTGGCAGCCACCGGGCTTGGGCAATTAGCATTTCGTCTACCATCTGAAAAATTTCCGCAGGGGTACATACGGCACCTGTCAGCGGGTCCATAAGCATTGCCTGGCGGAGCAGTGTAATGTCGCCGCTTACTGCTGCTTCAACGGCCAGCCTTTGCACCCATGCAGACTGGGAACATACGGCGGCGGCACCAAGAGGCAAATCGCCAACCATAGGTATGTTTACGCCATTTGCGTCAATGTACCCGGGCACTTCCACTACGCACTCGCTGGGCAGGTTGGTTATGCAGCCATTGTTCATCACATTAAAGTGGCCCCGGTAACACTTGCCTGTTTCAAGGCCCTCAATAATGTAAGAGCCGTGTTCTTCGCTGCGGTCTTTTGGGTCAAAGCTGTAGGCAGGTTCTTTAATCCAGTTGGGGAAGTCTGTTTCAAACCAGTTGCGGCCCTCGCGGCATACGCGAAGGTAGCCGCCTGTTTCGCCGTTTATCCAAACCCCAAGGTCTATCCAGTTTTCTACTTCGCCCGGGCGTTTACGGTACCAGGCCACATATTCAGAAAGGTGTCCGTTAGATTCCGTGGAATAATATCCGAAGTTGCGCAGCATATCTATGCGCACTTTTTCTGTTTGGGCAAGGGTCTCGTTGCTCTCATAGGCTTCAAGTAATTTTGGCAGCAAGTCTTCACCGTTGTGTTTTACGGAAATGTACCAGGTTTGGTGGTTGATTCCCGCGCAGATAATGTCAACTTCGTGTTTTTTTAGGCCAAAGGCGTGAGCAATTTGATGATGCCCGCCTTGTACGCCGTGGCAAAGGCCTATTGTGTTTACGCCGCCGTACTTATTTGCTGCCCAGGTTATCATTGCGTTGGGGTTGGCGTAGTTAAGCATTATCGCGCCGGGTTTTGCCACTTCGCGGATATCTTTACATACTTCCAATATTTCCGCTACGCCCCGCTGGCCGTACATAATGCCGCCTGCGCAAAGGGTGTCGCCAACGCATTGGTCGATACCGTATTTTAGCGGAATTTCGATGTCTGTCTCAAAAGCTTCCAGCATACCGTGGCGGAAGCAGCAGATAATGTATTTCGCGTCTTTAAAAGCTTCCCGGCGGTTTAAAGTGGAATGAATTTTGATGTTTACGCCGTTTTCGTCAAGGTCCCGCTGGCACAGCTGGGTTACCATGTCCAAGTTGTGTTGGTTTATATCCATGAAGGATACTTCTATATTGCGTAATTGCGGTACCGTCATAATGTCTGCCAACAGACGGCGTGTAAAACCGACGCTTCCCGCGCCTACAAATGCGATTTTGAATGACATTTTGCATCTCTCCTTTGCTTAATGGGGCTCTGCCCCAAACCCCGCCGCTACAGCGGGCAAAGCCCGCTTCCGCTTCGCTTGTATTTTGTATATTGCGGATATTAACCTCCATGGCCGTACTTCTTGTACTTCCGCGCCGCGTCGTAAAGGGCGGCGGCGTTTTGCAGCGGAACATCCTGGCCTAACTCTATGGAAAGCCCCAGCCCGCCTTCGGGCATATAGAATGCTTCAATGCATTCCCTCACATGGTCATCCAGTTGTGACGGCGTTGCAAATGGGAACAGTTGGCGGTCCAGGTCCAGGTTAATGGGCAGTTTGCCTTTGCATGTGCGTACTAGATTGTCCAGGCCGTTGGCCCTGTACTGCGGGTTTAGCATTGTTACGCCGCACTCGATTAAATCCGGTATAATTTCGTAAATCATGCCGTCTGTGTGCATGTAAACCAGTTTACCGGCTTTATGAACCATGTCGTACATTTTTTTGTAACAAGGTTTCAAATATTTCCGCCATTTTTCTGCGCCAATGGCAAGGCCCGTTTGCATACCAAGGTCATCCCCAAAACCCATATACTCCCCGGCGCGGGGCAGTGCGTACTCAATTTGCCTGCAGTTGTAATCCAGCACTTTGTCGATAAGAATTTGCAGCTCGTCACACTCTTCTGCAAAATCCATCATAACCTCTTCAAAACCGCGAAGGTCAAGCAGGCGCAAGTACATAAAACCGTGGGGCAGGCTGCCGTTTGTGTTGTTTGGGATTTCCAACGTCAAAATATCTTCCCGCGTGGGAACGGGGTGGCCCGTAACAATGGACTCCATCCCTTCCTCTATGTTGGTCCACACACAGCCCCATTCGTCTGTAAAGTTACCAAATTTGTATGACGCGGGCATTATGGCCTGTAGGTTGTTAAGGTCCGGTATGTGGGGGATAAAATCCGGGTACTCTTTGGCGAAGCGTACCATTTCCTGGCCGTAGTGTTTCCACATGGCCGGTAACTGCCAGGTTGAAATAGGTATTTCTTCTGGGTAGTTGTAGGTCATAGCTTTATACAGCAAATTTGACATATATTTGTTCTCCTTCCGGTATGTACGTTTGGGCGTTGTCTTATATTTATGGATAGTGTACACTATGTTTATCACAGATGCAAAACAAATAAATGAGAAAGCGGTGGAAATACTGTGTTAAATAATTTTCCTTGGGAAGCAGATGTGCCGGAAAACAGCGCGGCACTATGGTTTTTAGGCCAGGCGGGATACTATATGAAAGCCTGCGGCCAAACAATTCTTATCGACCCGTACCTTACGGACAGTGTTGGTAAAGCCGCGCCGTTATTTTCACGGGCGTACCCGCCTCCGGTTAGCCCGGCAGAAGTTAAAGCCGATATTTTCATCGTCACCCACGACCATACAGACCATTTAGACCCGGAAACTATCGAAGCTTACGCCTACAAAGATACAACAATGTTTGTGGCCCCGCGCCATGCGGCAAAAAGGCTGGCCACACTTGGCGTAAAAAACATAACTGTCATAGATCACGGCGACAGCGCAGTAATTAGCGGCGTAAAAATAACAGGCGTTTTCGCGCTGGCAACAGGCGCGGACACTGTTGACACCTGCGGGTACTTGGTTACATTCCCCAACGGTAAAACGGTGTACCACACCGCAGACACAGCCTACTGCCAACTGCTTTTGGACGCCGCACCAAAAGACGTTGACGTACTGCTAACCTGCATAAATGGCAAATGGGGCAACCTTAACATTGCCCAAGCAATAGAACTTACGAAGGCCGTTAACCCCAAGTACGCGATACCCAACCACTACGATGTAATGGCACTAAACGCAGAAAATCCGGAGAGCTTTAGATTTTTTTGCAAAAACGCGGGTGTTAAGTCGGAAGTGGCAGTTTTGCAAACGATGGAGGCGTTTACCTGGTGATGAGAATTATTCCCAGCGACCCCCTGATATCAGGGGGTGGAGCCACCACCAAAACATATTTGTTTTCTGTAGCCTATGCGCACCCAAAAACACGGCGGGGCATAATTAACTTTATGCTGCGCAAGAAAGGATTGCGCACAATTGTTTCCGTCCGTAATTGCGACAAACTTTCTGATACACTTCTTACCTTCCCACCAAAAATGATTGAACAACTGGACAAGACAAACGCCTGTATAAACATTGAAACTCCAGGTAAATGCATGGCTAAATGTAAAGGATATGATTTTTACATTGGGGAGACCCATTATCAAAAATGTAAATTCGGCTGTTTCCAGTTTGATGTGGATGAAGAAAGTATCCCGTTCTTGTTGGAGCTGCTTAAACGTGAGCTTGAGGAAAGGCGCGCGGAGTAACAGATGATTTACAACAATATACACAAGGGTATTTTCAAAAATCGCCCAAACCGCTTTATTGCGGAAGTTGAAATTGATGGCAAGGTAGAAATATGCCACGTGAAAAACACTGGGCGGTGCAAGGAATTACTCATTTCCGGTGCTACGGTATATGCCAACTACGCCGACAATCCATCCCGTGCTACAAAATATGATTTGATTGCGGTGGATAAAGGCGATTTAATAATAAACATGGACAGTTACGCCCCTAACATAGCCTTTGGAGAATATTTGCAGCAAGGAAAATTTTTTGAAAATGTTACGCTTATCAAACCAGAAGCAAAATACGGTGCATCAAGGTTTGATTTTTATGTAGAAACCGCCAGAAGCAAGGCTTTCATTGAAGTTAAAGGCGTAACCCTTGAAGAAAACGGTATAGCCATGTTCCCCGATGCACCTACCGAGCGCGGAATAAAGCATCTTAACGAATTAGCGGCTTGTATAACTGACGGCCACGATGCTTATGTTGTTTTTGTCGTACAGATGAAGGGCATAAAGCATTTTACACCAAACTATAAAACCCATGCTGCATTTGGAGAAACCCTTAGCAAAGTTATGAGCATGGGTGTTAATGCAATGGCCTTTGATTGCGAGATCACAGCTGAGAAAATGGAAATAAATAATCGTGTGCCAATAAAACCATAGGAGTTCAAGAATTCAGGTTATGATGTTGGGGATATAGAAAGTCCTATAAAGTCTAAATCAATTGCAAAATGGCACTGCACCACTCTCTCCAATCAACAACAAATCCTCACGCGTCTTGGACAATTCATACAGATGCTGGGTAAATCCGCTGATAGAAAAAAGTACAAACTTCTCTCGGCGGCTTTCTTTTTTCCATGGTACAAACTCTTTTTTTCGTAGCAAGTCATAAAACACATCCGTATCCATTGGTTGGTTACGGTATTTGCATTCTGCGAAAATAATATCCTCACCGGTGCTGTGAAAAGCCACAATGTCAATTTCTTCTTTGCTGTTCCACCAACGGCCGATTTTGTTAAAATACAATTTACGGGCAATATTAAGCCGCCAAAGCTCGTAACGGCAGACATATTCATATATATGCGCCACATGGTTGTCTATAAAGTTAGCTTTGATTTTTTCCAGAACAAAGTCGGATTGCCCAATTTCCAAGTTGCTTAATTCTGGATACACAAAGCGAAACCAAAAACGCAGGAAATTGTCCTTTATTTGATACAGGCTCATTTTACTTTTCTCAGGGTTATTTTCAGTGATTGGGGTTTCTCGTTCTATGATGTCTAAATCCATTAAGGTTTTCATGTATTTTGGCAGGCTGGTTTGTTTAATTCCAATATCGGCACAAATTTTGCTTGGCTTGTGATTGCCTGCGGCTATACTTTTTATTATGGAGAAGTAGCTTCCGATTTCGTCAACCTCCCGGCGGAGCAGAAATTCAGGTTCTTCATATAATAAGCCATCATTGGAAAGTATCAGACGATTAATTTCTTCATAAATGTTTGCGCCTTCCTTGAACAGTTCAATATATCGGGGAACGCCGCCTGTAACGGCGTAAAACTCTACTAAATTTCGATACGATGTATTTTCGTAAAATTTATCATAATGTAAGAAATCGATTTGCCTCATTTTAAGCTGCCCTGTTCGGCGGCCATAGAGAGGACTGCTGTAATTAAGTGTGTATTTTTCCATCATATGAATAAGTGACCCGCACAAAATCAACATTATGTTTTCGTGCTGAAACCATTCATCCCAAATCCATTGCAAATTAGATGGAAATGATGGGTTTGCATTTGCGACATAAGGCAACTCGTCAATAATTAATATTTTTTTCTTTTCAGTTTTGTGATGTAAAAGAATCTCGAAAAGCGTATCCCAACTGCTGTATTTGGCATTTTTCACATGGTTTAATCCTGTGTATTCAGCTAAGGCATTAGCAAATCTGTCGAAACAACTCTCTTGACTTTCTTCCCTTGCCAAAAAATATAGGGCGTGTTTATCTTTTATAAATTCTCTGATAAGAGTGGTTTTACCTACCCTGCGGCGGCCGTAGATTACCATAAAGGACGCACCTTCGGCGGCATATTGCTGATTTAGTGCATCAAGTTCACGTTCACGATTAACAAAACGCTTCATAAGCATATCGACCTCCTTGAAAATATTATACTCTGAATAATTATTCTGTCAAGAATAATTATTTTATTATCACTATGAAAACCACCGGCTATGCCGGTGGATAGTAGTTTATAGCTTTACCAAAATGTTTTAAGTAAAAAAGCCTCCATTTGTTAGAATGTAAGCAGGTTCTCAGCCGCATACAGAAAAACGTTACTTGAAAGGTAAAAGTAGTCTTATGATATTTGACAGGCATGCAAACCTCAAATACAAATATGGAAATCGTCACTTTTGGTGTCGGGGTTACAATGTTGATTGTAACTGTGTGCGGCTGGCAGAACCTTTCGATGAGTCTTGAGACTCGGCCAGCAACAGGCTCTTATAGGGCTAACAGCAAACCACCCGCTTAGCGGGTGGTCATGACTAATTAGGAAAGATGTAGCAATTTATGCAAGTGTACAAACAAGCGGCGCATATGCATCTAACAAAGGCTGGTCGAACGCTTCGCGTTCTGCCCGCCATGCGACCGGAGTGATTCTATGAGAGACAGATGCGAAAGAGTCCATTGCAAAAGTATTTTTAAAGACAGTACAAATAGTCGCTTGTCATTAAGCGCACTTTGGGTAAAAGTCATCAATCAACTAGAGCAGGCCAAGTACATATCCGGTATTGAAGCCGATAAGAGTACGCGTTGCAATGAAGATGCGCAGGGTCGCAATGCCCACTATCAAAAGATTGAGGTGAGCGACCAATGAAAGCAGCAATTTATGTACGCCTGTCAGAGGAAGACAGGGATAAAAAATCACCGGACTACGACAGCTTATCTATCCAAAACCAAAAATCCATGCTGATAAAATATGTCTTTGAACAAGGCTGGGATGTTTTTGACATCTACAGTGATGATGACTTCAAAGGCTCTGACCGTAACCGCCCGCAATGGAACCAACTGCTTGCGGATGCGGAGCAAAAAAAGTTTGATGTAATTGTTTGTAAAACGCAATCCCGCTTTACCCGCGAAATGGAATTGGTGGAAAAATATATTCACGCCCTGTTTCCGCAATGGGGCATTAGATTTGTCGGCGTGGTTGACAATGCAGATACCGATATTAAAGGCAACAAAAAATCCCGCCAGATAAACGGCTTGGTAAATGAATGGTATCTGGAAGATATGTCGGAGTCAATTAAAAGCGCGTTGTTGATTCGCAGGGCACAGGGATTTCACATTGGCTCGTTTCCTTTATACGGTTATAGAAAAGACCCGGATAATAAGGGGAAGTTGATTATCGACGATGAAGCCGCCAAAGTGGTGAGGGAAGTGTTTGATCTTTACGCATCCGGGCATGGGAAAACATACATTGCCCGGTTGTTAAACGACAGAGGTATTCCCAATCCTACGGAATACAAGCGGCAGCAAGGCTATAATTATAAAACACCGAAGCACAAAGCGGGTACATATTGGAAATACTTCGCCATTTCAAATATGCTGACCAATGAAATCTACATCGGCAATATGGTACAGGGCAAATACGGCAGTATTTCCTATAAGACCGGCGTAAACAAGCCCTGTCCAAAAAACCAGTGGATTCGGGTAGAAGATACTCACGACCCCATAATCGACAGAGAGCTTTGGAATAGGGTGCAGGAATTTGTGCGGTTGAAGGCAAAGCCTTTCGGTACCGGCAAAACAGGATTATTTTCACGCAAAACAAAATGCCTGTATTGCGACTACACCATGCGCTCGGCGAAAAGTCACGGGCATTACTACTTAAAGTGCGACACAAGGCATATATCCGAAAACGCCTGTCCGGGTGGGTTTATCAGCGTCAGGGAATTGGAGCAGTCCGTGATTGATGAACTGCAAGCCCTGCTGGATGAAAACTTAGACCGGGAAGTAATCAAAAACGGTGTCCGGCTTAACAACGGTCTTGAGGAATGCATATCAAAAATGCAATCCGATAAATCGGCCTATGAAAGGAAATTGACCGAAATTAACAAAGCGGTAAAAGATTCCTATATGGACAAGGCGAAGGGTTTAATAACTGAAACCGTTTTTATCGAATTTTCACAGGAGTTTGCCAAGGAACGGGAACGGCTTGAAGAATCAATCAAAAGTCTGGAGGATGACATCGCCAGATTAATGTCAAAACGAAACAGAACACGAGACAAGAATCAGATTGTAGAAGAGTATATGCACATCAAGTGCCTTGACCGTGTGATGATTGAAATTTTGATAGACAATGTGAAAATTGGCAAGCGCGACCCGGACACAAAAAAGGTTCCGATAGAAATTCATTGGAATTTTTAGTCTTTACATAATTGCAGCAGAACAAAAGGCTCGCGCAACCTACGATAATATCTTGCGCATGGTAGACGACCCGGATGTACGCGACCCGATAATTTTCCTTCGCGAACGTGAAATAGTGCATTTTCAGCGGTTCGGCGACTCAAACCATACAAAGTTAAGTGGATTTTAGCACCTAAACAACCCCTCTTAAAACACTTTACCTTCTTCGATTTTAATCAAATAATCCTCAATCTTATAATACGGAACAGCATCGCCGTACTTCGGATGGCTTGTGTTGTCCCCCCTGTAAAGCACCGCTTTGCGTACGTCAGCCGCTCCATATTTATCTTGGAGATAACGGATAAGATTATCGTTTGCCAAATGCTTGGCATAATCGGACTTTACGCTTGCTCCGCGTTTGATTTCGTACAAATAAAGCGTGCTTGTGCGGCTGTCAAAGACCACTATGTCTATTTCGTCATCACCTGCATACGAACGATACTTAGAAACAGAAACATTATCGCGTCCGCATACAGCGGCTCTTTTAGCGAATGTCAATATGCACGCCAAATCAAGAAGTTCGCCGTCTGTGTATTCCTCTATGGAACGTATAAAATCGGAGGTTCTGGCTGATTGGCTTTTTGCGACGGTGCTTAAAGCTGTAAGCGCAAACTCACGAGCAACGCCGGTTTGTGTAAACATCGGTCTTAGCTTCGTGCCGACTTCAGACTGCACATCTATATCCATCAAAAAGCCTATTTTACGCATGATTTCTATAACAGCGTCTACTTTTTCCCTGTCATATACAGTCGTTTCAGACTTGAATACAGGCGCATACGGTAAGATTTCGTTCCGCTCCGCAGGAGGGATGTAGATACCGCAATTTTTCAACACCATGTCAAGCGCCTTTACCAACGGTTCACCCCATGCCTCTTTTGCGTGTCCGTACAAATATTGAGCGGCTACACACGTACATATTCCGTGACATATCGCATATAGCTCTTTCAACGAAACGAACCGTAATTCTTCACCTATTATGGTTTTCCGCCGCGTGTTCAGGATTGAATTATGGATATTACGCACAACGCTTGATTCTAAATACTCTTCAAATTCTTCACTGCCGGGCTGCGATTTCTTCCAAAACACACCGCCGTTATGCACATACGCAAGAATATCACCCTCCAATATACGGAAATATTCGGGGTAGCTCATCTTCGTTGTTGTGAATTGTTCATATCTACCGTGCAGCGATTCTTGTTTGGCGAATGTAAACGCAAGCGAGTCTGTACCCGATAAGATTATTTTTACCCCTTCATAAGATGCCCAGACATCCGCAAACTCCATCGCTCTGTCTATGAAACCGTCGGCCCATGTTACTTCATCTATAAAAAAATATCTGATACCGGTTTTATATAGATTGGCGATCCATTTATAAATTTCATCAATAGAATACTCCCCGTAGTTCAGCGTTGCATACGCCGATTGACCGATTAACACCTCGCGTCCGGCAAGCTGGCGAAGTATTACCGTTTTGCCCGTGCTTCGCATTCCGTAAACAATTCCGACAGTTCTCAATGTATCCTCTCTGTTCAAGAACGCTTCCGCTTCGTGATATGCGTCGCGCCGAGCTAAATTCATTGCGCTTGCACATATTGCTTGCAACTCATCACCGATAACGAATCTACCTGTATCGGTTGTAATGGGATTGTTTGATTGAATGAAAGTTTCGTACTGCTCATGCGTGTAAAAACGACGGTTGGTAGGGGAACGGTGTGCTTTAAGAGTACCTTCTCTGTCCCATCTTTGGAGCGTCTTAACGCTCACATTTATCAATTTTGCGAATTCACTAGGTTTATAATTTTGCATACGTGACACCCTCTTTTTGTATATTGAGTATATTTTATCACATTTGCACACATATATCAAGTTGAAAACAAAATTTTGAGCAAAAAATAAACCGTCAGGATTTTTGTCCTGACGGTTTCTATATATTCCAGTGTACATTGGTGCTGCCGTCCTCGCTTATGATAATCTTGTGAATCATTATCATGGCAACCTCTTTCTTTCGGTTATAATCGGCGGTTTTCCAAGTCTTGGCCAAGCTGACAACAACATCAGTTTCATCACTTCGGCTCTTTAATTCTTCTATCCGGCCATACAAGGCTACCTTATCCCGTTTAAGCTGGGTGGCCTTTTGGTTGGCGAGTGCTAAAAGATCATCATTGAAACCACCTGTTAGCATGGTGTCCATAAGCTGCTTCTCAGCCTTCTCGGTTGCTTTTATCTTCAGTTTCAAATCATTGATCTCGGTTGTGTTGCCGCTTGCTGTTGTATGCTTCGTTTCCTTCAGTTCCGAAAGTTTGCTGGAGATGCAGTCATAAACCATGTTTTCTAAATCTTCGGCATAGATAGTTACCTTTGTTCCCTTACAGGTTTTCTTATGAGACTTGCCTATACATTTGAAGTATCGCCGCATCTCACCGGCCTTGTTAATCTTCCCTTTGATGGTGGTCATGGTATGGCCGCACTTCTCGCAGATAATCTTACTGGATAGCCAACTGGTTTGATTGCTGTAGCTATTCGTTATCTGCCTGTTTTTTTCCAACTTCCGTTGACATTTAAGCCAAATGTCGGAATCCACGATACCGTTATGAGTAAGGAGAACTAACTTCATATCAGACCAATCGGGATCGCCCGGCTTATGCTTAGTGTGTCCATATAGCTGGGCTCCATACTCCCCTGTAAACATCGACAGATCGGTTATCATTTGAACCCCATGCCGATCATAATAATCATATATATCGGAATCAGCCTTGACGTATATTGGGTTCTTTAGCAGTGTAGACAATTTCGCGCTCGTCCAATCGCTACCATTCAAGGGTTTTTTATCCTCAGCTACTAGAAGCTTCAACAAGCGTTGAAGGGAAACATTCTCCTGGGCGTACACCTCGAATATGTACCGTAGCTGTTCAATTTCGGAAGGGATGGGATTGAGCTTTTTCGTTTGGATGTTGTTAATAACTGCCGGTACAAGTTCAAACCCGTAAGGCAATCTGCCTCCCATATAGAATCCCATTTCGCTCCGATGAGCGTATGCTTGGGTTATCCGGTTGATTATGGACGTTCTCTCGAATTCTGCAAACACCATCAGAATCTTTACGATAAGTTCACCGTATGGGGAGGATGTGTCAAATGATTCTTGCGACGATACGAATTCGACTTTATGAGCCTTGAACTCTTGCAGTATATTTACGAAATCATTTAACGAACGGCTGATACGGTCGAGTTTATAAACAATTACCTTTCTGATCTTGCCCTTCTTGACTAACTTCATCATCTTTTGAAAGCCGTCACGGTCTACATTACCACCGGAGTAACCGCTGTCTATGAAGTTTAAAACCTTCTCGTCCCGTTCATCCAATTTGATAACAGACTTGCAATATTCAAGCTGGGTTTCGCAGCTTATACTATTCTCCCGTTCAACTGATTGCCGGGCATATAGAGCAATCGCCACTTAACACACCTCCCTTCTTGTTAAATTTTTAGTAAAGTTGTTATGCCGGGATACGCTTACCGGGCCTTGTCAGGGCGCGTAGTAACTCCTCCACTACTCGTTCCTTACGGCTTTCATCTTGGTCTGATACCGTATGGTGTTCTACCTTATGCTTATTGTCTTTGACATCTGTGTACTCAGTCTTTAATCTGGTCATGTGAAAAACCTCCTATAACGCGCCGCAAATGGGCGTGGTGTTGGAATCTAAATCTATTCCGTCTGTTACAATGATATGATTGAAATTGCAGCATAGTTCATGGTTGAGCAGATTTAATATTCCGTTGTGGTCGTATGGGAAGAAGCAGCTTAATAGCTGCGGCGGGGTAACTTTAATGTTCTGCCGCTTGTACTTCCTGTCGTAGTAATGGCAATCCTTAACTACGCCGCTGCCGTTTTTGTAATACCCCAGCTCAATGTAAATTGACCGATGGAGCTTGTTTTTTAACCGTGTGCGAAGGCGCATGGGTAGTCCGTTGTAGCTGTCGCCATCTCCGACCATAATAAGAAAATGGTATTTTTTGCTTGCTCCATCCGATTTTTCTTGCAGGTACTCATCGAGTGATAACCCGGATCTGTCGGTTTGGATAAATTCCACGCCGTAAAATTTTTTGTCAAGCTCTGCTTCGATAACAAACAATAAATTGTCCGCCAGGAATTGAAAGGTCTGTAGTTTGAGCGGCTTTGCACTATAGCGAGCTGCACCCGTTCTTCCTTGATTGCGGTCGATATAAAAACAGTCTGTTATGGTGCAATCGGTATCATTTATTTCTAATGAAAGAAACATAGTTCTGCCATGCTGAGTTTTTATGATTGTCCTGAATGAGCTTGCAGAACCACCGCTCGTAAACTCTTCAAGTTTTAGAATACTTTTTTCCACATTCATACCTCCTGGGTTTGGTAACATATAAATTGATATTATCCATTCGCGGGATTGTGACCGCGGCCGTCGGTTGGCCCCGCTTTAACAAGGGGTAATACAGACCCCTTGCCACTCAGCAGTTACATTCGCACTACAATGACTAATTGAAAAACAGTTCAGCAGAATCAACCAAGACTTCCAATAAAGCATCATCATTTGCCCTATCTGCCTTTGAATCCTTGAAAGATTCCACATTTTGTATGTCCGTGGCAATTTCCTTTGTGCCGCGTCCTAATAAATCAGCACCCAGGTCTGTCCCATAGTGGGCGTACATACAGAGCGCATCTGCTATCAGTGCGGCCTTACCCCTGCCGGTTTCATTAAGAATCCGCATTGCCTCCCGGTGGCGCGGGTTGACCGGGTTAAACTTGATGGTAAATCTGGCTTCGTTCTTCTTGGTATCCATCATGACTACGCTTTCTGTGTTCGGGCTGCGCTTCGGTTTTTGTAAAGAAGTTCGTAGCCCTTGGCGTTTGCGTGAACATCGTCCACAAATATTGG
>JGI20163J15578_10000031_pt1 | contig 51561 bp, 47 predicted proteins | sample TergutCu122P1_FD_15578 | JGI IMG/M metagenome (IMG submission 15578)
GGGATTGCCGTCTATATTTCTGGTTCTTATTAAAATTTTATGAATTGTTTATAAAAAGTTTCCGAAATTTTTATAAAATGCTTGTAAATCATGGTTTCATAAAGTAGAATTGTTTTCAAAGTGGTTTCAAATTTCCAAATGTCTATGAGTAATATCAATAAAAACTAGGAGGTGCGATAATGGTAAATCCAATTAGAGGATTATCAGAAGTAATTAAGGTGGATTCCGCAAGAGGGTGGAATCCGAATTTGTTAGTATGGAAATATCCAGAAGAGGATTTTAATACCACGTCCCAACTAATTGTTGACGAAACTCATGAGGCTCTTTTGGTAGTCAACGGCAATGCGGCAGATTTATTTGGACCAGGCAGAAGGACCTTGTCTTTGGCTAATCTGCCATTAGCACGAGAGATTATCGAGATACCTACAGATGGTACATCTCCATTTCCGTGTAAAGTTTTTTTTGTAAATAAGGTTCATCAAATGGATATGTTGTGGGGGACTTTTGGAGCTATAACTTTGGAGGACCCATTATATGATGTGTTCTTACATGTTATGGCAAATGGAAGCATGAGTGTAACAGTTGAAAACACAAGAAAATTTATGTTAAAACTAGTTGGTTTTAGGGATGTATTTGACCCTGATACTTTAGTCCAAAAATTTAGAGGCATTATCTCCTCTCATGTTAAAGATTGCATTTCAAAAATTATGATAAATGGAGCGTTAAGCTACTTTATGATAAATGCAAATATTTTTGAGCTAAGTGGAGTTATCAAAGAGCGACTGGATAGTATTTTGGAAGAGTATGGTGTAGTAATTCATTACTTTAATATTGAAACCATCGAAGTGCCTAGGGAGGATTACGATGCTGTTACCAAATCAAAAGAGCGTCGTACTGGTAGGCTGATTGAAGGATATAGCTGGCAAGAAGAGCGTCAAATGATGATTGCAGAGAAATTTGCCTCTAATGAAGGAACCATGGGCAATATTGGTGGAGCCATGGGTGGTTTCATGATGGGATCAGCCCTTGGAGGTAGTATTACTGATATTGCAAAGGGCGCTTTGGACCCATCTAGAATACCAACAGGAGCACCTCCTAAAGATGCTTCTGGTAGCCCCTCACCAATGAGCAGTGGAAAGGCAAATGATCCTTTTAACATTGAGGATTTTTTTGAAATTAAAAAAGACGATGATAATAAAGGTGACCATAGAGTAAAGGGTTCTGGCAATGCTGATGGAACAAAATGCTCCAGCTGTGACGCTAGAATGCCTGAAAATGCCAAATTCTGTTTGGAGTGTGGTGAAAAAGTGCAGGTGCAAAAAGGGATACCATGTCCTAGCTGTAATGGAATCACCCCTATTGGAAAGTTCTGTTTACATTGTGGTAATCCAATGGTACGAACTTGTGGGAGATGTAACACGGAAGTTCCAGCAAACGGTAAGTTCTGCCTTGAATGTGGCGAAAAAATCTAAAGGAGGGTTAAAGAATGGCACAATGCTAACCAACAGATTGGAGCGGAGGTTCATGTTTAACGGAGTTGAGAAAGTGTGACTCCTGTGACGATACTGGAGGCGGTGAGGCAGATTTGAGGCTCTGCTTGCGCTACAAAAATGAGATGATATGGAGGAAAACAATATGGATTATGACAATGGAAATGTTCAAAACTATGGTTCGCAAACTAATTCAGTAAAATTCAAATATGGAGTATGGGAATTTTGTCTGGCTAATGGAATGCGCCATTTGGTTGCTGGAGTAATAGCAATTCTGCTTTTGCTATTTGCTGGAGCTTTTGGTTTGGCAGTAGGAATACTGATTCTGATACCAGTAATTCACGGATTCATAAGCCTGTATTTAACTGTAGGAAAAGAGCATTACTTTCATAGCAAAAAGGATGAACACGAATTAACCCAGTTGATAGACGATTATTTTAACTCAAAGCAACGTATGTCAACACGTAAATGGCTTAGAACATCAGGCGACGGCCGTCTCAATTATGAAATTGAAGTGATGGATTTTCGACCTAGAGGTGGCGGAGGATTATACACAACGGTTTCAATATACTTTAACCATGCTGAAGATGGCGGGATTATTGTTGGGGTTTGGATATCTAAGTGGTCACTTATAAATATTGGTCTAACTCCGCGTGGTGTGTTTAAGGCGAGTAGTGGAATAAGTGGATTGATGAAATATCTGAATCAATATGCTTAAATAATGTACACGATTTTCTAAGGAGTGAAGTAAGTATGAAAATACAAAAAAATCTAGTCATGTCAATTTTGATATATGTTATATTGCTTATTGTTTACAATATGCTAGTGTTTTTGATTTTTAATGATTTTACCAACGTATTTTGGATTAGTTATTGTTTTACCATGTTGGCCTTTTTTGTTCAATTTGGAGCACTATATTTATCTGTATTTAAAAAAGCCGATGTAGAAACTGTCTTTTTCGGAATGCCATTGGCTTCGTTTTCTATATATTACCTTATAGCCCAAATATGTGTTGGGACAATCTTTATGATTTTTCAAAGAATTGGCACTACGACTCCCATTATTATTCAAACCTTAATTCTGGCTATATTCTTAGTTGTAGCTATTATTGCCATAATGGCACGGGATTCAGTTCAAGAGATCAATGACCAGATAAAAACAAAGGTTGTCACCCATAAATCTAAGGTAGTTGGAGTTGACATGCTTCTGGAGAGTTGTACTGATGTTGAGTTGAAGGCAAAACTAAGGAATCTATCAGAAACCATTAAGTATTCTGATCCGATGTCAAATGAAGCCGTTGCTGATGTGGAGTTTCGTATTCAACAAAAAGTGTCCGAGCTACGTATTTATTGTGAAAACGGTGAGTATGAAGAGGCAAAGAAAACTTGCCAAGCCCTAGAAATGCTTTACGTAGAGCGAAATAAGGTTCTATTAATTTCAAAGTAAATTCCATGAAGAAATAGAGGATAATTTATGGCTACAAGCTATGGTGCTCTTAAATGTACAGAGTGTGCAGGAAGAAAGTTTGATTTCATAAAAGACGAAAAGGCATGGAAGTGTTTGTACTGTGGCGCTCTTAACCGTCGCGCTGAAGATCCAGTTGCTTTTTCTCTGAAAAATAATGTAAGACAGGTTATTCTTGACGTGGCTTATCGACGTCTCGATAGTGCTGAGCAAAACCTCGTACAGTGCAAAAAGATTGATTCAAGACATGTAGGTACAATAATTGCAGAAATTGCCTTTCAAATGATTAAGGCGATTACACCAAATGCCTGCTCACAAGCTGAGCTTCGTAATTTGTTCTCCCATTTAAAGAGAAATTATGAAGAACTCCAAGCAATAAATAATGTGATATCTAGCGAAGAAGAGGCATTATACGAATTCTTTGAATCTGCAGACGTATATTCAACACTTGTACTTGTATACGATTCCTTAAATGACTCCGCGAGACGAGATTATGTATTAGGCTTTCTAAATCCTGCAGAAATATATGCAAGAGAGCCAAATAAGAACATGTTAAGCTATGCTCTTAAAATGAAGAAGTTTGACTTGGTGGATGAAATAATGAGTAATCCAGATAACGCAGAACCATGTTTTGCAATAAGGGAACTTTTGCAAAAATATCCTGATGTGGAGAATAAAAGTAGTAATATTGAGAGAATATTAAACACTCATATCCTTAAACCAGATGATAAGAAAATCTTTGAGGATTATTTGGTAAGCTCTAACGACTCTTTTTCTACAAAAGGGAAAATGATTATTTTGGCCTATATTGCTAATATTAGGGTTAGCCTAGAGATGGTGATAGGAAATCTGTTGTATAAAGCAGATAGAGATACGATAGATGCGGTTTTGCGACAAATATGTAGTACAAGATTAAAGGATGAAGAAGTTTATAAAATCGTTGAGTTTTCAACCACTGTTAAGGAATCAAGCACTGCCATTGCCATATTGGATGTGCTTACAGAGACTAACCAATATGTTTTGATGAACTCAAAGTACATTATTGCATTGTTATCAAGGGTAAATCTACCTGTTTCAGATAAGGCAGCAATTGTTAAGAGAATGCTTGAGTTTGATGTAGATGCCAAATCAAAAGATGCTATTATTAACAACTACCTTTGCTTTAATCATGATTCGCCAGCAGATAGGCTCGTAATCCTTCCAATTCTGTTAAGTATGGTTTCTGTGATCCAAACGAGTACCGTCGAAAATTTTGTTTTAACAATCAACACTGACAAGGAAAGTAAGCCAGAGATTGTAGAAAAGATATTTGCATTGGACTTGAACATGAGCTTTTTCCATGACCTACTTACCAAATATATGGTAACTTCAGTAGATTCAATAGAAGTTAAGGACAAGATAATTGCAATAATGGTGGGGAAGGGGTTGAAGATAGACCCTAATTCCTTTGCAGACTATATCTGTAGCAATACAGCTTCAGCACGAGACAAGGTAGCATTTGTAAAGAAGATGGCTTCTAACGGAATACAGATGCGTGGCGACACTGTTAATAGATATTTGGAGAATATTACCACAGAGAGTTTCAACTCGGAGCTGTTTGCTTTGATTTCTAGCTCTGCAAGTAATGTTAGTGAAAAAGCCCTGTCTAATTACTTGCTTCTGTGCAGGGGCGGAGACACTCTAAAGCCGAAAACGTTTGCTACTCTTGCTAAACAATGCTTTAAAAATATAATTGATATAAATAGTGAAGCCGTGGTCGGTAATCAAAAGATTAATGGCAGTCTCTTGTCGATTTATATTTTATCCACACCTGATTCATTTGAAACAACAAAAAGTATTGTGGATTATTTTTTAGCAAGTAAGGCGAAATTAAATGCAGACATATACATGTCACGTACAAGTAAAACGAAGCTAAAGAAATTTGTCTCGGCAAATTTGGATACCTTAAGCCATGTGTCCAAGCAAATATGTGGAGCCTATAGACTCTGAACATAAGGAGAGCTTAAAGTGGTAAAGACGATAGAATTGGCAAATGGTCAATATGTTGGAATATCTATTGCTGAAGTAACAGCTATTCCTTTTTTTGAGCTTTTCAGCAAGGATGTGGGTCAATCAAATGCCATGAACCAAGCACAGTTTGTGCAACTTGTCTCAGCCTTTCATAGGAAGTCCGAAACAAATCGTGCTGCTATTGAGTTGTTTTGGAAAAGTGTTGCCGTTGACAATCAAACATATCAAGCTCAAGTTAAATTGTACATTATCGTAAGAAAGATAGGCATGGATAAAAGTGCCACAACCTTAGAGGTTGAGAATATGATGCATAGCATCAAAAATGATTTGGAAGGCAATAACTTTTCGATAGATATACTTTCATCTACTGTGGGGTTTGATAGCTTCGAAAATTCCTTAGAAAAAATAAATATTGAGAAAACCCTATCAGTTGCCAAACGGGAAAAGACTATTGCAAGTACAGTATCCGTTAATGGCTGTATATATTATAATGACGTTCTAAATCCCAACGAGAATGTTAACACGGTTTCTATATCCAATGCTTTGACCCAATATCCCAATAGTGCAATTTCCATGCAGATAATACCTACCAACTATACAGAAGTGGAAATATACTCTGTAGAAGAAAGCAAAAATTTTCTTAGTCATTATGTTAGCAATATCCGCTATAACCAAGGTATACAAGTGGATGCCAATACTCAGATGATTGTGGATGCATATGACTACTATTCAAAGGCAAACAATGAGCTGTTGTTTTGTTATAATTTCATTATATATTCATCCCAAAATAATGCAATTGACCTTGCAAATAAAGTAATCGACGCTACCGAGTCCAGCTATATGGCATCTGGAAGTGCTCTTGAAATTAAAGATGTTTCATCTTTCGGGCTGTCACCAGGGTTAAATTTATTTGCCAATCCCTGGCTTGTTAACAATGTGTTGGTGAATAAAGCCAGAGAACAATATTTTTGGGGTCAGGAGAATGCTCCCCATCAATACATACGGTTCAAGCAACTATTCACCACTAGGGAACTAAGCTCTGTCTTTAAGTTTCCAATTGATGATGGAAAAACTATCGGTTTAGATGCTAATAAGGTACTTAGTAACAGAGAGAAGCTTCATCAAAGTATTATTTCTGAAGGCAATTTTAAAGTTGGGATAATTCAAAATGCTTCCAAGTCTTCAAGAGAAGACGTGGCTCACGCTGGGATAGAACTTAATGATTTTACCAAACATGGTCTAATTGTAGGTATGCCAGGGTCAGGTAAGACCAACTTCTCTTTGGGATTGTTACTACAGTTTTGGAATGATTTTAAAATTCCATTCCTTGCAATCGAACCTACTAAAAATGAGTATCGTTCTTTAATTGATGAAATTAAAGAATTACAAATATTTACACCTGGGAAAAGCAATATATCTCCTTATATTGTAAATCCTTTTCTACCTCCAAAAGGTGTTACAGTTGAAAGCTATGTACCAAGTCTTATGACTGCATTTAAAGCAGCTTTTTCTATGCCAAATCCTTTGCCAGATATTTTTCTTGCATCCATTAACGAGTGTTACAATGAGTATGGATGGAAGCCGAATAGCACTATTGAAGACACTGGTGTAATGCGGTTTGGGCTATATGAGTTTATTAAGGTGTTTAAACGACGGATTCAAAATATGGACTACAAAGGTGATATCAAGTCCAATATGGAAAGTGCTGGAGTTGTTCGATTGGTGAGTTTAATTGAGCAAAATAGTAGCATCTATGACAATATAAATACGATACCTCTAGAGGATTTGCTACAAAAGCCAACGGTTATAGAATTAAATGCCATAAACAATAAAGAACAAAAATCTTTGATTATGGCGCTATTGTTAATTTTGATATGTGTTTATACAAAAAATAATGTGGCTGGTGATGGCGAGTTGAAAAACGTAATGCTTATTGATGAGGCCCATGTTCTTTTGTCAGGAGGAGGTGTTAAAGGAGAGGATAGCGCGGATTCACAAGGGTCAACTATTGAGGCTCTGGAGGATATGATTGCAGAAATTCGTTCTTATGGGACAAGTATAATTGTTGCTGATCAGTCTCCTACAAAAGTTGGGCGAAATATTATAGCTAATACCAACGTGAAAATTATTTTTAAACTTGTAGAGAAAGAAAACAAAGATGCCATAGCTACATCAACCAATATGACAGATGGTGAGTACGATATACTTGGTCGTTTGGGTGTAGGAGAAGCCATGCTTCATTACGGAAGAGTTTATAGCCCGTTGCATATAAAAACTTACAATGTTCTTGATAAGGCAAACATTAGATTGGTGATTCCTGACAGTGAAATTGCAAAACTTTCCACATATTGGCAAGGGAATGCCAATTTGATAATTCCTCATATTGAATGTAGTTATAATGATGAGTGCCAACATGATTGTGATTTTGAAGTTAGAAATAACGCAGACTATCTGGCAACTAGAATAAAAAACACTCTACTGCCACAAACTCAAAATCGAGTTGAATTTATTAAAACTTTGCAGGGGCTAGGTGTCCATCTAAAAGAACTTTTGGCTGAAAATCAAAGCATTGTATTTAGCTGGCGCTTATACAATTGCGTGAAAATAAAATTTTTGAGAAAGGCTATGCTTGAAAAAGATTTTGGTATTTCCAAAATGGATTATAAAAAAATACTTGAGAATCCAAAATTCTTAAAGCGAAAGGAGAAAAGCAGCGACAATGTATGATGAGTATGATAGTATTATTGAAAGCGACGATAGTGTTATAGAGTCCGCCTTTGAAAGTGAGATTGCAGAAGTACCTATGGATGTAGATTCTATAATGGATGCAGGTGTGAATGACTTCAGTCAGTTTGAAATACCTGTAACGACTGATGAAGTAGAGGTTTTTACTGAAGTTGAGCAGCTTGAAGCAATAGAAGAAGTTGGCATTGAATCAGTTGAGGCCGAATCAGATGTAAACACTATTATGGAAACGGGGCAAGATGATTTTGCACAATTTGAAGTATCAGAAGAGAGTGTAGAATTTGACGAAACACAAATTAACTACGATGAGGTTTTAGAGGGAATCCAACAGGATGCTCTTAATCAAGGCTTCGAGCATATTAATATTGATAGTGATATCGAAAGGCTTACCGATACTTTAGATGATTTTGAAGCTGAAACATGGCAAAACTTAACCTTGGACGAGCAAAAGGGGGCAATGAATGCTCTTGCTGACTACATGGTGGATGTAGTTGGTTTGGAAAATAAGCCTACAATTGAGTATTATAATAACGAACGATTAGGTGATTATGGAGGTTATGATCCCTCAACAAATACTCTAAGTGTAAACGAATACATGCTACATGAAAATATGGAAGCTGCTGATACCATTGTACATGAAATATGGCACGCCCATCAACACGAGAGAGCAAGTAATCCACAAAGCGCTTTAGATTATCAGTACCAATATAATTTTGATAACTATATATCACCAGACTTGGGTCAGGAAGCATATGAAAATCAGCTGGTAGAGGCAGAAGCTAGAGCTTTCGCAGCACAAATAAAGGATAGATTAAATTGGAGGACAGCATAATGGATAAAATAATAGAGTATTTTCTAAACGAAAAGAAAACAACCGAGCCAGTAGCCAAGATTCTTGCGAAAACTATTATGAAATATGATGATTTGCAAAAGGAGTTCTTGAAATGGCTTGAAACACGTTGCCTTGACTTCGAGTCTCCAGTAATGATAGAGGGATATACTGCTAAACAAATATCTGAGATTGAACCATCTATGGATGTTGCAGGTATATATAATTTTATGGTTACCCTAAGAGAACAACCTGAAAAGGGCAAGGGCTATATAGAAAATGGATTCCCAAGAAAATAAGATTGAAAGAACTAAGGAGGTGGTGGCATGACTCAAGAAGAAATCAGGGAAGCGGAACAGCTGCAAAATAGGATTAACAGCCTTGTAAATCAGATTAATAATACAATTGCTGACAATCAAAGATTAGCAGTGGAGTTAGAGGCATCTATTAACAATGTTATTACTTTGATTGGTAACTGTGGCATGATGGATAACGAGGTTCATGAGCAGATGAGTTGGCTGTCAGACAGGGTAGGAACTGCTGAGGTTTGTACCAAGGAAGTTTTTGATGCGTTAAATGAGTTAACCACTTCTTATTTTACTTTTAAAAATATATCAACCGCATCAAAAAACCTGACACAATTCACAGATGAATACAACACAAGATTTTCTTATTATAATGAGCTTAGGAGAATAACCTTAGGATATGTTGTGGGCTTGGATGCCCACATTACATCTAGCGAAAGTGCACGTAAAAAAGTGGAGAAGGCATACTTGCAAAATAGTGATTACTGGCTTGCATACTCCATAGCATCGGTGATGCTGTGGGCTAATGATGAAAAGGAAGCAGCTAATCGTGCCATGAGTAAGTCCTTGACCATTAACTACTTTAATACTTGCATCTTTTTCTTGCTAATTAATCTACGCTTTGATAGGGTGGATTCAGCAAAGAAGTGGTATATAAACTACCTTGACCGGGCCGATATGGCTAATTTAGGAGAAGAGTGGCAGTATTTACTACAGGCTTATCTTGCTGGAGCCTTTGGAGCAGATAAAGATTTTCAAGAGCAAATGGCAACTTGCTTCAAGAATGCACTGGCACAAGTGGAAGTTACCACTGTAGATTTTGGGAAGAAGTTTTATGACAAGGCACTTGAATTTGCTCAATTATACCTTCATTCTACAGAGCAAGACTATAGCATTCTTCGTAGAACATGCCTTGAATATGATGAAATGTTAAAATTACTTTCTAACGCCGAAAAGAATTCAAAGCTTGCCAAATACTATAATACATTGGCTGAAGTTGAGGTGGATGTAGGGAAGGATTTACCACAGCGTATTGAAAATGTATTATACTCTTTAATCAATAATTACGATGATGATGAATTGAAAGTTGTAAAGAGGATTAAGCAAGCTGAGGCAGAAGTAGCTGCTAAAGGAGATTTATCTGCCGCCCAGGAGAGATTTAATTCAATGTTTGCAGATGAAAGTAAGAAGAGATCATTTGGGGATATGCTTTTGCACTGGGCTTTTGATGAAGATTCTAGTCAAACAAGTATTATAGTTAGGCGATTTTCGATAACCTTTATGAAGGAGTGGATTGCCAAAGGTCTAACTGCTTTCGCTGAGAATTATCGAAAGATTGAGCGACAACAATATACTATAGAAATCGACGGCTGCAAAATGACTTGCAGTGAGGATGAGTTTGAGACTGCTATGACAACACTTTCGACTCATTACGAAAAAAACAAATTAAAAGAGATGGTTAATGATAAATTCGTGTTAATATATGGTGGGTTAAGTGCATTAGCGCTGATTATTCTAATCATAATGCCGTTTGCATTTTCACCAGTTGCGTTAACAATTGCGATACTTATTGGTTTAGCAGGTAGTTTTCTACTATGGCGCAGAATCGTGGATTTTGGAAAGATATTGCTAGAAAAGAAACGAAAAGGAATTTTGGGATTACAAAAAGCTTTGGATGAACTTAGGCTATGGCGAAGCGACTATAAAGAAGCGGATAGCAAACACGATGACTTAATAAGCGCAGTAGGACAATTTGAATAACAATAGGAGGGATAACCAATGTCTAATGCAATGCAAGCAATAAACAATCTAGACCAAACCATTAACTCGTTTAAGTCTAGAGTAGATGTAAAGGTTGACAATGTTCAAGTGTGTACGTCTAAAATTCAAGCAACCACGGATCAAATTTATGCCAACATCAATAAGTTCAAAAACGAAATGACCCTTGGGGAGCAAAAGCAAATAGCTCATGAGAATATTCTAAGAATTGATCAAATTATCAAAGAGCAGTTCAGCAATCATGAAACCATCAGAAGGACGGTACTAGGTGTTGTCCGAGACTTTGATATTAATTTGGTGCGAAACAGCACTATCCAGGAATTATCTGAGGAGCTTTGGATAACAAGCTCTCGCTATTGGCTTTCATATGCATTAATAGCAATTACTGCATGGGTAAATGATTATCCAGAAGTTGCTAAAAATGCCTTGGCTGAAAGTGGACGAAAAGATGCCATTAAAACAACCCTGCTGTTTTGTCTTATTAATATGCGTTTTGGACGAATTGATGTTGCAAAACTTTGGTTTCATGAATACTTTAAGACTCTCGATCCAACCATGTTGCAACAAGAAACAGCGATACTGTTACAGTCATTTCTTAATGGTATCTTTGGCAAGGACAAAGAGTTGGAGCAAAACATTATAAATCTAATAGATGAGTGGGTTGGAATTATCAATGATAACGAACAAATAGCTTCCGAGTTACTTAATGCATACGAGAGTTATATAAATAACATGAATGTGCCAGCTAAGTTTAGCTATCAGTCGCTTTTACAGTTTTGTAGAAATAACGCTGAACTTCAAAAGTCATATACAGATGTGACAAAATACACTCATCTTATTGGATTTGTAAAGTCCTTGGATGTAAATGCAGAAGTCCAGGATGAAGAAAATTATAAAGCCAGAATAGATGCGATTCTTGTGAATTTAATTTCTAACTATGATGCAGAGGAATTAGAGATGAAGAATCAGCAAGAGTATTGGCGTCTCATTGTTGAAAACAAAGGGGATCATGCAATTGCTCAAGTGCAATATGATGATTTGCAGGCGTTGCAAAACGAACACTTTAGCATTGGGAAGCAGTTGATTAAATGGGCATTGTACCATGATGATTCTCAAACCGATGTGCAAGTTAGAAAATTTGGATTCCAAAACACTAAAGCTTGGTTTAAGAGTGCAGTGAATAATTGGGATGCAAAACTACAGAGTGGTTATCCTAATGAATACAGCCTGCAAATTGATACCTGGAATGGAATTAGCAACGGGCAAGATGAGGCTGAGCAGACGGAAAGCATGAAGAATTACTTTGAAAACAACAAGTTCCAAAATATGTATGTAAATACTCCAAACATTGCAGCTGCCATTGTCTTTGTGGTATCCATTGCTCTTGCCTTTGTAACTTTATTTTCATTAATTGCAACGGCAATAGCGAGTGGCTTCCTAGTTTACAATATTTTGACAGCAAAGGAAAAGTATGCTCTTAGAGTTGCAGCAGCACTTAAAAACCTGTCTTCTTGTATGGCAGAGATTACTGACTTTAAACGACATTTTGAAGAAAACCGCATTAAAAAAGATGAGCTCCTCAGTGTTGTTGAGTTCATATAAAATATTTATAAAGGAGAAGATAATATGTTTTGTAAAAATTGTGGAAATCAAGCAGGTGAAGGACTAAAGATTTGTGGGAATTGTAGTGGGGCTGATATACAACCATCAGCAAATCAAGACATCGAATTTGAACAAATGATGGAACAACGTATCCGGGAAAATTTTGCTGCTCCTGTAAAAGAAAATGCAACGATTTCTGACGAGAGATTAAAAGAAATGAGCAAAAAACTTCCTTCTTGGAGTTTAGAGCCCCCATATAGTTTTATTAAGTAATTATGTCCCCGATATTTGATATGGAGAAGTTGACTCCACCAAATACCTATGAAGAGTGGCTGAAATATTTTGAGTTATTAAAATCAAGCTCCTTTGTTGACGAGGCAGTGGTAATGACGATTACAAAAGGTACTTTTGTCGACAAGGGGTACATAGCCACCCAATTTAACCAACAGCTTGTCGAAACAATAAATCAAGCTTTAAACAAACGTATTTCAAGATTTTTGAAGGATTTGGATTTGCTAATTTCTCTTAATGAGTTATCTGGTATGGTTCCATTGTTTACTAAATTTCGCAGTGAAATAAGAAAATGCTTATTTTTTACCAAGCTTGAATTCCTTGATTCTAGTATCAATGAGGAAATGGAGCAATCTGTGAAGAACCAAATGGAGCAGCTCTGGAATGATACGGTGTCTTTTTTACAAAAACAAAACTTGGAATGCTCCAATACAGATTTGGAGGACTCTTTGTTTCTGATTCGCAGAATCCGACTATTTGAATAGACAAGATGAGGATAAAAAATGGGTAAATTTGTTATTACGAAAGCAGAGGTTAAGAACTATATTTGTGCTAGGACACCTCTTATTATTATCAACTCCTCCGAGCGTGAACGTGTGGAGCGAATGTTGAAGGAGATATCAAGGGAGTTGCCCTGCAATATATCCTATTACACTGATGCAAAGCAGGTATGCAACTTCACTAGTGGACAAACCATAGATGTGGATAATGATCCCCTACAGCACATCGCTTCTACTTTCAAAAAAAATAGAAGTTCAACCTTTGCTTATGGTGATATAAAAAGGATTAGTGAAGATAATATATACAGTCGTGAACTGTTAAATATTCTTTATCTTGCCAAGGAAACAAACAGTACGTTAATAATAATTACTGCAGATATTGTTTGGTCTAGGTTAGCCCAATTCGGGATGCTAACTACATTAAGCTATCCTGACATTGATGAGCGAATTTCTCAAATTCAAGCATTTTTGGAGATGTATAAGAACCGCTACTCGATTGAATGGGGTGCCAGGGATATACGCCGGGCGGCCACGTTACTTAGAGGCTTTTCTGAAATCCAAATAGAGAATATCCTTGCTACAACTTTAATAAGCAATGATGGGCTATATGAAAAACATCTATATGAATTGACCAAGCAAAAAAGTCGACTATATGGAGCTGTATCAAGCATCCAACTTGTGCAGGTTAGCCCTGATTTGGAAGTGTCTGGCCTTGATAGGTTGAAGGAATGGCTGGTAGACAAAAAACAGATATTCTTTGCTTCTGATGAAGCACTACGTCAGCGAGATTTGGATACACCAAAAGGAATACTCCTAGCAGGTGTTCCTGGATGCGGTAAATCTTATTCTGCAAAAATGATTGCAAAGGAATGGGAGCTTCCCTTGTTTCGATTTGACCTTGGAACAGTATATGACAAGTGGGTAGGGGAAAGTGAAAAGAAGATGAAGGAAGCTCTTGATTTTATTGACAATGTTTCTCCTTGTATTGTATGGATTGATGAAATAGAAAAAGCCTTGTCAGTTTCTGACTCGGGCAACGATACAGGGAAGAGAGTTTTAGGACAATTTCTATTTTGGCTTCAAGAATCTAATAGCAGAGTGTTTCTTGTTGCAACTGCCAATGATGTTTCGGCATTACCCTTCGAATTATTTCGAAAAGGACGTTTTTCAGAAGTGTTTTTTATAGATTTGCCCAATAAAGAAGAGCGAAAAACTGCAATAAGCCAATATACAAGAAGATCACTACATATAGAGTTGAGTGATGAAGATATGGAACAATTAGTAACTTTATCAGAAGGGTTTTCTTATTCGGACATTGAGTATACTATAAAAGATATTGCACAAATAGCTTTGACAAATGGCCAAGAAATTATTACCAAAGAACTGCTTGTTAGCAAAATAGGAGAAGTGGTTCCAATATCTCGAAGTAATCCAGATATGATAGAGCAGATAAAGAAGTGGGGCAATGAGCGAGCAGTAGCAGCATCAAATACGGGAGGATTAACCAATGAGTCTTTATGGATTAAGAAGTGAAGTCAGTAGGCTTGAAGCGCGTTTAAGAGAAGAGCAGGCTATTAATAATGAATTGAGAAGCGAATTGTCTGTGGTAGCTAATGGAGTTTCTCGTGCACATAACACACTAGAAAACTATAATGCGTATATACAAAATACACTACAAAACTCTAGTAATGTCATGAACTCATCTCATCAAACGGTCTTAAATGCTATTGAACTTCAAGGTGAGATAGATAAACTATATGTTCGCTTTAAAAACACAGAGCTGGCAAATAAAAAAATCAGAGAAGCAAATAACAAAAAATATTATGATTTTTCAAATTATCGAACCGTTAGAAAAATTGTTCAAGGGATTATGGATAACCTAGATGTAAATATGGTTAGTGATAAGACGATTACAAAGACGGTAGAGGTTCAGCACCTGCAAATTCCAGATTACTGGCTAACGTGCGTCCTTATTAGTGTGATGGCTTGGAAAAATGATGATAAAGAACTTGCTGACAGAGCTATGGCAAGAGCAGTTTCATTAGACAAAAAGAGTTGCACCATTTTCTACATGCTTTTCAACATTCGTTTGGAAAGATATGAAGCTGCTTTAAAATGGTTTTCTACTTATCAAGAATGTGAGCAAAAGGGAAGCGACCAGCAGACATTCCTAATGCTCTTTTCTCTAATTAGCAAAACCATTGCAGAATCAGTAGATGAAGATACACGTACTAAAATTTCGGCATATATAAATGATATTATTCTGTCTAGCGCACAAGCAGAAGGATACAGTGAAGAAGATGTCGTCTCCAAAATTTCTTATAACTATTCTCGCTTTCAACCTTTCGAGCAAATGGAATATGTTTTGCTCAAGAAGCATTGCGGTTCCTTTAATGATTTAAATACAAATTTGATGAGAGCCAAAAATAACATTAATATTTTGGAATTTATACTTAGAACGGTTAACGTTCCAGTTGAGGAACGAAATGAGTTTTTGAAGGGTTACATAGATGACTTGATTGCAAAGCCCAATCAGGTGGAGGAGTCTGTATATGAAGATATTGCATATAATGAATTGATCATTAAGCTAGAAGGTGATGTAGAGTCAGCTAAAGCTCAATTTGAAGAAGAACAGCAAAGAGCAAAGAGTGAAATCAATCTTATTTCCGAGATGATTAATTGGATTTTCGACCGTAGTAACCAGGGAGTTGGAGGACAAATTCGATTGAATATGTTTACTTTGACAAAAGGGTTACAGGAGAAAGCAATTGTTGCCTATGCAGAAAATTATCGAAGGAAAAGAAAACTTACTGCACCTATTACGATTAGCGATTACTCCGCAACTGTCGATTTCAGACGTCAAAATGACGAGATTGATAAGATTGCAACCCACTATATAGGTATAAGAGATAATGAATTGTCGAGTATTAAAGACTGGAAAGCATTTGTTGGTTTTGGTGTTTCAGCATTGGCATTTGTTGGAGCGTTCTTCGCTGGATTCTGGTTATTTTCCCTTATACCAATTGGTGCAGGATACGGTGCGTTCACTCTGGTGTCAAATAAATCACAGAGGAAACAGATAGAATTGACTTGTAAGGAAAAAACACGAACAGCAGTGGATGTATTAAGAAAACTATTTATAGAATTCAGACAATATCAAGAAGAATTTAAAGAGTACGACTCATATCATGGGAGAATTATTAACGAGTTAAATAAAATATAAAAGAAAAACAGGAATAAATTAGTGACGAGGTGATGATGTTATACCAGAACATACAAAGGGCGCAAGAAAAACAGCATGGAATGTACATTCAGATAGAGGTAAAGGAAGTAAACAGGAGAAGGCATTGTAAGAGCGTTTGTTAAGTGAGTAGAGTCATGGGAGAAGCCAATAGAAATTGTAGATGTTAAGAAAATCGAAAATGAAATATCACGTATTTTATCGGTAATAAATCAAGATTGAAACGAGGAAAGACACAATGCCATTCACCATCATCCGAAATGATATCACAAAAATGAAAGTTGACGCTATTGTAAACGCTGCCAATACAGACCTATTAATTGGCAGTGGGGTTTGTGGTGCTATTTTTAATGGGGCAGGGGCAGATCAACTTCAGGTGGCGTGCAATGCATTGGCACCTATTCAAACGGGAGAGGCAGTGATAACCCCTGGTTTTGATCTGAGCGCAAATTATATTATTCATGCAGTTGGGCCAATCTATCATCAGTGGTCTGGGGAGCAAAGTGAGCAGCATCTGCACAACGCTTATTCCAACGCTCTTCGATTAGCTGTAGAAAACCAGTGTGAATCCATCGCATTTCCATTGATTTCCAGTGGCATCTATGGATATCCCAAGAAGGAAGCCTTGGAAGTAGCAACAAAGGCAATTCGAGATTTTCTAGGGTCGCAAGAGTTAGAAGTTTACCTGGTGCTATTCGATAAATCGGCATTGGAAGTAAGCCAGGAACTTCTAGGAGAGGTTGCAAGCTTCATTGACGACCATTATGTTGAGAGTCAACCCTATGAAATCAATGAAGTACTATTCTCTTATGACCAGCAACTGCTGGGAAGTTAGGGTGAGTGCAAGATTACCACGGTACTATTTGATAATGGTTACCATCTGTTGCACGATCGAATTGACATTAAAGCAGTCAATCCAGTAACAGAGAAGGAGTATTGTGTAGGTGGTTCTACTGCATTGATTGATGCCATTGGGAGAACCCTTCACAAAATCAGCAATGTCCAGAAGAACACGGCCAAGGATTATCGAGCCAGCAAAGTGATGTTTGTGATTATTACAGATGGTGAGGAGAATTCCAGCAGAGAGTATAACGCAGATGCTGTAAAAGCAATGATTGAAGAGCATAAGGAAAGGCACAGCTGGGAATTTGTTTTTCTAGGGGCGAATATTGATGCGGTTTCTACCGCTGGAAAGTTTGGCATCCGAACCAATCGTGCAGTGGACTATCTGGCTGATGGGGAAGGGACGAGCCTGAACTTTAATGTGATGAGTGCGGCAGTCTCAGAATATCGTCAGTGTGAATCTTCGGCACCATCCCTTTCGGATGAACATTTTGAAGTGATTCGAGAGGATGTGAAGAAGCGGAAGGGAAAGATACATCTATCGAAATAGATGAGAGAAAATGACAATTACTAAGATTTGCTTGAAGAATGCGCCCAAGACTAATTTTCCTAGAATCCAGTTGACAAAGCAATAAAAGGGTGATAAACTGCGATTAACTTCGCGACCACGAACTTCGAGCGAACGAAGTTCGTGGTCGCGAAGTTGCGTTTGGATTTTTGGAAGTTATACAACAAGATAGAGGTTTCTATTAGGGCCAGTAGCTTAGCCCGTTCGCTTAAGATACGCTAGGTCTAAGGAGGAGTGCTATGTTTTTAGGACGAGAGAAAGAGTTGAATAAACTAGAGAAAATGGCAGCAAGTGATAAGTTTGAAATGCCTATTGTCTATGGAAGAAGAAGGGTGGGTAAAACCACGCTGCTTCGTAAGTTTGTTGAAGGGAAACGACATCTTTTCTTTACTTCCATTGAAGGTAGGAAGCAGGAGAATTTAAGTTATTTGAAAGAGGTGATTAATCAAGGGGAGAATGAAACGAAAATACTTGGGGATCTGACAGACTTTAGAACGGCTTTTGAAGCAGTACTGAAGATAGCTCAGGAGGAAGATTCAGTTTTTGTTTTTGTAATCGACGAATATCCCTATTTAGCCAAATCAGACAGTTCGGTTTCTTCCATATTGCAGATGGTGATTGATACTCATTATTTAAGACAAAGCAATCTGATGCTTATTCTAAGTGGCTCCTCTATGTCTTTTATGGAGAAGCAAGTGTTGGGCTATGAAAGCCCTTTATATGGCAGGAGAACAGGTCAATTTAAGATTTTACCTCTATCTCCCTGGGAGGCGAGAGATTTTTTCCCAAAGTATAGTAGGGAGGATTTTCTAACCATTTATGGCATCACTGGTGGAATTCCACTTTATCTCTCCTTGCTTGACTCCAATGGGACCTTGAAAGAAAACATTTGTAATCATTTCTTTTCTACGAATACTTTTCTTTATGAGGAGCCAAGCAATTTCTTGAAACAGGAGCTGAACAATCCTTCCAATTACTTCAGTATTATTTCTGCTATAGCAAGTGGATACAATAAATTTAACGAAATTAACTCAAAGGCAATGTTATCTACATCTAGCTTGGATAAGTACATTCAAGATTTAATAGAGCTTGGTATTATCGTTAAAGACAGACCTTTAGGGAACAAAAATAAAAATGCCATCATTTATCGCTTAAAAGACGGGTTGTTTAGGTTTTGGTTTTCTTTTGTACCATCAAACTTACTGCTCATTACGGAGGACAAAGGAGAGCTTGTTTGGGAGTTAGTTCAGGAAAAGTTAAACATGTTCACATCAAAAACCTTTGAAGAGTTTTGTATGGAGTGGTTGATAAAAGAAAATGGGAGCGGGACTTTTCAAACAGTAATCACAGAGCTTGGATCCTGGTGGGGAAGAAATCCTCATGTTAAAGAAAGCCATGCTCCCCAGCATGAGATTGATATATTAGGGTTTGGAAGCCAAAATGACATGGTGATAGGGGAATGTAAGTGGACAACCAAGAAGGTGGATTACAATGCAGTGGAATTGATAAAAGAAAGAAGCTCTTTCTTCAATATTGCCAATCAAGAGAAATTCATTTTCTCAAAGTCAGGATTTACAGCAAGTTGTATTGAAGAAGCCAAGGCCAGTCAGGTTAATTTGGTTGAGTTTAAAGAGATGTTAAGCTGATTTTTTGATTTGTAGGATTAAACTGGCAAGAGACAAGCCGCAGGAGTTTGATTCCCATCAGTTTAAAGAGGGCATTTGTGAATGTGAATCATTGTTTGCCGAAAGGAGGAGGTTTATAATGTCTAAAAAGATAGTAGTAAAACTAAAAGATGTTGCAAACGAATTGGAGACAGTAAATGCAGAAGCGTATAACTTTTTGAATATTGAGACGGGAGAATTTATCTACTACCACGAAGATTTTTCAGACGACGATGTTGATATCGAAGAGTTTGAGGACGACAAGTATATTGCACTACCTTCCCAATATGATATCCATGAGTACAAAATTATGGAGGCATTTGTTGACCAGCTTGATAATGTGCACAAGCAAAATTCTTTGTATCGCGCCTTAAGTGGCCGAGGTGCATTTAGAAGATTCAAAGATATGTTGTATAAGGTTGGGCTAGAACAAAAGTGGTATAAGTATAGAGAGCAGGCATTTCTAGAAATTGCAAAGAATTGGTGTGAAGAAAAGGGTATTTCATATGAAGGGGAGGCAAAGGAAAAGAAAAAAGATTCAGCTTTTTGTTAACAAGAGCTAGTTTTAGTGTTACAATAAAAGCAGAAAGTTCGGTGTGATAATCATGAGATTAGAGTTAAAAATGTGGGGTATTTTCATATGGTTGATCGCAATATAACAAAAGAGTTATCGTCATATAATTCAAAAACAGAAACAAGATTTATTCGATACATGATAATGGGAGCTTTGCATTCCAAGAGCAATGCAAAGTCCAATTAATTTCAAACCCGCATTTCAAATGTTAAACGAAAAGCTAAAAGAAAATAATCTAATTTCTTGACATCACCCCAACTTCTTCTCCAACAACTCTGGATTAATGGCATGATTAATGGCCACCTGTCGTTCAATCTTCCCTTCCAGGTAGAGATTCAACAAACTATCATCCATAGAGACCATCTGCAGATTTCCTGAAGTTTGCAACACCCCATTAATCTGATGGACTTTTCCATCACGAATCATAGTGCGAATGGCTGGAGTTACTCGCATGATCTCAAAGGCAGGAATCAACTGTCCGTCTTTGGTTGGAATCAATTGCTGGGAAACCACTGCTCTTAACACCATAGTGAGTTGTAGAGCAATCTGATGCTGTTGGTTGGAAGGGAACACATCAATAATCCTTTCGATGGTACTCACGGCTCCGATGGTATGTAAAGTAGAGAGAATAAGGTGACCTGTTTCTGCAGCAGTCATGGCCACTTCAATGGTCTCTAGGTCTCGCATCTCACCAAGTAAGATCACGTCAGGACTTTGCCGCAAGGAAGCTTTCAAGGCAGTCACATAACTGTCTGTATCAATATAGATTTCCCTTTGGCTAACCACACTTTTTTGATGACGGTGAAGATATTCCAAAGGATCTTCTAAAGTAATAATATGGGCATCTTTGGTTCGATTGATGTGATCAATAATGCAGGCTAAGGTAGTGGACTTTCCACTGCCTGCAGGGCCAGTAACCAGAACCAAGCCATTATTCAGCTGGCCAAGTCCTATGATGTCATCGGTGATGCCCAGAGTGCTGGCATCAGGAATGTCAAAGTGAATCACACGAATCACAGCAGCATAAGTACCCCTCTGTTTGTAGATGTTGGCACGAAAGCGGGAGAGACCAGAAACTGCGAAGGCAAAGTCATCATCTCCTGTTGTTTGAAGAGAAGCCATGTTTCTTCCAGCCCCTAATTGATAGATGTCTTGGATGAAGCCATCTGTATCTGCAGGAGTTAAAGGTCCTGTTTCTTCTTGGGTCAGATGACCATTCACCTTCAAGCAAATGGGACGCCCAGCTACAATGAAAATATCGGACGCTTCTCTTTCGACTGCCTTTCTAAGGATTTCTTCTAATGTAATATCTGTTTTCATAGGTACTCTCCATTCTTAAGCTTGCATGCTACAACTCATATTTTACTATTGATATCCTACTTTATCGGTGGTTAAAACTGCGCTATCTAGACAAAATCAAAATATTGTTAGGATTAAAGAAGCAACCTCATGAGACCCTTCACAACAAATCCATCCTATTATCCGGAATCCACTCCCCTGTTTGAACCACCTGCCACCTGGTAATCAAAAAGAAATCACCATTGCTAGAGGAGGGCGGGGTAAGTTGTAGGGATACAATCAAATCTTGATTTTCATTAATGGTTGTAGAAAAAGTCAATAGATTGTTTTCGTCAATATCATATTCACTTAAGGCTTCTCTGGCTTGTATCAAAAATAATTCTTCTTTTGCGCTATAACGGTTTCCAACATTTATGGCTTCGAATATTATATCATCAGAGGAACCATGGTTGCTGTTGGTAAACTCTGAGCTGGTAGATAGCTCTTCGTATAAGTCTCGCAAAGTGATCCTAATCTGAGAAACCTTGATCTCACTCTCATTGCTGGCGGTATAAAAGGCTGTGGTTCCTGCCTCTAAGCTCTGGGCAAATCGAAGGTCTGCTTTAGAAGTCATAAAGGAAAGAACCGAAAAACTAATCAAACTTAAAATCAGAAAGATGGTCAGTAGTGAAGGAGCACCTGTGCCTACATTAAGAGAGAACTTGTTCTTTACGGACATATAATCACCTCCAATGTATAGATGGGATGGCTCACATCCTCATAAACAATAATGTGTGCGGTAATCAGGTCAGGGGTTTCCTCTACAATCTGCACCTTACTGGTAAAAGTAGCCAGCTCTTGTTGGGTAGGTTCCCAATACTGATTATAGTAGAGGATAGTTTCTCCAATCTCTCCACTAGTGGCTCTGAATTCTTCCGCTAAACTTTGAGAGATCATCACCGCATTATTCAGATTGGCAGCCTCCCCACTTAAAAGGTGGGAGTGTACAAAAAACTGAATACAAATCCCAGCAGCTAAAGAAAAAAACAACAATGAAACCATTAATTCAATCAAAAACAAAGAAGAATGTCGCTTGATACTATTCATAAGACACACTCCTTTCTGCCACTGAGATGGTATTGGCATTCCCATACTCATCTGTAACGGTAAAGATAAAAAGATGTTCCCCTCTCTCTATTTCAAAGCTACTAGCGGCCATGACCTTACTACCAGCACCTAGGGAGAAGTCCACTCCTTCTCGGATAAAAAGCTCAAGAAGGTAGCCGTCATAAGCATAGATATAAGTTTCAAAAGAATCTTCTCCTATGGTGTGATGAATTTTCAGAACATCCACCCCATTGATGGTGGTGGCCTCAATATTTCCTGAAAGGTCATTTTGTCGAACTTTCTGTACAAGATAGGCTAGAGCAGTGGTGGAAGAAAAATGCTCATTCATACTTTCCGTACTGCTGCGATAAACCAAAGAGCCAATCACCACAACGGTTAATGCGCAAAACAAGAAAACAAAGAAAAGAAGGCTGACAAATAGGGTGTCAAACACATGATTTTTTTGTTTAAGTTTGTTCATGGCTTGTACCTCCTATGCTTGCTCTATGGACTCTGTAGTAGAGTTAGGCCTTTAAGGTGCAGTATCTTCAGGTGAATTCAGATGAACAATAGCATCTTCAAATCAGACTTCTATATTGCTGTAATGGATTACCTAAGAGTCACAATGGTTAAGTCAGGCATCATATTGATTCCCAATGGCTGATAATCAATATAGAAAAGATCACGATTATAAATGATTTGATAGCGATCCAAAATGTACTCTAAGCTGGGAGGGTAATAACCTGAGATGGCATAGCTGTGAACAATGCTTTTATTCAAAGCTCCCTCTAGTGCCATTCTTTGTTGCTCATAAGAGCGACTCTCCATATTGCCCATAGAGTTGACAAAGAGGGTTACCACCACAGCAAAAGCAACAAGAGGCAGAATTAGGCGATAGAGAATGGATTTATCTTGTTTGTGGTTTGCGAAGATATTTCTTGCCATCTGATTTATCCTCCTGTTCTGATTTATATTCTGTGGTATTATTGACTGAGTATATAAGCATCCGTTCCCTTAAGATGGCCGTGCCAAATACAAAATGCCTTATACTAATATTTCGTCGTATTTCTGCGTCATCATCACTCGCCATAGGTATAAAGGATTATACTTGCTCAAGAATACAAAAAGGTCTGTATCAATAAAGTAGAGCTTGGGTTGGTAAAAAAGTGGCTAATATGTGAATGGGATAAAAAACTACCTTGAAACTCACAGCCCCATATTCGCCATAATCCCCATCAGCGGCAACATAATGGATAACAACACCACTCCCACAATCACTGCCAACACAGCTACCAAGGTAGGCTCAAGTACAGACAACAAATGTCCGATTTTATTATCCGCTTCTTCATTGCACTGGTCTGCAATATTTTCCATCACTATATCTAGAGTTCCAGCCTTCATCCCAATGTTAATCATTCGATTTTGAGTATGATTGAACAGCCCAGCAGCGGTGATGGCTTCAGAGAATCCCATTCCTGACGCTAGATTCTCCTGGCATTTCTTGATTTTGCCTTGGATGATGGGGTGGTCGGTAAGTTCCCTGGTCATCTTGATGCTTTCGTCGGTATCCAGACCGCTACTAAGGGTAAGGAACATGCCACTGGCAAATCTACCTACGGCAATGGATTGTGAAAGCTTGCGGTTAACAAAAAAATTAGAGAAAATGCCGCTTTTCTTTTTCAAAAGATAGAGAAGAATAACCACTGCCAATAACAGGAGGATAATAAGATGCGGAAGGATTCTCTGAATCACGTTGCTAAGACTCATTAAAGCTCCTGCCGCTCCTGTTAATTCTGTGCCTAATTGTTGGTAAACATTTTGAAAAATAGGGAGTACTCGGGTAATGAGCACTCCTATAACAATAAACAGCATAAAAATCATAATGGTGGGATAGGTGATGGCGCTACGAATGCTGGCGCTGATTTGCTCCTCTCGCTTGTAGTATTGGGCAAGGGCAGGGAGGACTTCATCTAACTTACCAGAGTAACTGCCAATTCGAATCATGTCGGTGGCGTACTTGGGAAATTCGCCAGTTTCCTTGAGAACAGTAGAAAAGTCTTCTCCCAATTCCAGTCCCGCGTAGATGGTTTGGAGAAGCTTGGCGCCCTGTGGGTCAGCAAGGTCATCACCAATGATGGAGATGGCTTCCATGGTGGACACTCCAGAGTGGATTAACATACCCAGTTGCTTAAAGAAAGTGGTTAATTCATTATTGTTAAGCATATCTGTACCTCCTTAATCTCTGGAATCTGCCAGAGGCTTATCTTAATAGGAGCTTCTTCCAACTAAGATAAATCGAGGAAAATTCTTGATTGCTTATCGTCCTTCATGTTTACCAGATATTGCCGTAAGACCCTTCGCTATAGGGATATAAGGACGCGGAAATAATATCTTTATCTTTCTTTTATTATAGCAACTATTTCAGAAAAAGCCATACCATTTGACGCTTTTAATAAAATTGTATCATTTGGACTTAAAAGTTTATTAATTTGTTCGAAAAATTTAATTTTTGTAGGGAAATGAAGAATGTTTTCAAAGCCACGACTTTTACAACCTTCAACAATGTGCTCAGACAAAGTGCCAATACAGATAATCTGATCGATATTCTTGTCACCTGCAAAAAGGCCCACTTCATAATGAAGTTTTTCCTCTTCTGGACCCAGCTCAAACATGTCACCTAAAATAGCAACTTTTCGAGTTTCTGCTTGTTCCAGAAGTTCTATGGCAGACTTCATGGTAGCGGGACCCGCATTGTAGCAATCATCGATAAGGGTGTACTTCCCTGTTTCGATAATGTTGCTACGTCCTGCAATAGGAGTTAAGGCTTCAATTCCTTTGATGATTTCCTCATCGGTCATCTCCAAAGAATAAGCTACAGCGGTAGCTGCCAGTGCATTGTACACCATAAATGTGCCAGGCACATGGATATGAGCAGTAAAGGTAGAGCGTGGAGTATGATAGGTTGCAGTAGTTCCTCTCAGTCCTTTGTTAATGATGTTAGTAGCATAAAAGGGCCATTCTGGATTCAAACCATAATAGGTAGGTGCAATTCCCTTATAAGGAGGGATGGTGATTAGCTTATCGTCATCGCCATTTAAGAAAATACTTCCTTTAGGATTCATAGAGTTGAAGATTTGTGACTTCTCTTTTAAAATACCATCTCTGCTTTTCAGGTGCTCGATATGCGCAGTCCCAATATTGGTAAGCACGCAAATGTCTGGTCTGGCCATGCGGGAGAGAACATCCATGTCACCAAAGTAGCTAATTCCCATTTCCAATACAGCAACTTCATGCTCTTCACCAATGCTAAAGATAGTTAGAGGAAGCCCAATCTCATTATTAAAATTCCCAGGAGTTTTTTGAACAGAATACTTTTGGCTAAAGACAGAAGCCATCATCTCTTTGGTGCTAGTTTTTCCCACGCTTCCTGTAATGCCTATCGCCTTAACCTTCAGTGCCTTGCGATAATGCTCTGCCAGATCAATTAATGCTTCCTTGCAAGAAGAAACTAAGATATAGGGAAAGTCTGCTCCCTCAAGTTTTTCCTCGGAAAGGGCACACAAAGCTCCATCCTTAATGGTCCCTGGAATGAAGGAATGGCCATCTACTCTCTCACCTCTAATGGCTACAAAGAGGCTGTCCTTTTGGACGAGACGACTGTCAATTACCACAGAGCTTACTTCCCTGTCAAGGGATTGTTCATCTCCGTGGTATTCTCCTTTACAGGCTGTATTGATTTCTCTTAATGTCATGTTTTTCATATGGAATCCTCTCGTTTTGGGAACAGGCTGTTGGTGTAGTTTAACAATACTTCTCCTCAATGGAAACCTCAATAATCTTCTCACATAGGGTTCCAAAATCCACTCCCATCGCTAAGGCTTCACGTGGAAACAGACTGTTAGGAGTCATGCCTGGTAAGGTGTTTGCTTCTAAGCAGAAGAGCTTACCTTCCTCATCTAACATAAAATCTACTCGTCCGTAGACATTCAGCTTAAGCGTTTCGTAAGCCTTTAAGGTAAGCTCTTGCATTTCCTTTGTGGTTTTCGGGTCTAACATGGCAGGGCATATTTCCTGGGCTTCTCCAATTTGATATTTATTCACATAGTCAAAGAATTCCACACTTGGAATAATCTCGATAGGAAACAGAGCTTTGTCTCCTAGTACACCACAAGAGAACTCTCTTCCCTTAATGAATTCCTCAATAATGACTTCGTCTTCGTACTTGAAGGCTTTGTCCAAGCAGGGATAGAAATCATCAGCAGAGTGAACGATGTAGGTTCCAATACTAGAACCACCGTTACAAGGTTTTACTACAAGAGGTAATTGCAGGTTTAACTCTGCCAGAGTAGGAAGGGGTTCCTTCCTATCCAAAGCTGAACCCTTAGGAGTAGGAATTCCAACGTTTGCAAACAACTTCTTACTGATGTCTTTGTCCATGGCAAGGGCACAACCTAGGGCGCCACTTCCAGTGTATTTAATGCCCATTAAGTCAAAGGTAGCTTGGATATTACCGTTTTCTCCTTCACCGCCGTGAAGTCCCATAAAAACAATATCTGCAAGATTACAAAGCTTCAGAACATTTGGGCCAAAGAAGTACCCAGGCTCCCCGTTTCTTGATTTTTTCACTGCCTCTAGGTCAGGCTCGCTGTCTGAAACCCCCTTGGCAATCTCCAGGCCATGTCCAGGCAGGAAAAAAACCTCTTCCAATCGTTCTGGAACCTGCTCTAGTCCTAAATATACATCTAAAAGAAAGGCGTCGTGGCCCTTTTCTAAAAGTGCGCGACAAATTCCTGCTCCTGAAGAAAGGGAGACGTCTCGTTCAGGGTTAAGCCCTCCAGCTAAAACAATAATTTTCATAGGTTTACTCCTTTGCTATGCTCTTCTAATAGTTTAACCTTTGTGTCGTAAAGTTTCTGAGATAAGTCAACATAAACTCGATGGGGATAGAACAGTCGCTTGGTTTCATCCCACAAGGTTTCTTTTTCTTTTTTACAATAATCGGCAATCTCCATAACCGTTGGAGAATCATAAACACATTTTCCGTCAATAAAGATGGGGACTAACAATTCTTTCATTTCGTAAGTACCACCAATCAGTAAGGTTTTTTTCCAGGTGGCATTAGGGTCAAAGATAAGCAGATCTTCTTCTGTGTCAAAGGTCTCATCGGCAAAACAAACTAAGTCTGCTCTGATTTTATTATTTTCCTTGTCATAAATCCGATAGACGGTTTTGTCCCCAGGGTCGGTGATTTTATCCAGGTTTTCGGAGATCTTCACCTTAGGCACATACAAGCCTTCTTCATTTTGAATGGCAGCAAGCTTATAGACTCCTCCAAAAGCAGGACAGTCCTTGGAAGTAATCATGTTGGTGCCCACTCCCCAGGCGTCAATTCGAGCTCCTTGATTCTTCAGGGCGTGTATAAGCATTTCATCCAAGTCGTTGGAGGCGGAGATGACCGCGTCTTCTAACCCAGCCTTATCTAGCATTTTCCGCGCCTGTTTAGAGAGGTAAGCCAAGTCGCCGCTATCTAAGCGAATACCGTACTGGGCAGGTTTCTTTCCTTGCTGGGCTAACTCTTTGAAGATGCGAATGGCATTGGGGACTCCTGACTTAAGGGTGTCATAGGTGTCTACTAACAAGAAACATCGGTTGGGGTAAAGCTTAGCGTATTCCTCAAAAGCGATATATTCATCTTCAAAGTTCATAATCCAGCTATGGGCATGGGTGCCAAGAACAGGAATGTCAAACAGTTTACCTGCTAATACGTTGGAGGTACCTGCGCATCCTCCAATCATAGCGGCACGGGCGCCGTAGATGCCAGCACTACTTCCTTGGGCACGGCGAAGGCCAAATTCCATCACCGAATCCTCTCCAGCAGCGTGAACCACCCGTGAAGCTTTGGTGGCAATCAAGGACTGGTGATTAATGACGTTTAACAGCATAGACTCAATTAATTGTCCTTCCATGATAGGGGCGACAATCTTTACAATAGGCTCTCTAGGAAAGATAACCGTTCCTTCTGGAACCGCATAGATGCTCCCAGTGAACTGAAAGTCTCTTAAATATTGAAGGAAAGCAGGTCTGAAAAGATTTAAGCTTTCTAAATAAGAAATGTCCTCCTGAGAAAAATGTAGGTTTTTAATGTATTCAATCACTTGCTCAAGACCAGCCATAACCGAATAACCAGATTGGTTGGGGTTGTCCCGGAAGTACAAGTCAAAAATAACATTCTTATTAGAGTTTGTTTCAAGATAACCTTGCATCATGGTGAGCTCGTATAGATCGGTGAGTAACGTTAGGTTTTGAGTGGGCATAATGTTTTCCTTTTTTTAAACAAGTTCGCTATTTCTAATAATGGTTTCATGAATAATATTTTGTACATAAGCTCCAATTCGCTTCTTATCTTCAGGAGGTAATTCATCGGGATAAATGGGCTTACCAAATTCCACGATTACATGAGTTTTCCGAACCAATGGAAATTGTTTTTCGAAGATAGCCTCTGTGTTGTTAATGGACATAGGGATGATAGCACAGTTGGTTTTGGTGGATATTTTTAAAGCCCCATCTTTAAAGGGAAGAATGGATAATTCTTCTCCTTTGTTTCGGCCACCTTCGGGGAAAATGCAGATGGAAATACCATTTTTCACATGTTCGATGGCGGCCAAGATAACTTTTAATCCCTCTTTGGTGCTGGCTCTATCAAGGAAGAGGCAGTTAAGATTTCTCATCCAAGTGGCAAGAAGAGGAACTTTTTCCACTTCTTTTTTAGCAACGTATCCTGTTAAGCGTGGAAGCAAAGGATAGGTAACAACAATATCAAAGATGCTACGATGATTTCCCGCATACAAGACAGGTTCATCAGGAATATTCTCCAATCCAATGACAGTGGTTTTAATGCCACAGATGCTGATGGCTTGATTGAAGGCCCATTGGACTCCTTTGAAGTAATGAATGTCTTTTCGCTCCTTATTGAAACGTCCAATGATTTTCTCTATGAGGATAAAAGGAATAGAAAAAATTAAAAAAAGTGCAATGAATAGTAGCGCAAAAATCAAACGAAACATCTTGCTTCCTCCTTACTGTTGACTGAGTACTCCCCAATTATACTAAAGCCTTTAAAAAAACACAAGCAAACCATCCCTAATTAGAACATTTTAGGTTGATTTTCAAAGAGAAAATGCTATACTAGAAAAAGAGGCTTTGTATACAATGCACGAAGGTATAACTCATGAAGGTATAACTCATGAAGGTATAACTCTTTGGTGTGAGCACCAGAGTTCTACCGCCCCTTTGCGCTTGCGCAAGAGTTCTACCGCCCTTTGGTGCTTGCACCAGAGTTCTACCGCCCCTTTGCGCTTGCACCAGAGTTCTACCGCCCTTTGGTGCTTGCACAAGAGTTCTACCGCATAAAGGAGAAACTACATTGTGAAGGAAACTCATCTTAAAGCTTTTGCAAAGATAAATTTAGGACTAGATGTTGTAGGGGTGAGGGATGATGGTTATCATCTGGTTCGGATGGTCATGGAAACCATCAACCTTTATGACCGTGTAAAAATAAAAAGTTCAGAAAAACCAGAGATACGAGTAAAGACCAATCTAGGATACCTTCCTACAGATAAGAGAAACATCGCTTATCAGGCCGCCAGGCTGCTTCTTGATGAATTTCAGATCAATCAAGGGTTGGAGATTCAGCTAGAAAAGCGCATTCCTGTTGCGGCAGGATTGGCAGGAGGAAGTTCAAACGCAGCGGCAGTTCTTAAGGGAGTGAACCAGTTGTTTGAATTAGGTCTTACAGAAGAAGAGTTGATGGTAAGAGGGCTACGCCTGGGAGCAGATGTGCCTTATTGTATCAAAGGAGGATGTGCTTTGGCTACAGGTATTGGAGAAGAACTAACGCCTCTTCCTTCTTTGCCAGAATGTAGTATTCTGCTGTTAAAACTTCCTTTTAGCATCTCCACAAGAGTGGTGTATCAAGCGTTTGATCAGCTAGAGAATGTTCCTCATCCACCCATCGATAAACTTATCCAAGGGTTAGAAGAACAATCATTGGAAAAAGTTGCCCAGTCCATGGGGAATGTACTGGAGTTGGTGTCCATACCCAAACATCCAAAGATTCAGATGGCCAAAGAAGAATTGGTAAAACAAGGAGCCATGGCATCCCTAATGAGCGGCAGTGGCCCTACTGTATTCGCTTTGTTTGAAGATAGAGAAAAAGCGGCGTTTGCCAAAAGGAAGATAGAACAGTTACCTTTTAAGAAATATTTGTATCTTGTTTGACACTACTAGGGCAAAATAGGAGGAAAAAAGATGAAGCCAGAACAAAATATGATGCTAAATACGGAGTTGCCTCTGCGAGAAGTAGTATTTAACACCTTAAGAAAAGAGATATTAAGAGGAGACTTAAAGCCTGGCGAACGGTTAATGGAGATACAATTGGCCAATCGCTTAGGAGTAAGTCGGACTCCAGTAAGAGAAGCCATCCGGAAATTAGAGTTGGAGGGCTTGGTGCTTATGATTCCCAGAAGGGGAGCAGAGGTTGCCAGGATTACGGAAAAGACCTTAAGAGACGCATTAGAGGTGAGAATGACTCTGGAGAAGTTGGCGGTGACTCTGGCTTGTCAGCGGATTACCCCTAAGGAAATAGAGCAGTTAAAGAAGGTTTCAAATTACGGAACCACCTTTTTAAATAAAAATGACCTAATGGGAATGGCTAAGGCAGATGAAGAGTTTCATGATGTGATTTATAATGCCACCAATAATCAAAAACTGATCAAAATATTAAATAATCTTTCTGAGCAGGTATACCGTTACCGGGTGGAGTACTTGAAACAAAAGAATGCTCCCGCTCAAATTATCCGAGAGCATAAGGAACTATTAAACGCCATTGAGGCAAGAGATGAAGAATTAGCGGCAGAGATTGCAGCGGTGCATATTGACAATCAGGCAAAAAGTATTGCTGAAAAACTTCGCAGTGAAAGATAGATAGGTAATAAAAGACATAGTGAAATTTTTATAAGCGAGATAGGTTCTTCCTTGCCGTACCCAGGGGTAAGAAAATGTACGAAGTGTAGTAAGGTTGGAGGGGAAATGTACACATTTACGAGCAAAATCAGATATAGCGAGACAGATAAAACAGGAAGATTAGCCATCCCTTCTATGGTGAATTATTTCCAAGACTGTAGTAATTTTCAATCAGAAGAGTTAGGAGTAGGTTACAAAGAGTTACTGGAGAGAGGGAAGGGTTGGATATTGTCCTCTTGGCATATCGAGATTTATCGGATTCCCAAGCTATGCGAAAAGGTAACCATAGGAACCTTTCCTACGGATTTTAATGGATTTTACGGTAGTAGGAATTTTGTGATGATGGATGAGGAGGAAAAGGTGTTGGGCTGTGCCGAATCCACATGGGTTTTGTTGGACGTTCACAAGGGAAGACCCACTCGGCCTGCTCCAGAAGATATCCAGCATTATGAAGTTTTACCTCCGCTAAATCTAGAAACTCAAGGGAGAAAGGTAAAACGAATAGAAGGGGCGGTGAGCTTGCCTTCTTTTAGGGTGCAAAGACATCAGCTGGACACCCAAAATCATGTAAATAATTGTCAGTACATCCAGATGGCGCTAGATGTAATTCCAGAAGAAACACCTGTAAAACGGATAAGGGTGGAGTACAAGAGGGCTGCAATAGCAGAAGATGTGATTGTTCCTCGCTTGGCCAGTGAAGAGGGGCGTATGGTAGTAGAATTGTGCGATGAGGAGGGGAATCCTTATGCCTTGGTGGAAGTGTCAGAGCAGGTGTCCGAGAAAGTATGAGAGAATTCATAAGAATAGGTGAGAAAAGAAATGATTAAGCTTGGAGAAAAACAAGAATTAAAAGTAGTGAAAGAAGTTGATTTTGGAGTATATCTTGGAAGCGAAGAAGAGCAGGTGTTGTTGCCAAAAAAACAAGTTCCTGGAGGTGCTAAGTTAGGAGATGGGATAGAGGTATTTATCTACAGAGATTCCATGGATCGAATGATTGCCACCACCAATAAACCCTTGGTGATGGTGGGAGAGACGGCTCTGTTAACAGTGGCTCAGACTGGCAAAAATGGAGCTTTCTTAAATTGGGGCTTAGAAAAGGACTTATTTCTTCCCTTTAAGGAACAGACTTATAAGATAAAAGATGGAGATCAAGTGATTGTCACATTGTACATCGACAAAAGCGAGAGAATCTGCAGTACCATGAAGGTGTATCACCACCTAAGAAGCGATTCTCCCTATAAAAAAGGAGATGTAGTACGAGGAAGAATATACGATAAAAGCGACACTTTTGGGTTGTTTGTGGCGGTAGATGACAGGTATTCGGCTCTTATTCCCAAGCACGAAGTGTTCAAAGACCTAAGGTTAGGGATGGTGGTAGAAGGGCGCATCGGCAATGTGAAAGAGGATGGGAAATTAGACCTTAGCCTGCGAGCTAAGATTCCCCAACAGATGAGCGAAGATGCGGCTACAATCTTAGAAGCATTAAAGGAATACAATGGAATATTACCTGTGACAGAAAAGTCTACCCCAGAGAAGATTAAGGATGAGTTGTCCATGAGCAAAGCAGCGTTTAAGAGGGCTATTGGCAAGCTTTTGAAAGAAGGGGAGATAGAGATTGTAGAAGATAGAATTAAGAAGATATAGATATAGTAGGTATTTCTACCTACGAAAAGTGTCAGTGAGGTTGCTCGAATATGCCGAGACGCATTTTTAGATATGTAAAGATTCGGAAGATAAGCATCCTTGAATAAGAGAAAAACAGGATAAGATGCAAGAAATCAACCAGAAAGGCTTTAAATGAACCCAGAAACATTGAATAGAGAAGAGGGCATACCCCAGAACTTCACCCATCTCCATGCTCACACTGAGTATAGTTTGTTAGATGGTTCCAACAAAATCAAAGAGTACATTGCCAAGGTAAAAGAACTTGGCATGACCAGTGCTGCCATTACCGACCATGGGGAGATGTTTGGGGTCATTGATTTTTATAAAGAAGCTAAAGCCCAAGGGGTAAAGCCGATTATTGGTTGCGAGGTTTATGTTGCTCCTAATTCCAGATTTGATCGAGAGGCAGGAGCAGGGGAAGACCGTTATTTCCATTTAATCTTGCTGGCAGAGAACAACCTAGGTTATTCTAACTTAATGAAGATAGTTTCCATTGGTTACACCGATGGGTTTTATTATCGTCCTCGAGTGGATAAGGAGGTTCTTGGTCAACATAGCGAAGGCATCATTGCTCTAAGTGCTTGTTTGGCAGGGGAGATTCCTAGAAATATTAATCGAAACTTTATGGATGAAGCCAAGAGGGCCGCCTTGGAATATCAAGGGATTTTTGGCAAGGAGAACTTCTTTTTTGAGCTGCAAGACCACGGAATGGCAGAGCAAGCAGGGGTGAATCAAGTGTTGATTTCTATGTCCAAAGAATTAGAGATTCCCTTGGTAGCCACCAATGACATTCATTACACCAACTCAGAGGATGCTTACCCTCATGAGATTTTACTCTGTATCCAAACCGCCAAGAAAATCACTGATGAAGACCGAATGAAGTATGAAGGGGACCAATTCTATGTGAAATCCCCCCAGGAGATGGCTAGCCTCTTTCCTTATGCTCCAGAAGCCATTGAAAATACCGTTAAAATTGCAGAGCGTTGTGAAGTGGAGATTGAGTTTGGAGTAACGAAACTTCCCGTGTACGACGTTCCAGAATCGTTAACCCCTTGGGATTATTTGACCTGGCTGTGCAATGAAGGATTAGTGAAGCGCTATGGAGAAGACGCTAAACTTCATCAAGAGCGGATGGATTTTGAATTAAATACCATTAAGGACATGGGGTTTATCGATTACTTTATCATTGTCTGGGATTTTATGAAGTATGCCAGAGATCATGGCATTGCCGTAGGACCAGGACGTGGCTCAGCTGCTGGAAGTATTGTGTCTTATTGTTTGGAGATAACCAACATCGACCCTATTCGTTATCAGTTGTTATTTGAACGTTTCTTGAATCCAGAGCGGATTTCCCTGCCAGATATTGATATTGACTTTTGCTATGAAAGGCGACAAGAAGTCATTGATTATGTAGTGGAAAAATACGGAAAAGACCGAGTAGTACAGATAATTACTTTTGGTACGATGGCAGCAAGAGGAGTAATTCGAGATGTAGGACGAGCTCTTGATATGCCTTATGCTTTTGTAGATGGCATTGCCAAGATGATTCCTACAGAGCTGAACATTACCATCGAAAGAGCCTTAAGCCAGAATGCCGAATTGCGAAAGGCTTATGAACATGAAGAGCAGGTGAAAACCTTAATTGATATGTCTAAACGTCTGGAAGGTTTGCCTCGTCATAGCTCCACTCACGCAGCAGGAGTGGTAATCAGCAAACTTTCTGTAGATGAGTATGTTCCTCTGTCCAGGTCTTCCGATGGAACCATCACTACCCAGTTTGGCATGAACACCTTAGAAGAGCTAGGTTTGCTAAAGATGGATTTTCTAGGACTTCGTACTCTAACCGTGATTGAACATGCGGTAAATTTGATTAGGAAGCAACTGCCTAATCTGGATATAGAGAAGATTGATTACAACGATTCAAAAGTAATGAATTACATCAGCACAGGCCAAACGGATGGGATTTTTCAGATTGAAAGTGCTGGCATGAAGAATCTGATGAAAGAAATGAAACCAGATGTACTAGAGGACTTGATTGCAGCAATTGCTCTCTACCGACCAGGGCCCATGGATTTTATCCCTGAGTATATTAAGGGGAAAAACAATGCACGGGTCACAGAGCTAATCAGGGTTGAGGAGAACATCGCTGGCTCCATAGAAGAGGAAGAAGCTGAGAAAAACAACATTCGATCCACAGGGGAGATAGAGGCGGGGGAGGGCGACGCCAGGGCTATGAAGAAGACGGGAGATCGTAACATAGTTTATGACAGTCCTAAGTTAAAACCCATTCTGGAATCTACTTATGGAGTAATCGTGTATCAAGAACAGGTAATGCAAATCGCTCGTGATTTGGGTGGTTATAGCCTAGGAAGAAGTGACCTTCTTCGTCGCGCCATGTCCAAGAAAAAGGCCGATGTAATGGAAAAAGAGCGTCGCATGTTTGTGTATGGTGATGAAGATGAGGGAGTAACGGGTTGTGTAAACAATGGAATTCCAGAAGCGGTGGCCAATAGAATCTATGATAAAATGTTGGACTTTGCTCAGTATGCATTTAACAAATCTCATGCGGCGGCCTATGGATTGATTTCCTATCAGACTGCTTGGTTAAAATATTATTATCCCGCAGAATTTATGGCAGCTCTTCTTACTTCTGTAATCAACAACAGCAGTAAAGTGGCAGAGTACATTTATGCTTGCCGGCAGATGAATATTGAGATTCTTCCGCCAAGTATCAATCATGGAATGGCGAACTTTACTGTTGATGAGGGAAAGATACGCTATGGTTTATCCGCCATCAGAAGCTTAGGGCGTCCTGTGATTGACGCCATTGTAAAAGACAGGGAAGAGCTGGGACTTTTTAACAACTTAGAAAACTTCATTACTCGAATGGCCCTGCGAGAAAATGGGCCTAATAAGCGAGGCGTTGACAGTTTAATTCGAGCGGGAGCTATGGATGAGTTAGGGGGAACAAGGAAACAAAAAGTTCTAGCCAGCTTAAAACTGATGGATAGGGTGCAACAAGAGAAGAAGCACAGCATGGCTGGTCAGATGACCTTGTTTGACCTTGTGGATGAAAAAGGGAAGGAAGATTTTGAAATAAAGTTTACCGATATAGGGGAGTTCACCAAAGAAGAATTATTGGCTTTTGAAAAAGAGGCTTTGGGAGTATACGTAAGTGGCCATCCTCTTGATGCTTATGAAAAGCAGTGGAGAAGAACCATTTCTGCCACTACTCTAGACTTCCAAAGGGAAGAAGGAGAAGGGAAAGTCCAAGACGGCAGCATAGAGATTGTGGGAGGGATGATTGTGGAGATAACCACAAAATATACCAAAAATAATCAGGCCATGGCTTTTATTACCATAGAAGATTTAGTGGGCACTCTGGAAGTCATCATTTTCCCTAAGAATTACGAGGAGAATCGCAGATACATTGAAGAAGATTCCAAGGTGTTTATTAAGGGAAGAGTGGCTACTGAAGAGGATAAGCCCAATAAGTTGATTTGTGAGAGAATCATTCCCTTTACCAGCAATAAAAAAACCTTGTGGATACAGTTTATGAATAAGACAGATTACTTTGAAAATAAAGATGGAATACAGGAATGTTTGGCAGACTCTGAAGGAGCAGATGAGGTGGTCATCTATCTTAAAGAAGAGCATGCCACCAAGAAGCTGCCTAGGAATATGAATATTTTGATTACACAGGAAGTGTTGGCCAGATTGATGAACCGTTATGGTGAGCAGAGGGTGAAAGTGGTGGAGCGGCCTGTGGAGATGAAGTTTTAGAGGTTGCTGTAGTAGCGAATCGATGCGAATGGTAGAAAAACGATACAAAGGCTAATCTTGTATAAACTGGTCTGAGTTAGATGTGAGTAGGGAGAAGGAGTAGCCTTTGACTAAAGAAGGATGAAGTGAGTAGAGAGAAGGATTAGCCTTTGAAAAAAGGGATGAAGTGAGTAGAGAGAAGGAACAGTCTTTGAAAAAAGGGATGAAGTGAGTAGAGAGAAGGAACAGTCTTTGAAAAAAGGGATGAAGCGAGTAGAGAGAAGAAACAGTCTTTGAAAAAAGGGATGAAGCGAGTAGAGAGAAGAAAAGATTAGAAGAGAAGAAAGAAAGAAAGAAAGAAAGAAAGAAAGAAAGAAAGAAAGAAAGAAAGAAAGAAAGAAAGAAAGAAAGGGAGTATAAGTCAGATGGATTACAAAGAAAAATGGGATAACATAGAAGATCAAATCAGAACCATAGGAGTATTAACTAGCGGTGGTGATGCACCAGGCATGAATGCTGCTATTCGTGCAGTGGTACGTGCGGGTATCGCAAAAGGGTTTGAAGTTCGTGGCATAAGAAGGGGTTATCATGGCCTTCTCAAAGAAGAGATTATTGACATGAAGGCCAGGGATGTATCGGACATTATCCAGCGAGGGGGTACGATTCTACAAACCGCACGTTGTCAATCCATGATGACCAAGGAAGGACAGCAAAAGGCCGCCGCAATTCTAAAAAAATACGGAATAGATGCCTTAGTGGTGATTGGTGGAGATGGTTCTTTTAGGGGAGCTAGGGATTTATCAAAGCTAGGAGTAAAAGTCATCTGTATCCCAGGAACCATTGACTTAGATATTGCTTGTACGGATTATTCCATCGGCTTTGATACAGCAGTTAATACAGCAATGGAAGCCATTGATAAAATACGCGATACTTCTACTTCTCATGAACGTTGCAGCATTGTTGAAGTGATGGGAAGAGCTGCGGGTTATATCGGCATGTGGTGTGGCATTGCCAACGGAGCAGAGAAGATATTGATTCCTGAGGAAGTAGGCGAATTTTATGAAGAGGACATCATTGCTGATATTATCAGATGCAATAAGGCAGGCAAGAAAAACTACATCATCATTAACGCAGAAGGCGTTGGAGACACCATGGAGATGGCCAAACGTATTGAAGCAGCTACAGGAATCGAAACCAGAGCAACAATCCTAGGGCATATGCAACGAGGAGGTAGCCCTTCTTGTAAGGATAGAGTCTATGCTTCCATGATGGGAAGTAAGGCGGCGGAGTTATTATCTGAAGGGAAATACAATCGAGTGATTGCCTACAAAGATGCCAAGTATATAGACTTAGATATTGATAAAGCATTAGCAGAGACCAAGCATATTTCGGATTATCGTTATCATATGACTAGGGTAAGGCTGTAGGGCGCATGGGTTCGACTCTCGCTAGATTAACCTGACTGACCTATAAACAAACTGGTTTTATATTCGTAATATGCATCCATTTTACCTTGCACCTGCTAACCGTAGCATGCGCTACGCTGTCGCAGATGCGCCCCCAATGAAAGCCTATTACGAAAATAAAATTCTTTGACCTTAAACTAATATTTCTATGTAGTCCAAGCCTTTAAATAAAATGAAAGTTCAAGGAGCAAGATGAATAAAGAAAAGATAAAAAAGCAAACAAAACAACAAATAAACCAAGCTATAGAAGAAGCAACAAGCCTTTCTTCACAAATGAGAAGTAACGGAGAAAGTTCTGGCAACGATTCCCCTATAGGAGTTTTTGACTCGGGGATGGGAGGCCTTACAGTAGTGCGAGAAATCATTCGTCAATTGCCAAATGAGAAAATCGTATATTTTGGTGATACTGCACGATTGCCTTATGGGAGTAAGTCTTCTGCAACCATCAATCATTTTTCCGCCCAAATTACAAGGTTTTTACTCACCAAAGAAGTAAAAGCCATTGTGGTAGCTTGTAATACAGCAAGTGCTTTGGCTTTGGAGGGATTAAAGGGACAGTTTGAACTTCCGATTATTGGAGTGGTATCTCCTGGAGCTAGAGCAGCCATTGAAGAGACGAAAAATGGTAAAATAGGAGTAATAGGAACTGAAGCCACCATTAGAAGTGGCATCTATACAGAGATGATCCATGAGACTCATCCAGAATATTCTGTAATAGAAAAAGCATGCCCTCTTTTTGTGCCGCTAGTAGAAGAAGGATTCAGAGAGCATCACGTAACCAAAGAAATCATAGACTACTATCTGTCTTCCATGAAGGAAACGGATATTGACACCATGGTTTTAGGTTGCACCCATTATCCTTTGCTTCGCTCACGGATTAAGGAATATCTGGGAGAGAGGATACATGTAGTTAATCCTGCTTACGAAATGGCGAAAGATTTAGAGGCACTATTGGAGACAACCAATATGGCGAATCATGGAGTGAATAACGAAGAAGAACAATATGAATTCTATGTAAGTGATGGAGCCAAGCGTTTCTGCGAATTTGCCAACTCGGTTATGTCTATAGATGTGTTAGAGACACAAGTGGTAAATATTGAGGAATATTGAGTTAGAGTGCCAAAGAAAGATATAAGGGAAAGAGGCTAAGAAGAGTTGTCAAAGATAGAGTTGTCAGAGGTAGAGTTGTCAAAGATAGAGTTGCCAAAGATAGAGTTGTCAAAGATAGAGTTGTCAAAGATAGAGTTGTCAAAGATAGAGTTGTCAGAGGTGGAAAATAAGAGAAAGAGCATTAAAGAGAGGGTTAAATGGAGCGAAGTGAAAATGACAAAAGATGTGTTGATTAGTATTTCGGGTTTACATTTTGAAGTTCTTGAAGAGTCCGATGAAAATAGAAATGACCAGATAGAAGTAATCACTTCTGGAAATTATTATTTGAAAAATGGAAAGCATTATATCTTATACGATGAGATGGTTGAAGGGATGACAGGAACCATTAAGAATAAGATTAAGATAAAGGAAAATCACAGTCTAGAAATCCTAAAAACAGGGCTATCCAATGCCCATATGATTTTTGAAAAAGACCAAAAAAATCTGGCCTATTATGAAACTCCTTTTGGCCAGATGCTGGTGGGGGTGAATACTCGGAAGATGGATGTTTCCGTAACCGAAGGGAAAATCGGTGTGGAGGTGGATTATGAGCTAGACATTAACCACCAACCACTGGCAGATTGCCAAATCCGATTAAACATTATCCCAAAGGCAAGTAGTGAAGAATTATTTTCTTCTGAATAAGCCACGTTTTTTCACAGGTTTTTCCAGTTGGCTACGAAGACCCTTCACGTCAGTAATATAGATGCCACTCACCACCGCTTTTACTTCCTTTTTTACGGGAATAAGGGGGAAAACCTTGGCATCACACATGAAAGTAACAATTTTAGGACCAACTTTGGCCTTTACAACAGGAACTTTAGAGCGTCTTAAATACTTAGGCGTACTTTCAAGCACTACAGCAGGTAATCCAGAGTCCTTAAGTCTTAACTGTCCTTTGTCGATGACGAGCATACTTACGGTTTGAGCAACGGCCGCCATTTGTTCCTTTTGTTCGGCCTGCTTCTTTTCTGCTCTCTTGCTTATAATGACTAGGGTGATTAATACACCAAGCATAACCACAGCGATAATGATCATAACAATAGTTAATGTACTCACAATAAATCCTCCATTTGTTGGTTAATCGCAAAGCGATTGAGTAGTCATTGAGAAGGAAAGTACAAAATGAACCCAGTTACATTGTAGTTAAAATCAAATGTACACTTCCCATCTAGAGCATTGTATCACTGTTTTTCGCCTTGTGCAAGAGGGGAAAACAGAGTATACTACCCCTATGCCAGGGCTAGATTCTAAGTGCACATATTATAACATCTGGAAAGAGGAGGGGGAGAGAGGTCTATAAAAAAAGAGATTACTCCCAAAAGTAACTATGGTTGCTATTTTAGAGGTTTTACGATCTGCATACGATTTTGTTGTTGAGAATGTTTTTATTATCAACATTTTATTGGCGATCCTAATTATATTTTTTAAGCGACGTTCTCCTCAAACGGTTTGGACATGGCTTTTGATTCTTTTCTTTATTCCGATATTAGGGTTCTTCCTTTACTTGGTTATTGGACAGGATTACCGTGAGCGGAAGATGTTTAAGGCAAAAGAGATAGATGGAGAGATGAAATATGCTGCCAGAAGGCAGGAGGAAACCATTTATCGAAAGAAGCTTCGCTTAGCCAATCCAGAATTGGCTCGTTTTAAAAGCCTGATTTTGTACAATCTTGAAGCCAATCAGTCGGTATTGACCGATAACAATGATGTGCGGATTTATACCGATGGGCATGAGAAATTTCAGGCCTTGGTCAAAGAGATAGAACGAGCAAAGAGCTACATTCATTTTCAATATTACATTATCAGAAATGACGAATTGTGGGCGCGAATCGAAAAAGTTTTGGCCAAGAAAGCCAGAGAAGGGGTGGAGGTTCGGATTCTCTTTGACAGTATGGGTTGTCGTACCATGAAGAAAAAGGATTGGGCCAGAATGAGGTCTGCTGGAATTCATGTGGCGGAGTTTTTTCCACCTTTGTTAGGGAAGTTTCAATTCCGTTTCAATTACCGCAATCACCGTAAAATCGTTGTTATCGATGGAAGGATTGGGTTTGTAGGTGGCTTTAATGTAGGTAAAGAGTATTTGGGGATGAATAAAAAGTTTGGATATTGGAGAGACACCCACTTATGCATAGAAGGGGCAGCGGTAACGGGCTTATCCGTAAGATTTGTTTTGGATTGGAATTATACCACCAAAGAGAACTTGTTCTTAGAAGATCATTTATTTGACCTGCCACGATTTGTGAGAAGTGGCAGAGACCCTGTTCAGATCATTTCCAGTGGCCCTGACTCACAACATCAGTCTATTCGTGACAGTTACATAAAGTTGATTCACTCTGCCAAGCAGCACATTTATCTGCAAACTCCTTATCTGATTCCAGACGAAGCGGTGTTTGAAGCCTTGAAGATCGCCAGTATGTCAGGGGTAGATGTAAGGATTATGATTCCAGACAAGCCAGATCATCCTTTTGTGTACTGGGCATCTTATTCTTATCTAGGGGAATTGGTGGCAGTAGGGGCCAAGTGTTATGTGTATAATAATGGTTTTATGCATGCCAAAACCATCTGTGTGGATGGGTTGGTGGGCAGTGTGGGAACCACGAATTTGGATATTCGAAGTTTTAAGTTGAACTTTGAAGTGAATGCCCTAATCTACAGTGAACGAACAGTGAAACGACTAGAGCGAGCATTTGAAAATGATATGACCAAATGTACCCGTGTTACTAGAAAAGTTTATGATGAGAGAGGGTATTATATTCGGTTTAAAGAGCAGTTCTCAAGGTTGTTCTCTCCCTTGATGTAGAGCTTTTCTTTGATGTGGATTTGAGAAATTTGGGGAAATGTAGTATAATACAAGAAGCGATAATAATTGATTCTTAAAATAATGACAAAGACATCCTTTGAAATTACTTTAAGCTTTTTGTGAGATTAAAAAAAATAATGAGGTAAAAGATGAAAAAACGCATTTTAACAACAGTAATTGCCACAGTAGTGGCATTATCTATGGTAGCTTGTGGGATTGGCTCTAGCCGAGAGCTGTCCAATGACTATATTATTATCCACCAATACAAAGGGTTAGAAATCGCTGAGATGGCTCTGCTAGAAGTGACGGATGAGGATGTTGAAAACAGAATCCAAATGGAATTGATGGAGCATATTGAACATCGTAACATTACCGATCGACCAGCTAGAGAAGGTGACCAAGTAACCATAGATTTTTTAGGAAGTGTAGATGGCGTGCCTTTTGATGGAGGTGCGGCAGAAAACCATCAATTGCATCTGGGCTCAGGGGTTTTCATCGGACCTTCTGGCGATTACCGAGGGTTTGAGGAACAGATTATGGGCCGTAATGCAGGGGAAAGTTTTGACATTACTGTTCGATTTCCCGATGATTACAGTGTCTGGGCACACGGAATGGAGCATTTGGATGGGGCAGTAGCGGTGTTTAATATCAACCTTCACGCCATCACAGAAACCACTTTTCCACAATTAACCGACCAATGGGTACAGGCAAACAGTAGAAGAGGATCTACTACTGTGGAAGAGTATCGAGCGGAGATAAGGGAACAGCTAGAAGAGAGCAATAATATTGTAAATGTGTCCATGCTACAACATAGAGTCTTTGAGGCTTTGATGGAGCATGTGGAAGTTCTTAACATCCCTCAAGAGATGTTGGATCAAGAAATCGCCTCACAAGAAGAGCTGTACAGGAATCTGGCGGCTTCAGAAGGATTTGAGTTTGAAGATTATCTGCAACTGGTATGGCAGATGGATTATGCAATGTTCATCGACGTGGTGACCGACCTTGCTGAAGATTCAGTGATAAGACAAATGGTCATTGAATTGATCATGGAACATGAAAACTTGACGTTGTCAGAAGAGGAGATGTATGAGCAGATAGAGAAGATTGCATTCATAGCTGGAATGAGCTCTGCTACAGAATATATCGAAGCCTTTGGAGAAGAAGCGGTTCACTCGATGGTCAATCAACTTCGAGTGGTGGAATTTTTAATTGAGCATGCCGAGTTTGTGGAAAGTGATGATGAATTCGATTGGGATGCCATGCCAGAAGATTGGCCAGAGGATTGGGGTGATCCAGAAGACTGGGAGGACTGGGAAGACTGGGAGGACTGGGAAGACTGGGAAGACTGGGAAGATCCTGAAAATTGGGAAGATTGGGAAGAGCCAGAAGACTGGGAAGATTGGGAAGACTTAGATGGGATGGAGAATCCAGAGGACTTGGATTAGATGGAGAATCCAGATAAGTGAGAGGTCTTAGGTTGGATGGAGAATCCAGATGAGTGAGAGGTCTTAGATTGGATGATGATTTCAGATGAGTGAGAGGTCTTAGATTGGATGGAGAATCCAGATAAGTGAGAGGTCTTAGATTAGATGGAGAATCCAGATGAGTGAGAGGTTTTAGATTGGATGGAGAATCCAGATGAGTGAGAGGTCTTAGATTAGATGGAGAATCCAGATGAGTAAGAGGTCTTAGATTGGATGGAGAATCCAGATGAGTGAGAGGTCTTAGATTGGATGGTGAATTCAGATGAGTGAGAAAGCTTTGATGAATTGTAAGAGAAAGACTACGAAAAGGATGATGTAAAAAGAATAAAAAGGCGAGCCAAATGACGTATTAAGGTGTGAGATGATTCCCACTAGAACGTAAAAGGCTCGCTTTGTGGGTAAAGATTTGTGGGTAAAGATTTGTGGGTAAAGATTTGTGGGTAAAGATACAGAGGATTGAAAAGTTTTAGCTTTGGGCCATGCAGAATGATTATTACGATGAAATTCGACGAAAGAGGATTTTTCCGAAATCGGATATTATTGTTCAGGCTATGGAAAAGGTAAACAAGGCACGGTCACAAAATTAGAGATTTTTTTATAGGAGGATAAGAAAAATTGGAGAGAGAGTTAATTGTAGTCATTGATTTTGGAGGTCAGTACAATCAGTTGGTGGCAAGAAGAGTGCGGGAGTGTAATGTATATTGTGAAATCTATTCCTATCGGGTAGACATTGAGAAGATTAAAAGTTTAAACCCAAAAGGAATTATTCTTACGGGAGGCCCAAGCCAAGTCTATAAAGAAGGAAGTGCTACTTACTCCAAAGAATTGTTTGAGCTAGGCATTCCTGTTCTGGGGATTTGTTATGGTGCTCAACTGATGGCTCACTTGTTAGGCGGGAAAGTTGAAAAAGCACCTGTCAGAGAGTACGGGAAAGCAGATGTTATCATAAAAAAAGTAACCTCAAGGTTGTATGAAAATATAAATAGCCCAACGGTAAGTTGGATGAGCCACTTTGATTATATTTCAAAAATACCATCAGGGTTTGAGGTTACTTCTTATACCAAGGATTGTCCAGTGGCCTCTATGGAGAATGAGGAAAAGAATCTTTATGGGGTTCAATATCACCCGGAGGTGCTTCCTGCCGTGGACGGAAAAGAGATCCTGCGAAACTTTGTGATGAATGTTTGTGGTTGCGTTGGCGATTGGCAGATGAGTTCCTTTGTGGAAGAGTCTATCGAAGAAATTCGTGCTAAAGTAGGTGATGGCAAGGTGCTCTGTGCTTTGTCAGGAGGGGTAGACTCCTCAGTGGCTGCAGTTCTTCTATCAAAAGCAGTAGGGAACCAGTTGACCTGCGTATTTGTAGATCACGGTCTTCTAAGAAAAGATGAAGGCAATCAAGTAGAGGCTCTCTTCGGACCAGATGGAGAATATGACCTGAACTTTATCCGGGTAAATGCTCAAGAAAGATATTATAGTAAATTAGCTGGAGTAACCGACCCTGAAAGGAAGAGAAAGATTATTGGGGAAGAGTTCATTCGTGTGTTTGAGGAAGAGTCCAAGAAGATTGGTACGGTGGATTTCTTGGTTCAAGGAACCATCTACTCCGACGTGGTGGAAAGCGGCGTTGGCGGCGAGTCGGCCATGATAAAAAGCCATCACAATGTAGGAGGATTGCCTGACTTTGTGGACTTTAAGGAGATTATTGAACCATTGCGAGATCTGTTCAAGGACGAGGTTCGCCAAGCAGGATTAGAACTAGGAATTCCTGAGCACCTAGTATTCAGACAACCCTTCCCAGGGCCAGGTCTGGGAGTGCGAATTATTGGTGAAGTGACCGCCGAGAAGGTGAAGATTGTTCAAGATGCCGATGCCATCTATCGAGAAGAGATGGATAGGGCAGGGATGAATAAGACCGTGGGGCAGTATTTTGCCGCATTGACCAACATGAAGTCGGTAGGAGTCATGGGAGATGAGCGTACTTATGATTATGCTATTGCGCTACGGGCAGTGAATACCGTGGACTTCATGACTGCTGAAGCGGCGGAGATTCCGTGGGAGGTGTTGCAGAAGGTAACCCGAAGGATTGTGAATGAAGTGGAGCATGTGAACCGGGTTCTGTATGATTTGACGGGGAAACCGCCAGGGACGATAGAGTTTGAGTAAATCCGATTACGGATTTATTCAACGAGAAACAGGAGTTCAACATATATGTTGGACGACTGCGGGTTTCGAGTCTGGATAGTGGGAAACCCCTATAGGGCGCAGCCCGACAGCGAGAAGTAGCGAAACGGATTCGAGCTGAGGATTGCTTGTACAGCCAAGGGGACTATACAAATTTGGTTAAGTTTTTGCAACGTTTTTGCAACACTTTTTTATCTAGTAGAATATGAGAGCCTTATTGGTACGTGGTTGATGCGAGAATGTCGATGTATCAATAGGGCTTTTTTGTATTGTCTTTAGGGTGACTGATAGGGTAACTGATAGGGTGACTGATGGGGTGACTGATGGGGTGACTGATAGGGTGACCGATGGGGTGACTGATAGGGTGACTGATGGGGTGACTGATAGGGTGACTAAGGGAGTGATTGTATTATTTCTTTCTATTTATCGCATTACTTGCCGGATAATTCAATCGCCAAGGAACAGATGGATTATATTATCCAGATTTGGTTCTTCCAGAAGTGCCAGAATATAAAATTGGTCGATATGGAATGCTACGAAAGAAGTATTTGATGGAACATCGAAAATGTTATTACTATCATTTACTTACCAGTTGCAAGTTGAATGAGCATCTACATGAAGTTAATGAAGCTTGCCTGAAGTTCGTGGAGGAATTTGTACGGGAAATGGCTAATCAGGAGGGTGTAAATGAGCAATTGAAAGCAGAAGATATGATGAAATGGGTGGGATTGATGAATAACTTTAGGGGCATGGCGAAAGAGGTGATTTTAGAAAAATTTATATACGAATGATTTCATTTTAGGCTTTACTTTTTAGTATATTTCGGTTATGATAGACCTATACAGGAACGATCGTTCGAAAGCGTGTTCATGAAAGAGGAAGATATGAGAAAAACAGTTTGTGAATTATTTGCAGGTGTAGGTGGATTCCGAGTAGGATTAGAAAAATCATCAAAAGAGTGGGAAACCGTTTGGTTTTCCCAATGGGAGCCGGGGCGAAAGAGCCAGTGGGCTCATGCTTGCTATGTAAATCATTTTGGTGATATAGATGAAAAAACAGGAATAGATATTGCGGAAGTAAATAAAAAAGAGATTCCAAACCATACTCTGCTAGTGGGAGGATTTCCCTGCCAAAACTACAGTGTCGCAGCATCGAAATCTTCAAAAGGGATAGAGGGCGAAAAAGGAGTTTTATGGTGGCAGATAAGGGATACTTTAGTAGCAAAGAGAGCACCCTTTGTTCTCTTAGAGAATGTTGACCGTTTGCTTAAAAGTCCAGCGTCACAACGAGGCAGGGATTTTGGAGTAATGCTCACCTGCTTAGCACAGCTAGGCTATAGGGTAGAATGGCGTGTAATAAATGCAGCAGATTATGGAGCTGCTCAGAGAAGGCGCAGAATATTTATCTTTGCTTATAGCAAATCTACCAATTACGCAAGACAAATGGATAGGATTAATCCATTGGATATGATTAATCAAGAAGGATATTTTGCAGTCACCTTTCCAATAGTTTCAACAAATAATCTAAAGTTGTCGGAGGTTCCGTACTGTGATGTTACAGAGGTGGATGTAGACACTTTGCTTTACTATGGAGAAGAGGAAGCTGATAAGGATATGCTAGACATATCTGATAAGTATGCTTTTGCTTTTGAAAACGCAGGATACATGATAGATGGCAAAATATATACATGCAAGGTTGAAGCAATTCAAGAGAAGCCTGTAATGCTAAAGGATATTATTGAAAAAAATGCAGATGAAAAATATGAAATCTCAGAAGATAAGTTAGAAAAATGGATTTACTTAAAAGGAGCCAAGCGGATAAATAGAACATCTAAAAATGGACACGCATACGTTTTTTCGGAAGGACCTGTGGCTTTCCCAGAACCATTAGACGCTCCTTCAAGGACAATGCTAACATCGGAATCAAGCCTTAATAGAAGCACCCATGTAATTAAGGATCCAAACACTCAAAAACTTCGCCTGTTAACACCTGTTGAAGCAGAAAGATTGCAAGGATTTGATGATAACTGGACGAATACAGGGATGCCAGAAAAGTTTAGATATTTTTGCATGGGAAATGCGCTGGTAGTACCTATGATTACTCGAATGGGAAAAACACTTAATAGAATAATAGAGGCGGAAAAGTAATCTTTTTCCTGTATCATTTACAATACTGCCCCATCATGTTAAACTTTGCTTATTAGACTTAGTAGGGAGGCATATTGTAATGAGGAAGATGTACGACGAGACAAACCCTGAAAGTATTTTGGAATATGCAAAAAAGCTAATAGGGCTTACCTTTAATGATGTTCTTGAAAGAGATGCGGAGCCACTAAGTGAAGCAATTTTCGTAAGAGAAACTGCAGTTTATGACTATAAATCCGATAAAGCAAAGGGAAGCTTGGGGCACATATTAGAAAAGCATTACTTTCACTACGAGATAAATTCGGATTCGAGCCCCGACTTTGCCGAGGCAGGAATAGAGCTGAAAGCAACTCCTATGAAAAGAAATAAGAATGGGTCCTATTCTGCTAAGGAGCGAGTAGTAATCACGGTTATCGATTACATGAGCGTTATTTATGAAACTTTTGAAAGTAGTCATCTTCGGAGGAAGTGCTTCCTGACACTGCTAATATATTATCTGTATATTCAAGGTATTGATAAGTTGAACTTCCCAATAAAATATGTTCATCTGTTCCAAATTCCAGATGAGGACTTGGCAATAATAGAAGCGGACTTTTACGCCATCGTAAAGAAAGTCAAGGACGGCAAGGCACACGAGCTTTCGGAAGGTGATACGCTATACTTAGGAGCCTGTACAAAAGGAGCAACAGCAGCAACTAGCTTGAGGAGCCAGCCATATTCGGAAACTCTGGCTAAGCAACGTGCATTCTGTTTCAAAACTTCTTACATGACATACGTTCTTAACAACTATGTAATACCTGGCAAAGCGACGTATGAAAAAATAAGTTACACTGGTGATTTTGAAGAGTCTATTCTGAATAAAATAAATGCCAAGGTTGGATTAACAGTAGAAGAGTTGATGGTGGAGTATGGACTGACATATGAGAAGCGCAGTAAAAGCATAGAATCCAATTTAGTATTTCGAATTCTTGGCTTGAAATCAAATAGAGCAGAGGAATTTGTTAAGGCAGGGATTGTTGTAAAAACAATCAGATTGAGTCCTAACGATTCTTTAAAAGAAACCGTGTCATTTCCTGCGTTCGATTTTATAGAACTCGCTAATGAAAAGTGGGAAGATTCGCACATCTATAATTATCTCTCCGAAACGAAATTCTTACTTGTTGCTTTTAAGAAAGATGAAAGCTACCGAGAATATGAAAAGGCGAAGGACTTTTCTGGAATGGACAGACATTTGAGATTACATTTTGCTACTTTTTGGAATATGCCTATCTCAGACATTGAGAACGAAGTATATACTGTCTGGAAGCGAACGCAGGATGTGCTTCGAGAAGGACTTCGAGTTGTCGATAGGGGGTCGCGCCGGTCGAATAACTTTCCTAAGATTTCTGAAAGCAGAGTTTGCCATGTTCGTCCACATGCAAGAGATAGCAAAGATGTGTTGCCCCTTCCAACAGGTGGAGAGTTTACAAAACAATCATTTTTCCTTAATAATACTTATGTTAGGGATGAGATAATGAAAAAATATCATGGGGCAGGTGAAGGCACCGCTGGTAGGTAGTGGTGAAGGAGGTTTAAGTGGAGTACAAAATTGAAATAACTGAGGTATTGCAACGTTCTATTTTGATTTCTGCGGAGGATGCTAAGCAGGCGATGAAGAAGGCGAAAAAAATGTATAGGGAATGTGGTATAGTGCTAGACTCAAGTGATTGTGTATCTACGGAGATACTTCTGCTGGAGGAATGAATGTGGCAAAATGTAATGTGTCGTAGACAGAAAAAGATAGGTTGGCAAGAATAATATAGGTGGAGGGATAAAATGAGTGAGGTAATTATGTCATTTACAATACCTAGTGATTCAGAAGGATATGTAACTTTTGAATGTCCTTTTTGTAAATCAGAATTTAAATTGTTGGCTAACGAATGCCAAAATAGCGATGTTACATTGAGTGAACTGTTTTGTCCATATTGCGGATTAACTAACGAATTTTGTCAGTTTTATACTCAAGAAGCACTTGATTATGCTAAAACTATGGCTGAGAATTATTTTATTGATCAAGTGAATAAAAAAATTGGAAAAATGGCAAAAAGTATGAACAAAAGTAAATTTTTGAAGATGGATTTTAAACCGCTAAAAAAGGGAACACTTAGTGAATTAAAGGGATTGGATACCGCAGAGGAAGCCTTTCAATGCAAGCTGTGTGAACGGCATGAGAAAGTTGTTTTCTGTGTAGGAGTATCGAAAATATTTTGCGCATACTGTGGAGGAGATTTATGAGTGATTTAGCGGAGCTACGAAATATAAGCCTTGATTTCAGACGTCTATCATCAAATTTCTTGAACACCAAATATGAAGATGGCTTTCTTCATCTAAAACGGCTAAATTCATACATACATGAGCAACCAAAAATCCAAGGGATTATCGATAGTTTAACTGCTGAATCAGATTATTTCTATGAGCAATTTATAGTAATTGATAGGTTCAATAGAAAGCAAGTGAATGTTCCAGTAAGTGAAGCAGATCATATAAAAGCGATATATATTTACTTGGGAGAATTAGCTACGAATCATGATGACAATTTACTTCATATTGCTCATGAATTAGGGTTTTTTAATAAAAAATTTGATGATTCAATTCGGAAATTTCTTGAAAAAATGTTTAAACCACTTATTGATTTCATAGTCGACTCAATAAGTAAAGAGATAATGCTACTGGACTCTCATCAGACTGTACCGCAATATAATCAACACATCGAAAACAACTTTGGAACAGCTAATGTGGGGACTACAATCACATCGTCTAATGCAATTTCACAAAATGACTTGAACGAAGTTTTAAAACTGTTATTGGTATTGGAATTGGAGATAAAAAGTAGTGTGTTGGAAGAAATAAGGAAAGATTCTGTTCTTGATGACTTGGAGACAATCAGAGAACAGATAGAATCTGATACTCCAAAAAAGATTCGCTTAGAAAAGGCGTACAATAGTCTAAAGGATTTTGTCGTATATGTGGCAAGTGGTGTGACGGCGAAAGTAATTACGTCGCCGACTTTTCTAGGAAATGCAAATATTTTATTGGAGAGATTGCAACAATTATTGAGTAATATAAGATGATGAATGGTCTGGTATTTTATAAACAACATTCCTTCAATATACAATACACAATACATGAACTGGAAAACTATTTTGTACCACTTAGGAGGTGGCGAGATGAACGAGATAAGCGAAGTGCTGAAAGGGGCAGGGAAAGTGATTGAATCGATACCTGATGTATATGATGATTCAATAAAAAACACCGTCCAAGAATCAGGCAAGACTTTGGCTCTAATACCGAAAACAATAAATGCTGCTTTAGTTCCATTGAGAAAGTGGATTGTGGAAAGAGAGTTTAACTTCGCTGAGACTGAGAAAATTCTTGCAATAAAACTAGAGAAGATTGAAGAAAGCAAGATAATCACGCCTGAGGCATATGTTGCAGTTCCAGCATTAAACGCCATATCTTATTCATTAGATAGTGAAGAACTGAGAAACTTATATGCTAACTTACTTGCAAAGTCAATGAATATAGACACTAAAGAATTTGTACACCCATCTTTTGTG
>JGI20163J15578_10000032_pt1 | contig 51246 bp, 42 predicted proteins | sample TergutCu122P1_FD_15578 | JGI IMG/M metagenome (IMG submission 15578)
TTGCTTTATGAAGTCTATTACTCGACTTCTTAAATCTACACTATATGCCATTACTGTAGTTTAACATGCTTGTAAACCGTTATCAATAGAAAGTGCTATATATAGGAGGTACATCGTGAGATAGGTGTCTCATAAGTGGAAGTTCACCCCATTTGGAATCAACCAATATGCCTCCTTGATGGTTAACGTTAAAGACTACGCCTGTGTGATCACTCGCAAACCAATCTATTATATCCCCATTCATAGGGGTAGAACCAGCACGTATAAGGCTTCCATCTCTAAAGAATGGGTACATATCAAAACCCTGTAGCCAGATATTGTTTGGTAGGTTTCTGTTGTGCAGAGCAAATGAGTGGCAGTTATATCTACGTGAAGCGTTCCTTAAGATAGTAGCACTGGGATGTAGAGATCTGATTTCATTGTTTATCTGGGTAAGTTGTGCATTTGTCCAATCTTGAATATTGTGTGTAGCAATAGCCCATACTGGACTCCATCGAGGGGTTCTAATTTGGGTCCATAGTCCTTGGAATGTTTCTATTTGTATCGGAATGTAGCTGTCAAATGCTGTTCTTTGTTCTATTTCAGCTATAGCTTTTATAAAAGCATAGGGCATTCCACATTTTGTCATTTCGTTTGTTCGTTTTTCAACGAAAGATTCTACTATTTTTGTAGCTTGCTCTGCGCTAATATTTCGATGTATTTTGGGTTGAGCCATGACGATTTCCATTATAGGTATTGTTAATGGTTGGGCTAGCCTGCTGTTTGTATCATGCTGGTAATTATGCGAGTATTGTATTATTGTTGTATATCTGTGAATAAACGCATCACCAAAGTCATTACGGTTAGACAATTCGCGAAGTCCGGGGTTTATGTCATAGACTCCCTGGAAGGCTCGGTGAAGTGAATTGGACGCAAAGAGATATACCATAACTGGGTTTTCCATAGTTGCTCTTAATAATGTTTCTGTTGACATCGCGGCCATCTCTTCTGGTGTTAGTGCAATAGCGGCCCAACGCTCATATGCATACATTTGTATCCACTCTGGTGATTCGGAAAGCTTGTTAATGCGCTGTATATACGCATAAAACAGATGACTATCATCGTATGCGAAATATGGGTTAATAACTGAGTTGTCAGTGTAATTACTATAGTACATATAGATTTCCAATGTATGCTGATATTCATAGGCGAGATAATTGACATCATGTTTGTAATTTAAATACTGGGAATAGGAGTTGTCATATGCTGTATGCTCATAATACATATAATTGTCATGCGTATTATGGGCTGATACAGATACAAGTGTACCTAAAACCAATATCAGTGATAATATTATTGTTAGTAAACGTTTTTTTGACATTACAAATAACCTCCCTTTTTCATTTTGTGATCTGTTATTGGTAAAAATGCAAAATAGCAGTATATTGGCAATCTATGGAAAGCATAACATTCAAAACATATGATTGTCAAACAAAATGGAGCACAAGATTTTATAGATTTTATAACATTAGAATCTGGTACGATTGAAACAATGCAGTTTGTAATCACATGTACTGTGTCGGTTAGGCCAACAAGTTAGTCAACTATTGGTAGATGCTCAGTTATTCTTTTCCAGATACACTTCTATAAAGCATACCAGTTCCGGTATTGAGTAGTTAACTACGTCCCAAATAATTTCATCATCCATAATATGGTATCCGTGTGCTGCAACATCCCACATTCCGGCAATTTTCTTCCATGGGATTTGGGTATGTACAGCTTTAAACTCCGGCGGTAAATTTTTAGCCAATTCACCTATGTTAAGGATGGACATAATTACTGCCTTACGATGGAGTTTATTTGTTGCAAAAGCTTCTGCGGTCTTTACTTCCCCGGCAAATGTTATTGCATCTTGGGCACCTTCCAGCATATGCCCCAATATGCTACGCACTCTGCTGTTCATAAATTACCCTCGCTTCGTTTTCTACATTTTGTTTAAAATCCGGTTTTGCTTTAGACAGTGCGTTAAATGTAATTAAGTCCACAGGCCGTCCAAGTGCGTCTTCCAAGTCAGCTTTCAGCCCAAAAAATTCAAGCCCCCGGGAGTTTGGCAGAAATTCAACAAGCATATCAATATCGCTGTCTTCCTCAATATCTCCTCTTGCGGCAGAGCCAAAAAACGCGGCACGTTTAACAGGGTATGTTTTTAACACAGCACAAGCCGCAGATTCTATTTTATCTAACATGCCAAATTCCTCCTAAATGCGTTTGGTACCGTAAATATAGCATAGTGTAGTCACGTATTCAATAATCAGAAAAAATGCCGCTTTTTAGGCGGCAAGGTTAACTTATTAAATTCTACTCTACCCAAGTAACTTTCTCTTCGTCGTACGTACCCCTTGGATCCGGGAACTCGTCTTTTTCGCCAATGGCTATTAAGCAGAAAGGGATTTCATCCGGGGCGGTGCCAAGTAGTTCTGTCATGGTGTCCACTGTCTCTTGCCGCGGGTAAATGCCGCACCAGCAAGAGCCAAGGCCCAATGCTTCCGCTTGAATAATAATATTTTCTGTAGCCGCGCCGCAGTCTTGGGGCCAGAAGCCTTCCGCCAGGCCGTTTTGTATGCCTTCCTGGCTTTTAGGCAGTGCCACAATTACAATACATAATTGGGCGGTAAGCATCATCTTTGCCCAAGGGTGAATTTCTGCAAGGTCATCTAACAAGTCCCGGTTGGTGATGGCGATAAAACGCCACGGGCGGGTGTTACACGCCGACGGGCTGCGCATTGCCGCTTCCAGCAGTGCGTGGGTTTGCTCTTTTGTTACGGGGGTTGACTTAAATTTGCGTGTGCTGCGCCTTGTTAAAATGTGTTCTAAAACCATAGTTATACACCTCCATGGCTAGAATACCAGAAAATGTGTAAAAATTGAAGACTTATTTTAGTCCCTGAAGAAGTCATCCAAAATTTCTTGCATTGGTCCGCGGTAAGTTTCAATGGCTTGTACCACAGTCATGTCTTGGTCTATGAAGTGGGTGATAAAAGCGGGAAGTCTCCACATAAAGCTTTGTATATTGTAACCCATTTCCATACGCATATTCTCAAACTCGTTAACCTGACGCAGGGCATCGCCTTCTGTCAGGAAGAAGTTGGCGGCTTGTGTAAGTGCAGGGCCCAGCAAATATGCAGGATCATCCGGCCATGCAAAATATTCTTCCGCAACCATAAGGATGTCAGCCGGTGCCCAAGGGGAGCTGTGCGGCAAAACAAGCCCCTGTCTCCATCCGCCCATAAATGTACTGCCGCTGGTGTTTGACGGGCCTAGCGGAATTGGAACAACCGCAAATTCGAAAGGCAAATTGCCATCGTTCATATTCCAAGTCATACATAGGAAAAGGGCAGAGTTACCGTTTTGGAACGCCCAGAAATTGCGACCCCAGTCATTAACATCAACCGGCATTGCAGGGTCTGTTTCCCACAGGCCTTCGCGAAAGATAATTTCCGCAAACTCCATGGCTTCAATGGTGTTGGGGTGGTCCATGCCAAAATTTAAGTCCTCTGTTACAAGTATGCCGTCATTTGCGGCAATCAGATTGCGCAAAAGTTCACTTGGTGCGCCTGCAAAGCCCCATTGGTCTATGGCACCGTCGCCTGTTGTGTCACGGGTGGCAAGGCGCATAATTTCAAGCATTGCAGACCAATTCCATTGGCCGGCTTCCCACAGGTCTAAAGGATTGGGTGCGCCAATTGCATTAATTATATCCAAGTTAATCCCCATTGTGTGGGCACTGGTGCTTGGCGCGGAAGAGTTAAAGGCCCAAATGTGGCCAAAACCTTCTGCGGAAATACGGGCGTAAGTTCGGGGGCCCAGTAAGTCAGACCCCGGTAAATTAAGCGTATCCAAGGGGTGAATCAAACCGCCTATTGCAAAAGGAAGCTGCACGTTACCGTTTGCCATTACGATGTCTGCAAATGGATCCCCTGCCATTACGGTAGTTGTCAAAATTGATGGAATTTCCATTCCGTCTACAAGAACCTCTTCAAGCGTGAAGTTAAACTCTGCCTCTGCACGGCGGGCATTGTCCCATATTTTGCGGGCTTCGAAATAGTTTACAGCGGTTGCGGGGTCTGGCTCTTCGGCAACACCTATAGGTACAGAAAACCTGAGTGTACCCGGCCACCAGCCCCCTACGCGAAGGTTTGCACCACCAAGATCCCTTGGTTGGTGAACGCCGCTTATCCGGGGAGCTTCTTCTGTCGCAGGCTCGTATTCAGTTGCGGGCTCTGGCGGGGGAGGGGGCTCTGGTGTAGGTGTATCCACTAATGCCGGTGTCGGGGGTACAACATTGCCACTGTCATTGCCTTGGTCACGGTTACATGCCGCCGCCAATACTAAGATTATTACCAGCATAACTGTGATTAAACTGCTTGTCTTTAGTGTTTTCATCTTAATTCCTCCAATTTTTTACATAAATTGTGCTTTACTGTAAATTGCCCCGTTGGCCTTTAAAGCGGCCTGTAAATGCTTAACATCCATTTGCGCAAAATCGTTTGCGTCGTTGGCTAACTGTATAGCCGCCGCTGTCCCTGCGGCTTGGCCCAGTGCCATTGCCGTGGCAGAAATACGGGCAGATGCCATCGCTTCATGGGTTGCGGAAATACATCGCCCCGTAACCAGCAGGTTTTTGAAATTTTTTACCACCATAGTGCGGAACGGAATGTCATACGCGTTCGGCTCGCTTTGGTGTACCCACGTAAGGTTCGAACTTATGGGGTCGTGTATATCAATTGGGAAAGCGCAGACAGCCACAGAATCTTCGTGTATTGCACCGCTTGTTATATCGTTTTCGCTTAATGTGTACCGGCAGACAACCCGGCGTGTTTCTCTTACCCCAATAAGCGGAGCAACTTGCATTAATACGCTGTTCGAAAACCCGGGTAAATATTTTCGCATAAAAGCGATGGTTTCCATCACCTGGCGGCTGCCTTCTTCTTCCGCAAGGGTTAACTCCCATACATCCGTGCCTTTTCGTTTTATAACCCGTGTCATGTTAACAAAGACTTCGCCCTTGTTAATTCCTTCAAAAAACAATACCCTGTCCCTTGGAAGTGTAAGTTCCCCTTTTGCTTTTGCGCGGCCTACTAAGTCAAAAAACCCGGATACAGCTAAGTATTTTCTAATGTCGCTGTTTTTGTTTAGGATAAACTGTTCGGGGTTGCTTTCCATGTAGCGGTAAATTTCTTCAAAGTTTACATTTCCCATTTTAAACATTAGGGTCATGGGCTGAGAAAACTCGTCTCTTAGCCGTCCCTGGGCATATTCCGCCTTGCAAAAAACGGCTAAATCCCCATCGCCTGTGGCGTCAATAAAGATTTTTGCAGAGTAGCCGGTTATACCGTTTTTGTTTGCCACTTTTACAGACTTTACTACCCTTTGCTCCCACTCTGCCCCAACAATTATGGAATGCAGAAGAAGTTCGATGTTCGGCTCTTTGGAAAACAAGCTAAAGTAAACGGCTTTTAAAATTTCCGGTTCGATAGGCGTAATTGTGCTTGTCACGCCCAAAGGGTCCGGAATGTGCCCCAAAGAGCCGCCGAAGGCCATAAGCTCCTTAATAATTTCTTCGGCTATGCCCTGTACTACTTGATGTTTTGCGGAATGAAATGTCATTATTGGGCATACCATCGCCGCTGTGTTCATCCCCCCCAAGAAGGCATTTTTTTCGATTAAAAGAACCTTGCTTCCGGCCCTGGCAGCGGCAAGAGCGGCCACTGCCCCGCTTGGCCCGCCACCGGCAATTACAATGTCATACTGCATTATCTACCTCCGGTTCTACCGTGATACTTACCTCAAAAGTCCGGTTCCATGGAAGTGAGGCCACAAATTTAGGGGTTTCTCGGAAAAGGATTTCCAAGAGCTTGTTATCGTACATAAGTTTAGCAAGCTCTTTGTTAGCCAAGTCAATATTTTCGATGCTCCAAGGGTCTTGTTCCATTTCTTGAATTGCGGAATTTAACTTGCGCCTTACAACCGTTTGATAAAGATAGTCATCAAGTATCCTCTCTGCTGTAAACACATCGTTGCGCTTGTTGATTAGCTGGGAAAATACCAGCTGCGCCAAAATTGTACCCATAGAATTGCAGGTGGTATTCCAGGCAGAATATCCCCAAAGCATACGCAAATCCATTTTTTTAGCCAGGGTGTGTATAATGTCGCTGTCTCCGCCGTTCGAGTACAAGATGTCTAACAGGTACACCCTCCGTCCCTGCTTTGTATCCCGCGCAATTTCTGCGGCAAAAGCACATATTTCATCTTCCGTGTATTCGGAACAGCCTGTGGCATAGACAGAACTTGTATCCTTTTGAGCTGTTTTAGGGTTGTGTATATACAAAACATCTTTGGCACCGGCAGCGTTTTGCAAGTTCAAAAATTGGAGAGAAGACTTTAGATTTTCGGAAAATGGCCTGTCTTCGTACATAGCTGTAAAATTTTTATTGGCTTCACACGAAAATTTGATTTCCACAGACAGTGGATGGCAGTTTTTGTCCATAAACGCTTTTGCAGTCAACAGACAGCCTGCTTCATCCGCCCCGTTTTGAATAGTTACTTTGTCATGTAAATTGTGCTGCTGTACAAGCTTTGCCAATTCTTCCTGCTCTTTTCGCTGAATCCCGTATGGCTCGGAATCTTCTTGCAGCAGAAGCAAGCTATCCAAAACTCCGGATGCTGCCATCCGAACGGCTTCTTTATTGATTGCGGCATTCCTTTTCCGCACTGTCAGGAAGGTGTCCAGCACGTTTGTAGGTATTTCTGCCACTAGACGGGCTTTTTCGGTAATATGCTCCGGTAATGCAGTTTTTTCCGCAAGATATGCTGCCTTAGAGTATTGGTAGAGTTTTTCATACACGTAAAGGTCATTTTTGTTTCCCACCGTAATTGTTGGCCTTAAAACGATGGATGCCGCATAAATAGGCAGTGTGGGGATTGCCGTTTTTATTTGCTGTAAAACTCCAACTCGCCTTAAGCAGGTTTCCACATAACTTTTATTGGCACGGGCCGCAACAAACCCTCCGTACGCAAGCATGTCAAATGAAATTACCAACGCGTCGCAGCAGGGGGCGGTTTCTAAAAGCCATGAGATTAGCCCTTCACAATCTGCGGCTTGAAAAAAATAATCCATAATTTCGGGCGGCGGTGTCAGGCATTCAATACCGACAAAAGTGCCAAGTGAACTTGGAAAAATACTGTTACAAGATCTTGAATCCAGCGGCAAAATTCCAATTGTCACAACTTATCAATCCCTTCACGGAAAGCAGTTACGGATTTTTTTAAACTATCTATGGTTTTGCCCGTTACTATTGCACCTATCATTACAGCGGCAACACCTGCCTCTTTTAACTGCGGAAGGTCTGCAACCGTAATATTGCGCTGTGTGGGGATTACCATCGGCAAATTGGTTTTTGACGCAATTGTCCTGTACATGGCGACATCCAATGCATTTAAGGGTTGTCCATAGCCATTTGGGTCTATTATGGCAACTTCTAATATATCTGTGGGCAGGTAAGGAACCATGTCTATCGGGAAACGATAATCCAATGCCATGGCATGTAACATACGCTTGTCGGTTAAACAACGGGCAGGCATGTGCTGTGCGTACAACGAAACAAAATCGAAACCGCAATATGCCGCTTTTTCGTAATCCCTTGTTACGCTTTGGATGTCCCCACCGGCTACAATACCCACAGGGCCGCGCTTCTCTGCTATGGTTTGACGAAAAAAGTCTTGCTCTGCGTCAAAATTCCCAAATAAAGTGCCGCTGGCATGATGGTGAACATTCATGTGTACTTTTACAATGTCTGCGCCGTTATCCCATGCCGCTTCTACCAGATTCGAGTCATTCGCGTACAAACTAACAATTAAGCTCATTGGCTTTTTAAACAAAATTTTTTCCATAGGCTACCTCTTCTCAATTGGGCTCTGCCCGCCTTAGTATTGAAAAAAACCACTCCAGCTGTACCGCAACTGCTGCCGCGCCTGCGGTTTCAGTTGGTCCTGCTTTTACTTTGTATATTGGAATAACGCCTTCCGTTTCGTTCGGCTCTTGTAAACAACTTCTGTCAGAGCCCAGGATTATGCATTCCACATCCAAGAACTGCGCAATGTTCTGTAAGCTTGCCAGATAAGCTTCTTTGCTGTGGGATTCTTTATCTTTTACTATCTGGCCGCACATGTTTTTTTGCCCCCGAAGTACCGACCCGTTTAAAATTACCCCCAGCTTTTCTATGTCGGGTTCTTCATTTGCCCAAAGGAAATTTTGATGTTTCCTGCCCATAATTTTTTCCCAAACAGCTAAATGGTTTGCAATGTTATCTAGATAAGTGACAATGCGGAATCTTCGCTCTATCAGTTCTTTTAACGGCACATTGCTCCAATTATCGTACATACTGCTTATAAGTGTTTGATTTTGGTAATCTACCTCCCCATGGACACCAATACCAATGGCCAGAATTTTCCCCATTTCACAGGCCTTTTCTATGCCTTTGAAAATAGAAAGAATACGCGCCTCTTTTCCCTTTTCATAGAAAAATGATTCTATAATGCTGCCACAGCTGTCTGTAAGCGTGAAAAAGATACTGTCTTTTAGAACGGCAATACCAAGAAACATACCGTATTGCCTGTTAATTTGATAAATTGCCGACCGGCGCCCGCCCCTTGGCTGTTCAAACCCCGTTTTGCTTACAAAATTTATTGCCTGCACTTCGTTTATACAGTCAGAAACGGTGGTGTTACTTAACCCCGTTAAAAATGATATATTTGCCTTTGTGTTTGCCCCTTGGGAAAGCATAATGGTTAAAATGTTTTTTATGTTATTTTGCTTGACTTTATCCAACATTTAAAGCCACATCCTTCAAAACAATTAACGGTAAGGGAGAACTATGTACTGACTTTTTACGATATTCGTAAAAAGTGTTGTGAGTGCATTTTAGCAGGTGTAATGGATACAGTCAATGGGTAAAACAATTTTTCCTGTTTTTTACCAAATGCATTCTGTTCCCTTAAACGTGCATTTCGTCAGGACCAAAATAACATCGTAAAAATATGTATTATACTTGCGATATAAACGAAAACACTTTAAAGGAGCAAGTCCAATGAGCGATTTTATGTTAAGGTATAACGAAATAGAAGGCATAGCAAGCCGTGTAAGGGTGGCGGGCGATATGCTAAACACAAGTGCTTCTCAGTTACGACGTGAGGCTAACAGGCTTAACGGCCAGCAAGGTTTCGGTATTTCCAACATACAGTTTTTCATTAACGAATGCGCCAGAGCTGCAGAACTCCGCAGAGATGATGCCAATGCCACGGCAGAGTTTCTGGCTACTTTAAAGGATTCTGTTGTAACACATGAGAATTTGGCCTGGCAAGAGCTGGCCGGTAACCTGCCGCAAGGCCTGACGCTTTCTATGCTTGAAGGTGCGGCAGCTATGTTTATGCAAATTTTAGACAATATTCGTAATTGGGCCAGTAACTTGCTTGCAGGTATTACGGGCGGTCCGCAGTGGTGCGTGTCAGGATTGGATCCTATAAACCTTGCCACAGGCAACTTTTATTACAGTAAAGAAGACATAAGTATCCCGGGGCGATATTCTCTTGGCTTTACACGTTTTTATAATGCCATTATAGAGTATGACAGTACTATCGGCAAAAATTGGACACATAATTTCAATATCTGTCTTGTTAAAAGCGAAAATCTTGTACACATAACATTTGATGATGGTCATGTGGAAACTTATACCCGTAAAGAGGATGGCACATACACCTCGCCTGCAGGGCGCAGCAACGTGTTAACAGCAGTAAAAAATGATGAAGTAAGCTATTGCTTAACACTGCAAAGCATGGACAAATATCATTTTAACAAAAATGGGGCCCTAACCTGTATCGCAGATACAAACGGCAATAAAATACAGCTGGAGTATTACGAAAATTTATTGTCAAAGGTAAGTAGCGACAGCGGCAGCCTTAACTTCACTTATGGAGAAGATGGATACATTGCCGGTGTATCAGACCATGTAGGCCGCCAAGTAACATTTAAATATAACGACGGCAAGTTAGTTGAAGTAGTGCATCCTACAGGTGCGTCTTATGAATATGAGTACGACCTTAAGGGCAATATGGTAAAAATAATAAACCCATTGGGAATAGATGTAGTAAGGAACGAGTATGACCCAAGCGGACGTACAACAATTCAGCACATGGCGGACGGCGGCGTTGCGTATCTGGAGTATGACAATGACCGCCTATCGACAACAGTAACAGAGCAAAACGGAAATAAAATAGAGTATCTGCGGGATGATAAATACCGCAGCATAAAAAACATATACGCAGACAGTGAAGAAAGCTTTGAATACGACGAGGATAATAACCGTACAAAATATGTAGACCGCAATAAAAATACATGGCAGTACAAATACGATGGCCATAAGAACATGACTTCGTCAACAGACCCGCTTGGCAATAACACAGCGATAGAATACAACGAGTTAAACAGGCCGGTACGGATAATAAACCCGGCAGGGGCAGTTACTGTCTTAGAATATGACAGCTGCGGCAACATGCTTGGAATTACAGACCCACTGGGGCGTAAAACAGGCTTTGTATGTGATGAGCAAGGTAAAGTAACTACATTTACCATGCCGGACGGTTCCGAAAGTATAATAGAGTATGATAAGCGGGGTAATATTACAAAGATAAAAGACGGCACAGGAATTGTAACAAAGTATCGTTACGACAAATTAAACCGTGTAATTTCTACAATAGACGGAAATAGTAACGAGACACATTACAAATACGATAAGGCCGGAAACATCCTGGAAGTGAAGAACGCTGCAGGGGATATTCGTGCGTATTCTTACAACAAGCTTAATAAAGTAACGAGCATAACGGACTTTGACAGCGGGCGAATCCGGTATGAATATAACGCATTAAACCGTCCGTCGAAACTAATTGATCAGCTTGGCAGAGAAACAGTATTAAATTACGATATAATGTGGAATTTAGCAGAAGTTATAGAACCAAACGGCGCAGAGACAAAATTCGTATACAACGGATTAAATAGGTTAGAGTGTGTCCAAAAACCGGATGGCAGTACCGTGCGGTATCAATACGACGCGAATGGTAACAGGACAGGAATTATAGATGAGGCAGGCAATAAAACTAATCTTTCCTACAACGCAAATGGGCAGTTAGTGGAAGTAACAGACCCGGAAGGCGGGCAGATGCGTTACACGTATAATTCTATCGGACAGGTTACAAGTGTAACGGACGCGATAGAGAATACCGTGTATCTTAGCTATGACGCGGCAGGCCAACTTGTAGAAGAAAAAAGCCCCTTGGGTGATTGCCGCAAATACACTTACACTCCACTGGGCAAAATATCTACCGTCACAGACGAGTCTGGCCTTGAAACACGGTACGAGTATGAATTGGGAGGTCGGTTAAAGGCTGTTCATTACCCCGACGGGAATACAGAACACTGTTCGTACGACAAAGGCGGAAATTTACAAGTGTACACCACACGTACAGGACAAATATTGTCCTACGAGTACGACAGCTTAAACCGTATAGTAACAATAACAGACTCTGCCGGTGCAGCTAAACATTATACCTATGACGCTGTTTCTAACGTAACAAGCATGACAGACGAAAACGGGCATAAAACGGTTTATGAATATACAGCCACAGGTCAGTTATCTAAGGTAACGGACGCCCTTGGCAACCAGACTGCGTATACCTATGACGAACGTGACCGTCTGATAGAAGTAAGGCAAGGTGAAGCAGGGCAATTAGGCCCGGACGCGGATTTAGAAAAAGCTAACCATATTACACGCTACAGCAGAAACTTAATGGGTCAAGTAGAGGAAATAACAGATGCACTGGGCCAAAAAGAAAGCTTCCGTTATGACGTACGGGGCCAACTAATCGAGAAAGTTGACAAAGATGGCTATTTAACAAAGTATGGCTACACCACCCACGGTGATGTTGGGCAAATTCAATATGCAGACGGGCGGGAAGTGAAGTTGTCTTACAACCCGTTGCGGCAATTAATAGAAGTGGAAGACTGGCTTGGGCTGACACAAATTGAAATGGATGAGCTAGGCCGCACAACTAAGGTTATAAACCATCAAAACCAAGCTGTGGAATACACGTGGGGTAACTCTGGCGAGCGTCGCGGCATGACATATCCAAGCGGCAAACAAGTTAACTACGAGTACGACGCATTTTTAAGGCTGTCAAAAGTAGACGACGGAGACATGCAAGCAACGTACCAATACGACAATCACAGCCGCTTAGTTGAAAAGGTGTTTTCAAACGGAGCAAAGACACAATATCAATACAATGACTTAGGCCGTTTACGCGAACTTAGCCATTGGAATGCAGACGGACTGCAGGATAAATATCTATACGAGTATGACCAAATGGGCAACAAAACTGGGATAACAAAAGAGCGGCGCGGCCTTCCGGAAGAGAGCGGCGTGTACTCTTATGCGTATGATTCACTAAATCGTTTGCATAAAGTGTCAAAAGATGGTAACCTATTAAGAGGGTATGAATACGATGGTTTTGGCAACCGTATACAAATGACAGCGGGCGAAATGCGGACATCATACTCTTACAACGCGCTTAACCAGCTGGTTTCAACTGTAGACACCGCCGGAATGCAGCAGAAATATTCTTATGATAGGCGCGGCAATTTAACAGAAGTGCATAAGAACGGCGCGTTGGCGAATAAGTATCATTTTGGTGCGCTTAACCGTTTAGAAAAGGCAATTAACCACGAAACGGGACTTGAAGCAGTTTATCGTTACAACGGATTAGGCCATCGTGTTGGCAAGAGTACCGGCTTAAACCCAACCAAGCAGATAGATGATGTATTGGATTTAACAAAGCAGTATTTTAACCTGCTAGAGCGCGACGGAACGGATTATGTATGGGATAACAATATCCTGTTTGCAAGCGGAATTAGTGGCAATGAAGAGTATCTGCTGGATGACTTGGGCAGCCCGTCCCGTGTGAGACAGGATGCGTATGGGTATGATGAATTTGGAAATATGCTGTACGATTCGTCAACCGGTGATACGCAGCCGTTTGGGTTTACCGGGTATCAGTGGGATGCCGTGGCCGGTACGTGGTATGCCCAAGCAAGGGAGTATGATGCATATACGGGACGGTTTGTTAGTGAGGACCTGGTTAAAGGGTTCATAGAAGCGCCATTTACACTTAACCAATATGCCTATTGTTGGAATAATCCAATGAACTTAGTAGATTTGAATGGATTATGGCCACAATGGGTGAGAGATGCTGGTAATGTGGTAATTGATGCTGCAAACACTGTAGGCAACAGGATAATTGATGGTGTAAACACTGTAGCTGATGTAGCAACAAATTTAGTGCAGGATGTAAGGAATTTCGATTTTAATAATTCATGCCCACAAGTGACACTGGATTCGAACTTTTTTTCTATTTACCGAGGGCAACTTGTGATCAGAGCTCCTCTGCCAAATGGTTCGTCAGCGTCTTTTGGTATTATGATTCTCAATCCAAACGAGAATAGGACTTATATTGTACAGCATGAGCGAGCCCACTTAGACCAGTTAAGGGAATTGGGATTACTCACATATATCAGAGGAATTGCAATACCATCTGTAATTTCATCACTCCCATTCATTCCACTTGAACACCATAGAATGCCTTGGGAAGTAAGTGCTGATATGGGAGCTGGAATTAGTCATCCTAATATTACTCCTACAGACAATGAGATAGCTCTAGCTAATCTATACTGGAGTTTTTTAACAACCGTAAGTCATTTTGATATATCTAGGTACTTGCTACGTATATTAATTCCTCACAGCTCGGAATTTGATAGTGTTGTATTACCGTATGAAGATACAAAGTAGCGTAATTATATAAAAATAGAGATTTGGGTGATAGTGTGTTTAATAGACAGACAAAAATAGCAACAACTATAATGATTAATATGATTTTGGTATTAGCTACAGGATGTGTTATAGCTATGCCACGAAACTCCTATCAAGGATCTTATCCGGATTTGTATACTGTTGCGATTAACTCTTTGCTAGGGCAAACAGGTCACTTAGGAGGCAGGTCTCCTCATGTAGATGTGGTTGCAGTGGATAGTTTTGGCAGAAAATTGTTTTTTTACTTCGAAAGCAGTATGGTAAGTACGTATAACCTCTTAATAAGTCAAAAGACGGATGGAGATTATGTTTACTTTTATCCACACAATAATTTTATCTCATTTGAAAGAGCAATTTTACCCTGGATCAATTTTGAGGATGGGTACTTGATTTTTGATGATTTAGAAATATCATACAGGACAAGTACCAGTAACACAGATGGAGTTATTGCAGAAAATGTAGTGAGCGGATATCGCTTCGAGGAATCTCCATTTTCTTATAATGAGATCAATGATTTCAAAATCCGTAACAGCTGGAATCAGCCTTTAAAAATAGATAATGCCATAAGCACCCGTATCGTTCATAGTAAAGAAAGAGGGCCAATAGATAATCGCACATTAAGCGAGGCTTATCGTACAGCTCTTGGGGAAGATGCCCTAGGGCGTCCTTCAAATAGAACCATCTTTTTCAAGTCTGATATTTATGGTCGCTCCATATATACGGGTTGGGGTAGATGGGATGGGGAATCTAGGCGCCACGTAGTACTGCTTTTTCAAGTTGATGGCTCATTTGACCCAATCATAGGTATCATGGAGTTGTATGACGCACAGAGATATCAAGACGAGTTAAAAGAGTTTAAAATACTAAACAACTGGAACCAACCGTGAATATCCTAAGGTGCGCTATCAATAGTTTTCTTCTGTATGTGACAATACAAAAGGTATTTTGAATAGTACCCATAACCGTTATAAAACCAACAGCCCTCTCTGCGTTAGATTACCGACACGCAGACGAGGGCTATTTTAGTTGTCCAACTACATAAAATGCATTTAGTTCCCGTAAACATGCATTTCGTCAGGAAAGTGATTTTCCCGATAAATTATGCATTATACTTCGTGTCAGAGAAGGGAGCAGCGTATGAAACAACGAATTTTTGTTAAGATCCGCAATCTTATGAACATGGGTTCTAAATTTTATGTGGAAACCACAAAAGACAAAAAAGCCGTAAGGCAAAGAGAGGAAAATATCAAATGAACAAAGCATGTAAGTTATTAGTAGCTATGCTGGTAGTAAGTATGTTATTTAGCATAGTTCCGCAAAATGTTAGTGCATCAACAAGTAATAATTATGTCGTTGTAGTAAATGTGTTAAACGTAAGAGCCGGAGCCGGTACTAACTTTCGTATTCTGACTACAGTAAGTATGGGACGTCACTTGACAGTAAGCCGCTATAATGGTACCTGGGCTTATGTCGGCGGCGGCGGTTGGGTTCACAGAAATTATATCGTTAGAATTACCGCCGCGTCCGGAACTAGGACTGTTAATGTCGGTGCGGGAAGTACACTTAATGTCCGTAGTGCCCCAACTACTGCTTCATTGGCAATAGGTTCGCTTCCAAATGGTGCACGTGTGACTATTACCGGTCGGGTTTCCGGGTGGTATAGGATTAGTCATGGAATTAATTCACATGCATGGGTAAGCGCGGCATGGGTTAGGTAGTAAAGCATAACATGTAGTTACCTTTAAGTAAAAAATTCAGAGCCCATGTTCATAAGATTGCGGCGGCAAAGCTCATTCATCATTCCGTTATAATCTTATGAAAAGTTTCTCAATTTTTCCCAACTCCGCCCCCCTTGCACTAACTTCACGATTATGCTATAGTTCCAACTTGCTTGACACAAATACGTCATGCATCACCCCTAACCGGCATAATTGGAGGAGGCTTTGCAATGTTGTATATTCAAAATACAAGCACAGCTTTTATGCGACGGACTAAATCACATAAAATTAATTTTCCTGCCAAGGGTAGATGATATTTTGTTTTCGAAAATATTATCTACCCTTTTTCAGTTACGCTATCAGGGGGTAAAAAAATAAGAAGGGAACAGTACAATGACAAAAAAACAAAGAATCAGTTACCCCAAAATGGCCGTATTTGGCTTGCAGCACATGTTTGCCATGTTTGGGGCCACCATCCTTGTACCGCTGCTAAGCGGGCTAAGTGTGCAAGTCACGTTGGTGGGCGTGGGCGTTGGTACGTTAATTTTTCACTTTTTTGCTAAGGGGCGTGTTCCGGCGTTTCTGGGGTCGTCCTTTGCGTTTTTGGTTGGTATAAGGCTTATTACCGACCCAACGGCAGGCATTTTCCCTGCGGTGGTGGAAATGGTAGGTGACACCAGGTATGTGCGCATTCAAGAGGCCATGCACGGGATGTCTGCCGGCAGCCTTGTAAGCCCTACGGTATTTAGGGACGCTACCCTTGCCTACGCGACAGGCGGTATTTTGGTATCCGGGCTTATGTACCTGATATTTGCCCTTGTTGTTAAACTGGTGGGCGTAAAAAAATTCATGAAATTTGTTCCCCCAATTGTTACCGCGCCAACGGTTATTCTTATCGGGATAATGCTTGCGCCCCACGCCATAAACCAATCCGGCGAAAATATTTTGCTTGCCGTGGCCACACTGGCGTTTATCCTAATTGCGTCATCGTGGGGTAAGGGAATGATTAAGATTATACCAATACTGCTTGGTATTGCAGGGGCGTATGTACTTGCTCTTATCTTAAATGCAGCGGGGATGACCAACGCAAACGGTTCTGCAATAATTGATTTTTCTGCCGCATTAACAAGGGTAAGCGGCGGCGGGGCAGAAGGAATTGTCAACAATCTTGTGGGTTTACCGCCTTTCATGCTGCCTCGTTTTAACCTTGTGGCTATTTTAATTATGATTCCTTTCGCGCTGGCTACCATTGCCGAGCATATTGGGGACATGGTTGCATTAAGCAGCATAACAGGCGAAGACTTTGTCGAAGACCCGGGCCTGTCCCGCACACTTATCGGTGATGGTGTTGCAAGCTGCTTCTCCGGCTTTATCGGCGGCCCGGCAAGCACAACTTATGGCGAAAACGTAGGCGTTGTTGCCCTAACCCGTATTTTTAACCCGCGGGTAGTTCAAATTGCGGCGATATTTGCAACGCTGCTGGCCTTTTCGCCAATAATTGCGGCAGTAATTTATTCTATTCCAAATGCTATAATCGGCGGTGCGTCATTTATGCTATACGGTATGATTGCCGCGGTTGGTATCCGCAACCTGGTGGAAAGCCGGATAGATATGGCCAGGACAAAAAACCTTACAGTTGTGGCGGTTATGCTTGTAACTGGCCTTGGACTGCGCTTTGGCAACCCAATAACTTTTACAATAGGTTCTACCAATGTACCCGTAGACAGGCTGGGTATCGCCATTGCTGTAGTGCTGGGCGTTTTACTTAATGTAATCCTCCCCGACAAAGAGCCGGGCGAGGCCATAAAGTAATGGAAATTCGTTTGCAAAAATGGTTGTCTATGGCCGGTGTTGCTTCCCGCAGGAAAGCCGAAGAAATGATTACCGACGGGCGGGTTAGTGTAAACGGCGCAGTTATTACAGAACTTGGGGCGAAAGCCAACCCGCAGCGTGACCTATTGGAAGTTGACGGTAAACCGGTTGAAATTACAGGGCAAAAAGTATACATCATGCTTCATAAGCCGGAAGGGGTTGTTACAACCGTAACAGACCCTTTTGGCCGCCCAACTGTTATGGATTTGGTGCCGTCAAATGTGCGGTTGTTCCCCGTTGGCAGGTTAGACCAGGACACCAGCGGCCTTTTGCTTATGACCAACGACGGCGAATGGGCACAAAAACTAACCCACCCAAAGCACGAGACAAAAAAAACGTATTTGGCGGTGGTGAAAGGCGTACCAACGCCGGAAAATTTGCGCAAACTTAGGCAGGGAATATTGCTGGAAGGTAAAAAAACCGCCCCTGCACAGGTAAAGTTGATTGAACAACCACCTGTCAAAGGCGAAAAAAATGCGAAATTGCTTATAACCATACACGAAGGCCGTAACCGTCAAGTACGTAATATGTGCGAGGCTATAGGCCATAAAGTAGTAACTCTAAAACGAGTTGAAATAGGCGGCATTTTGCTTGATAACCTTGCGAAGGGGAAATGGCGGCATCTAACACAAAAAGAGGTTAAGAGCCTTAGGGTATTGTCAAGTAAGACATTGACGAAAACGAAACAAGTATACAGAAAAAATAACGGCATTTGACGTAAAAAAAGGTAAAAATCCACAGAGGATTTCCATCTGTAGAAAATTTTGTATATAATTGTACAAATAACAGCGACATGTTAGCAATTTGTAAACAAAAACCACTTGCCAGACAAGTGGTTTTTTTGTTATAAAACTAGAACGAGAAAAATTAAGGTTAACACTTAGCAACCTTTATCGTAATAAAACCCAAATTACATTATATTTGTATACGCTGTGTATTTGTATACGCCATCTATTTGTATACGCCACATTAAGGGAGTGTAACTTAACTGCGTTTTTAACTTATAACTCTTGATGGGCGTTATTAATCTGTTTATTTTCAATGTAAAATAAAATAAAGAAAAATAAAAGGAGTTGTCAAAAGATGACACGAAAAACTAAAAAGAGCTTGCGACTATTATTAGTGTTGCTTATCGCACTGATTATGGTAATGAGCCCCATCGCTGCCATGGCGGCGGAATTGGGTGACAGCACAACGCAAGAACCAACGCACCCCAGCGATTACCGCGATGTGGTCAGCGACCATGCGGAACTTGACAGTGCAACCGCACCAACAGAATCAGACACCGCAAGACATGACGAGCCAAGCGCGCAGCATGAGTTTGTGATGTCGGGGGTTATGCCGCTTAATGCGCCGGCTTTTTGCAATTGTCCCAACCCCGGCAATGCGCCGTCAGTTACCACAACGTGGGGTAGAGACGGTTTCCCTCCTAACAACCCTTTCCCTGGAGATTTGGTGTGGATTTGTGACCCACTCTATAACGACCCCAACTTTACTGGTACTAATCGAGACATAACTGTACATTGGCCGGCAACCCCCGGATTTGCTTTACATGTGTTGCATTTTTATTGTAATGCCGGTTGGTCAATGTGGACAGCTAATCTTCTGGTTGGTCAATTAGAGCGCATACCGGATGGTGGATTCTACAAAGCTGTCATCCCAAGTATTCATACAAGTCGTCATATTGATGTCATAAGAGCCCGTGTTGCCTCGGTGGATATTGAGATGCGTGACCTTCACCTGAACTATACCCCCGCATATGATGCACCTCCGGCTCATGTGCTTGATCCAAATAACCGTACAAATGCATTTTTTGGTGCATACGATTATGCTATACCCACTTTTACACATAACGTATACCTTCGAAACAGGACAATTGTTCATGTGCCACCACTGCCACCGGAACACCTTTCAATTACACCTATAACCCTACGCTTACCCATTGGTGGAGATTTCGAATTTGTAAAATATGTGGCGGGGATATGGCAAAGCATTGGTTATGAATATACTACAGACGCAATGGATCCCTATTCTACTCCAGGCAGTCTCTTTGACGGCATTGACATTAGGCCAAAGCCGGGCCTGTCTGCCGGCGAGCACCAGGTATTGGTAAGGGTGTACCAATATGGTATGCAGTGGAATGACGCCACGGATGAATGGCAAATAGGTAATGTTTGGCTGGGCGGCATACGTGTTCCGGGTACCGACTATATAGTTGACCGTCCGGAAAACGGTCAATTCCTTGTAAGATTCGAAGTTGACCCATGGCCATTGGGAATATATAAATACGCAGACTACGAAAATAATGAAGTAAACCTTTATGGCGTAGAAATTCGTGACATTGTCACGTACACCGTCGTTATACAAAATAATAATGATGCCGAAGCAGTACCGGGCTACACAGTTGTTGGCGACGACTTGGATTTGCGCTATGTATTGCCGGTAACTCCATTCAGTTTATATGCAACAATTTTCTATGCTGATGATACGGTTCATACTCCGTATCCGTACTCGACTCCGCCAGCTACCCATACAATGTCATCAACCGGCGAATTGCGTATATTTATAGCATCAATACCTGCCGGTGGTAGTGCAGTTGTACATTTTGATGTAGAAATACGTGAAGCTGCTGCCGGACGAACAATTACTAACCGTGCATGGATTGTAAACGGTGACCCGGATCAATATGCAGAAGCAAATGTAGAAGTATTAGAACCACCGCCGATAATTCTTGAAAAAGAAGCTACACCTGATACAGTAGAAGTTGGCGACACCATCACCTATACCATAACAGCACGTCACCCGGGTGAAAGTGTATCTGCGCAACGTGTACCTGCCGGTTTAATAATAGGCGACGATATAGACCTGCGTTTGGTTTCATGGAATTTAGGAAGCCTTACCGTAACCGTATTTGATGAAAATGGAAATGTGTTTGCTACTCCATTGCCAAATTATGTAATTGGATTGAGAGGCACAGCTGCTGCTCCGATAGGTGAATTGCGTGTAACTCTTCCTTATATTAATCCTGACCACTTCGTAGAAATCCAATTCAGCGTAACTGCACTTCCTGCAGCGGCAACAAACCCGTTGCCTAACCCACCGGGCGGATACGGTGTACGCAACGTGGCATTTATCGTAGACGAAGACGGCACCCCTCACACCCCAACACCTCCGGTTGATGTAGAAGTTACCCCTGTACCATATTCCCATGGCGTATTATTTTATGCCAACCCACCTGAAGGCGGCACAGTTGACGGTGCTCCAATTCATACAAGAGTTGTAAGAGAAGGTGACCCCGTTGGAGTAGTTCCTGTTGTGGAAGCAAACCCGGGCTGGGAACCTTATTACCAAACGCACTGGTGTACAGTGACTCTAGTTTACGTGGAAACGCCTTGGACACACAATGGCAATCCAATTTCACCTGCGGAAATTGAAGAAATGATAGTAACCGGTGCCGTAGACCTAGAGTTTGCAGCCAACTTTAGACCTGTTTTGGCACATCTGTCAAAAGAAGCAGGTTACATTAACGATTATGGTGAGTTTGTACCGGTTGCTAACCACTCAGTAGAAGTTGGCGTAAGATTTGCATATCGTCTGCGCGTAACAAATAATCATGCGACGGTTGCTATCCCTGCGGGCAAAGTTGTCGGCGACGATATAAACCTATACCTTGTAGATTTTGTACAAGGCAGTGTACGCATTAACGGCGTACCTGCAGTGCGTAATGCTGCACCGGGTTATACCTTTGGCGGTGTACTGCCGCTTGTGCAACAGTTTAGCATACCGGGTCTAATCGGACAGCTTCGCGTATCTCTACCGGCAATACCGGCAGGCGAATATGTTGACATTATGTTTGAAGTAATCGGAAGAGAAGCCGCATTGGAAAATGAAATTGCACCGGGCATATACGGCGTACGCAACGTAGCGTTTACCGTTAATAATGACGGCACCCCCGGAACTCCAACACCTCCGATTGATGTTGAAATTACGCCACGTGACACACCAACGATTACAAAAAGTGTTGCAGCACAAGCTGTTGTTGGCACTACAGTTACCTATACACTAATTGTTAACAACCCGAACGATGTAACCTTGTACAGGCCGTTTACAATTGTAGACCAACTGGCACCATATTTGACATTCGTAAACAACACGATAAGCATCTATGATGCACAAGGTAACGCCTTTAACTGGAATACGGATTATATGGGCGGAATCAACAATAACGAACTATGGATTACACTTAATAGGCTGCCTGCGGGCAATACAACAATCACCTTCAATGTTACCGTTAATGCAAAACCGGCGACTCCGATCTATGTATACGGTGAATATGTATACAGAATTCCAAATATCGCGCGACTATACGACAATATGGAAGAAATTGACCGTGGCGATGCATATTTTGATGTTGTAGACGCGATACCGCCGCAAACCGAAGTAACGATAACAAAAACCGCATCAGCACCAACAATAGAGATAAACACCGAGTTCACCTACACAATTACAGTAACAAACACAAGTACCGAAACGGAAGCAATAGATTTAGTAGTAACAGACCAGCTTCCAAGCCAAGTAACTTTTGTAAGATCCACATCCAACTTGGCCGGTGTAAACTTCGAACACAACGACCGTGTACTAACCGCAAACATCTCAAGATTGTTCCCTGGTCAATCTGTAACCTTTTTAGTAACAGTAACAGCAGACGAAATAGCAGACAGTGTAGTTAACAGTGCGGTAGTAGCACCGGGGCCAAACGGTAACTTCCAACAACCTCCACCGGCAGTGGCGGAAGTAGAAATAACCGATGTCCCACAAACCACAGTAACAATAGTAAAAACTGCGTCAGTAGCAAACGTGCAGGTACACCATCAGTTCACCTACACAATTACAGTAAGAAATACAGGTACCGCACCTGCAACCGATGTAATAGTAACAGACCAGCTTCCAAGCCAGGTAAGCTATGTAAGCTCTGTATCCAACTTGTATGGTGTTTACTTCACACATTACAACGGTGTGTTGACTGCAACCGTTCCTACCTTGTTTGTAGGGCAGATACTAACATTTACAGTAACAGTAACAGCAGACGAAGTAGCGAATAACGTAATCAACAACGCAATAGTAGCACCGGGGCCAAATGGCAACTTCCCAGAACCGCCGCCTGCACGAGTTCCGGTTAATATAACCGAAACCCCGCCGCCGCCGCAAACTACAGTAACGATAGAAAAAACCGCATCAGTGGCACAAGTGCAGGTTGGTAACGAATTCTACTACACAATTACAGTAAGAAACACAGGAGATGTACCTGCAATAAACGTAACTGTAAATGACCAGCTGCCAAACGAAGTAAGCTTTGTAAGCACTGTATCCAATACGACAGGCGTAGGCTTAGCCCACGACAATGGCGCACTAACCGCGACTATTCCGGAGATGTTCCCGGGGCAGATAATAATATTTACAGTAAGAGTAACAGCAGATGTAGTAGCTAATAACGTAATCAACAACGCAGTTGTAAGGGGCGGTGAAAACAGCAACTTCCCGGATCCGCCGCCTGCGCAAGTACCGGTAGATATAACCGAAACCCCGCTGCCGCCGCAAACCACAGTAACAATAGAAAAAACCGCTTCTGTGGAAGAAGTAGTGGTTGGCAATCAGTTCTACTACACAATTACAGTAACCAACACAGGAAATGTAAATGCAACAAACGTGGTAGTAACAGACCAATTGCCAAGCGAAGTAAGCTTTGTAAGCTCCACTTCCAACTTAGCAGGCGTTAACTTCTCACATGCATACGGAGAGTTGACAACAACAATCCCGACATTGCATGTAAATCAATCTGTAACCTTTGTAGTAAGGGTAACTGCAGATGAAGTAGCAGATAATGTACGCAACAACGCAGTTGTAAGACGCGGCGAAAACAGCAACTTCCCTGAACCACAGCCGGATTATGCTGAAGTGGATATAATACCACCACCACAAACAACAGTTGAAATTCAAAAATTTGCACCGTTAACAGTACAAACGGGTACCAACTTTACGTACACGTTGATAGTAAGAAACACCGGCGACGTACCGGCACACAACCTGGTAATTACCGACACACTTCCTACAGGCGTAACGTTTGTAAGTGTAAGCCCGAATGCGACCTATAATAACGGCGTAATCACAGCTACACTTGGAATTCTTGCGCCGGGTGACACGATAGTTATCTTGGTAACAGTTCTTGCAGGTGAGCCAACACTACCCGGCTACCCTGTAGAGAACACCGCAACAGTAACAGGCGGCAACTTCCCGCCGGATGAAGATTACGTACCGGTAGATATAGTTGGCCCGCCGCAAACAACAGTAACAATTGCCAAACATGCACCAAATCAGGTACACTCCGGGGCAGAGTTCTACTATATAATAGTAGCAACCAATACCGGCGGCGTAGCGGCAACTAATGTAGTTATTACCGACGTGCTTCCGTTGGGCGTAGAATTTGTAAGTGTAAGCCCGAACGCGACATTCGACTCTGCGACGCGCACGGTTACGGCAACTGTTGCAAGCCTTGCACCCGGTGAAGTAGTTTATATCACTGTAAGAGTAGAAGCAGGCCCGCCAACACTACCCGGCTACCCTGTAGAGAACACCGCAACAGTAACCGGCGACAACTTCCCGGACGATGATGACGACGAAGAAGTAATAATCACAATAGACCCGGATGAGCTATACCCGGTAATCGAAATTACTAAAACCGCTCCTGAAACAGTTGTATCAGGTATGGAATTCATGTATACCATAGTAGTAGTAAACAGAGGTACCGCAGCGGCAACCAACGTAGTAATTATTGATGAACTTCCGTTGGGCGTAGAATTTTACAGTGTAAGCCCGAATGCGACGTTTGATGCCGCAACACGTACGGTAACCGCAGACATTGGATACCTTGCACCGGGTGAAGTAGTTGTAATTTATGTAACAGTAACCGCCGGCCCACCGACAGACGAACCTGTAGTTAACCGGGCCAGAATAACAGGTGATAACTTCCCACCTGATGATTGTTACACACCGGTAATAATCATTGGCCCAGAAATAACCATAGAGAAGACTGCACCTTCACCGATAGTGGCAGGTACAGAATTCAGATACACTATAGTGGTTAGCAACACAGGTGATGGGCCTGCACTTGACTTAGTAATTACCGATGAACTTCCTGCAGGTGTAACCTTTGTAAGTGTAAGCGACAATGCAAGCCATGCTAATGGCATAATCACAGCTATTCTTGATATTCTTGTACCGGGCGATGTAATAGTTATCGAAGTAACGGTAATAGCTGACCCGGTAACAGAGCCTACAACAATTGAAAACACTGCAGTAGTAACAGGTGGCAACTTCCCGCCGGATGATTGTTACGTACCGGTTGAAATTGTTCCACCGGACCCAACAGATACAATAGTAACAATTGTTAAAACAGCATCTTCTCAACAGGTAACGGTAGGCAGCAATTTCACCTACACAATTAGGGTAACCAACACAGGAAGCGTACTTGCAACAGGCGTAGAGGTAATAGACGTATTGCCTGCAGGCGTAACATTTGTAAGTGTAAGCGCGAACGCAACATTTGACCCTGCAACACGTACGGTAACCGCAGACATTGGAGACCTTGCACCTGGTGAAGTAGTAACAATTACAGTAACAGTAACAGCAAATACTGTTGGCCAAGTCATGAATACTGCAAGAGTAACCGGCGACAACTTCCCACCGGGTGATGATGGTACACGTGTAGATATAAATCCGCCGTGGCAGCAACCACCATGGGAACCGCCACCATGGCAGCCACCGCCAGAAGATCCTATTGTAATGCCTCCGCCTCCGGATGGTATTCCTTGGTCACCATGGGTGCCGGAGCGTCCACCACAACCTCCAACGGATGTATATTATCTGGATTACCCAACAGAAGAACCGCCAACAGAGCCTACCTTCGACCATATCAACCCGGTACACTATGCGTACATGATTGGTTACAGGGAAGACGGTACAATTCGTCCGCAGGCAAATATGACCCGCGCAGAAGCTACAACAATATTCTTCCGTCTAATTTCCGACCAGCATCGCGCAACCATTTGGTCACAAACAAACTCTTTTGTGGATGTTCAACCGGAAAGATGGTTCAACAATGCTGTTTCTACAATGCAACGCGGCGGATTGTTTGCAGGAATACCTTTCGGCATAGAATTTAGGCCTAACCAAGCAGTAACCCGCGCAGAATTTGCCGCGATGATAGTTAACTATCTGGGCCTTGGCAACGCTACCGCCACAAACAGCACCTTTACAGACACAGAAGGCCACTGGGCACACAACGCAATTAACGTAGCTTACAGACAAGGCTGGATAAACGGCTTTGGTGACGGAACCTTCAGACCGGACGACTTGATTACCCGCGCCCAAGTTGCGGCACTTGTAAACCGCGCCCTTGGCCGCTTGCCAGAGTTCACAACAGACCTGCTTCCAAACATGGTAAGATGGCCGGATAACATGAACGAAAACGCATGGTACTTCTTATACATTCAAGAAGCAACCAACTCTCATTTCCATGAAATGAAAGACTGTGGCGTTCACGAAACCTGGACAGAACTGATTACCCCAAGAAACTGGCGTCTGCTTGAAAGACCATACTCTACTCCTAACGTTTTCACCGGCCTTCATATCGGCGGTGACGCAGGCAGTAATTAAAATTTGAACTATAAAAAGAGCAGGCTATCGAAATGATAGCCGCTCTTTTTTTACTGCTTATTTATATTCATAAAAGTTTTCAATTCTTTTACCGCTTCGTCTGTCGGCACCCCTATTCCGGTTTTTGGTTGGCGGACAGAGTTATCAAAGGCGGTTATGGTTTCAAATTTTTTTGGATGATGATATGGCTGGACTTCGTCCGGAAGGTCTCTTGGTTTTTTTGATGTTATCCCCATAAAGTTTCCACTCCTTAAAATTTTGGCATGTGTGAAATCTTTTGTAGTATGTGCGAAATTGGAGTATACTATGCGCAACAAATACACAAAGGGGAAATTTATAATGGACATTCGCAACGTATTAGAAAACAAAAAATTATTTCTGGACGGCGGTACAGGCACAGAATTTCATAAGCAGGGCCTAATAGGCGACCCGGTTACTGTAAACTTGTCTAACCCCAAGGCAGTGGTTGACCTGCACCGCGCGTATTTAGATGCAGGCGCAAATATAATTACCGCAAACACATTTGGTGCGTACAGTCACAAGCACTCCGATTTTGCGCAAATTATTGCCGCCGCAATGGAAAATGCAAAGGCGGCCGTTGCATTTAATTCCTCAAAAGCATGGATAGCTTTGGATATGGGCCCCACAGGGCTAATGCTTGAACCTTACGGTGATGTTACCGAGGAAGATGCCGCCGCTATTTTTGCGCAAACTATTCACCACGGCGTAGCAAACGGCGCGGATTTAATACTTATCGAGACAATGATGGACCTTAAGGAGTTGGAAATAGCCGTAACGGAAGCAAAAAAAACAGGCCTGCCTGTTTTCGTCACCATGAGTTTTGAACCGAACGGGCGCACAATGTACGGCACAAAAATTCAACATATGGCACAACTTATGCAAGACTTGCAAGTAGATGCCCTTGGCATGAACTGCGGTGAAGGCCTGGAGCCATACGCCGCACTTGTAGAAGAATTGCTAAGCGTGGCAAATTTGCCTGTAATATTCCAGCCAAATGCGGGCCTGCCGGAAACAATAAACGGTGAACCCAAATATACTATTTCGCCGGAGGAATACGCAAACTTTATGTCAGAGATGGCCCAAAAAGGCGTAGCCATACTTGGCGGCTGCTGCGGGACAGAGCCTGCCCATATTTCCGCTATGACAGAAAAATGTAAACCCTTATGATCTCCCTGTTTGGTATAATTTCCGCCGTTGTGGCGGTGGTATCCATAATTGCTATGGTACTGCATTTTAGGCTAATGCAAAAGCGCGGCGCAGTGGACGAAGCCCTTGCAAGTATAAACGACATACTATATGCAATAACCGAATATGATGACGATAATGAAGAAGCCCCGGCGGCAACCTCGGAGGAAATCGAGGAAGCAGCCAGGGCTTACAATGATGCAGTTAAAATTTATAACGAATATATTTCCCGGTTTCCCGGTAAAATTATAGCGTTGGTTGTGGGGTTTAAGAAGGAGGAGGTATTCTGTTTACGATAATGGTTACTGTGCTTCCCCGGTCTTGCAAACTATTTGATGCCGGGTTTTGTGAAGTTACGCTGCCAATTACACCACTTTCAATCGGCTGATACCGAACACTAACTCTAAAACCACGTGCTTCTAACACCCTTCTTGCATCAGACTCGCTGTACCCCACAACCCTCGGAACGGAAACCCTCGGAACGGAAACCGGTCGCCCCAATACAGTGGGGACATGATCCACCGGACTCCAATTTGTTATGTTGTTATCTCTTAGGTCTAAATGCCTTAATCTTGATAGGCCGGATAAAGGTGTTAAGTCGCTGATATTATTGTTTCTCAAACTCAGCTCCGTTAAATTTGCTAGACTGGACAGAGATGTTAAATTACTGATTTGGTTGTTATCTAGCCTTAATGTTCTCAAACTCCTCATATGCCTTAGCGGCACTATATCTTCGTTGGTTAAATTACGACCGGATAAATCAAGCTCGGTTAGCGATACACGATGTTGTTCACCACGGATTGAAATATACCCTATTCCCCTAAGATCGGGAACGTGAATCACCGGCATCCAGTCTATAATGGGGTTATTGGTCAAATCAAGCATTTGCAAATTTGGTAAGTCGGATAGTGGTGTTGGGTCTTCGATGTAATTATTACTTAAATGAATCCTCCTCAGTTTTACTAAATCTGACAGAGGTGTCAAATCGCTAATCTGGTTATTACTCAAATCAATCAGCTCTAAATTTGGCAATCCGGATAAATGTATTAAATCGTAAATACTATTACCGTTCAAATTTAGCGTTGTTAGATTTGTTAGACGGGACAGCGATACTAAATCACGGACTTGGTTGCTGCCCAGCCTTAATGTTGTCAAAGTCCTCACATGTCTCAGTGGCACAATATCTTCATCGGTTAAGTAAAGGCCGGATAAATTAAGATCGGTCGATAATACGCTATGTTGTTCATCACCAATTGTAATATACGTTGGTCCCCAAAGATCAAAAACATGAATCACAGGCCCCCAATTTGTAATGTAGTTATCTCTTAGATCTAACCATACCGAGTACGATAACCCTGATAAAGGTGTTGTGTCACTAATACTATTCCACCGGAGATTCAGCACTGCCAAATTTACTAGGCCGGACATAGATGCTAGGTCGCTGATTTCATTGCTGCTTAAGTCTAACTGTTCTAAGTATGGTAATCCGGCTAAAGGTGCTAAGTCGCTAATGTTATTCCCTCTCAAATTTAGTATTGTTAAGTTTGTTAAACGGGACAGTGGCGTTAAATCGGTGATTTGATTGTTACCCAGCCTTAATGTAGTAAGGTTTGGCATAAATCTTAACGGTCTAATTCCTTCATCTGTTAAACCTAAGTCTATTAAATCAAGGTTGTACAGGGATGCGCAATGCTGATTATTACCGATTGTTATATAGGAAACAAGTACATATGGGACATCCATTACATATGAAAAATTAATAATAGAGTTATCCCTCAGATCTAGCCGTTCTAAGTTTAATAATCCGGCTAAAGGTGCTAGGTCGCTAATGTTATTCCCTCTTAAATTTAGTGTTGTTAAGCCTGTAAGATAGGACAGTGGCGTTAAATCGCTGATTTGATTGTTGTCCAGCCTTAATGCTGTAAGGTTTGGCATAAATCTTAACGGCTTAATGTCATCATCCGTTAAACCTAAGCCTATTAAATGAAGCTCGTTCAATGACGTGCTGTATTGATTATCACCGATTGTTATATCGGAAACAAACACATATGGGATACCGATTACATGCGACAAGTTATCAATAGGGTTATACCTTAAATCTAGCTGCTCTAAATTTTGTAATCTGTATAATGGTGCCAAGTTGCTAATATTATTCCTACTCAAATTTAGTGTTGTTAGATTTGCTAGACGGGACAGAACGGTTAAATCGCTGACTTGATTACCGCTCAAATCCAATTTTATTAAGTACGCCATATCTTCTAATCCTAATAGCGCAACATCGTAGTCAGTTAAATTACGGTTTGATAGGTCGAGTTCTATCACAGGTGGAGGCACAGACGTGGGATAATCAGTCGTGGGATAATCAGTCGTGGGATAATCAGGCGGGAGACAACCAGACTGGAGTTCTTCAGACGTTGACGTTCTAACCAAAACTATAGCCAAAACTGCAATAACAACAGCAAAAACCCCAAAGGCAACCGGCAGCTTGTACTTCTTTATCTGCTCTAGGAAATTGCTCTTTACGAAACGCGCGTACAAGCGCGCTTTATATTTTAGCCGATCGGCTAGGGGTTCTACTTCATCCAAAATACTTTCTGTGGCATCCATATCCGATTCAACAGGTTCACTTTTTACAACCTCCGCCTCCGGCTTTTTGAACTTTCTAAACACAGTGGCTGTTTTTTTCAATAATTTTATTGTGCTAAAGTGCGCATACAGGTTATTTTTTGTCGAGTCTGTATCAGGATCATTCAAAGGATTTATAGGTATAGAGTCTTCTGAATGGTGTAAAATGGCCTCTAAGGCTTGACGCATTTTTATAGGACTTGGGTATCGATTTTTTGGATTATATGCGCAGGCTTTAAGTATAATTTTTGCTAACTTGCCATCTGCATTTTTAGGCAGAGGCAGCTGCGTTCCGTTAATACGCTTTGCGAGTGCCTTTTCTCTATCGCTATGGGTAATATGTGCCGGATAGGCCGGTAAGAATGGTGTTCGATTATCGTTTAACATACGGTATAAAACAATACCCAGTGAGTATATATCCACACAGGGGCCATAGACTTCGCCGCGATATACCTCAGGAGCCATATAAGTATATGTACCTCTTTTAGTACCCGCTGTCATAGTTCTTTCGGCTGTGCGGGCAATACCAAAATCGCCAAGTTTATAATCTCCCAAACTTGATACAAAAATATTTTCCGGTTTAATATCGCGGTGTAAAATATTGAATTTTTGACATAGTTCTAAAGCCCGGCAAATATCTATGCCCAGCTTTATTGCGTCTTGGGAAGAAAAAGGCTGATTCATACTGTAGTCTAATAGTGGTGTCAGTAACTCCATGCGTATGATAACGTCCCAGCCAATATCATCAGAATGCTGAACTACAGCATGGTCTTCGTAACTAACAACATTAGCTGTACCTTTTAATTGTGACATAAGTGCAAACTCACGCACAATCTCTTCAACAAAGCTGCGAAAATACGTAGTAACGCTTCCTTCACCCATTTCAGCGCAGATATTGGTTATTTCTGCTTCGCTATATGGGATAGTAATAATTTTGATTGCAGCCTTGTACGTGTTGCCAAAATCTTTACGCTCTGCTTCAAATACTCTACCAAAGCTACCTTCACCAATCAGACGGACCAAGGTCCAATTATTTAGGACTGTATCGCCGGGGCCGTAATGCCGCTTCATATGTTCACCTAGTAAACTTTCTTGGTTTTATAACAACGTTGTTGATTCAATAATTTTTGATATAATGACAGTTATGTTGTCTCTCCCACCGTTTGCCAAAGCGGCTTCTATTAATTTACTTATAGTATCATAAGGGTTGGGATGTTGGGTTATGATTTGCTCAATTTCTGTATCATCAAGCATATCCGATAACCCATCGCTGCATAAGAGAAAAATATCGCCCTCTAATATAGACATCGGCTCGGCAGCGTAAGGCTCAATAACCATTTCTTCAGGAAAAATCCCAAGATGTTGTGTTATTTTATGACGCTCGGGGTGTATTTTTGCTTTTTCTGCAGTTAAAATACCCATCTCTAACAACTGCCGGATTTGTGTATGGTCCCGGGACATCTGTTTTAGTTGATTGTTTCTAAATAAATAAACTCTGCTGTCACCAATATTATAAACATAAGCAGTATTATTTTCAATATACAACATTGCAAACGTTGTTCCCATCCTCTTGCCGTTATTCTTATATATTTCAATGCATATCCGTGCATTGGCTTCATTGGTATAAGAATTTACAGCTTCATTGAATGATGAGTTGTCAAGTACCTTCTGATAATATTCGTGCAATGTATCAACTGCAATTGCGGAAGCAATCTCTCCGGATTCCTCTCCGCCCATACCATCACACACGGCAAACAAACCAATATCAGCATTATCACTTTCGATAGCTGTGCCTGTAATAGACGTACTTAATATTTTCCCATTTAAAAAGAAATTATCTTCATTGTTCTCTCTTACATACCCGGTATTGCTTGCCGCGACAGAACTTATTTTAGGCATTTAAATCAAACCCTTCATAAACTTGCTTTACTCGCTATTACTTTTATTTAACATATCAAGAAACTGTAGACCTTCACCATCTTGAAAACCAATGAAAAAAAGCATTTCTATTTGATTTTCATCAAATAGAAAAAGGCTGTCGGAATCAATAATACCTTCCGGATATAAGCAGCCGCTGTAATCCCAGATTTTATCAGTATTGGTTTCTTGCTGCTTTACACCAATAATCATTATTCTTTTCTTAGCTTCTTTTAACAGAACTACAGAACCAATTGGTAAAAAACTTCTCAATGCTAACCTCTCCTTTTTGCTAATTCTGATAATGAAAAATTTGATTTGCACGCAGGGCAAATGTAGTGGTATGAGTAGTCTTTGACATCTGTATTTGCCTCGAAGAAATGTTGACCAACGGCAGTATCAAACAAATCTGTCCTTATTTTATAGTCTTTAAATTTCATCATTTTTTCTTGGCAATTAGGACATACTTTCTTCTTGAAAAGTAGATATACCATTTCACTAAATGTAAATTCGTATCGTATTCCCTTATTATGATTCATGCGTTCCTCCCAAATAGTCCATTAAAAAATTGTTGAGTAGTGTTGAATGCATCACTTGCCCTGTTTGTCACCTCTTGCCATCCTGCGTCATTAAATCCGATAGAAATGCCCCCATTAATACCTAAATAGGCAGCTACGCTTCCTTCGATTACAAAGGCACCATCATAAAATCCAAAGCGTCCACGGGCACCAACCCCTTTTACGTAACCACCAACATGTCCGTTTATTCGTATACCCAAAATATCGAATCCACTTGTGATACGACCTGAAGCCACATATGCGATTGCTCCAACTCGGGCGTACGCATTTATTTCTCTACTATCGTTCATACCAACATTTATTCTTGCATAAGCACTTGCTCCCGCAACAGAACCAGTCGCGCCAACAGATGCCCCCAACATATCATCCCCAGCGTTTATGTTAACATTTCCGGAAATTGCAGAGGCACTTACGCTTGCCCCTGCATTAAAAACATCAAAACCTGCAACACGCACCATTTTGCCAGTTTCTGGATCCCACTTGTATTCTTCAACCCATTCGAAGAAATTGAAACTCGCATCTGCTTGTACCCTCCCTACATGTATGTTGCCGTTGGCACTAAAAACACCATAATTAAAGTATGCTCCGACCGACAACAAAGATAGATCAGCAAATACAGATCTTGAGGTTCGACCATACGCAACGTTGCCTATACCCCAATGCGTACTCCATCCATTTCCAAAGTCTCTTCCGCCCGAAAGCCAAGAAGCTGAAAAATGAGTGTCATCTGTATCTACATTTGCTACCGAAACCAGCATCCCCGAAAGCTCTTGAAAAGCCATCTTTTCATGTGTCCTGGTTGAACTTTCTAACGTTGTAACAAACCCCGCAATAAGACTTATGTCATCACTTAGTCTATTTGCGTTCCGGCCTAACCCATTAATAATTGTTTGTAGTTGTGAAATGCCAAAACCCGATTGCCCTGCCAGTCTGTTTGCCTGAACGTGCAGTTGATTTGACCCATTGCTTAAATTGGTGGCGGCAATTCCCAGGGTTCTTGTTATTCCGTTCATTGGGTCAAAATTTAACGCAAAAGTACTCACAGTAATTCCTCATCAGTTGGGGTTGTAAAATCGTAGCTGTCATACTCATTCAAGATATTCGAGAACTCTGCTTCATCGTCATTAACATATCCTGAAAATATAACCTCGCCTATATCTTCGTGGTTAAACAGGTATGTGTATTCTGCGCTTATGTTTCCCTCTGGGTACAGGCAAGCTACATAGTCAAACATTTCGTGAGTTTCACCATGAATTTGTTTTCTGCCATAAATCATTATTGTTTTTTCACCGTCAACTAATAGGACGACAGACCCGATTGGTAGATAATCTTTCATATACATTCTCCTCATACAATTGTTTGAACTAATCTGAGCTGTTGTTCATTGACAACTCCCTTATCGGAATCCCCCGGTAGGAGGAGGTCCTCCTGTTACCTCAAACCACCATTTCAGTGGATTAAAGCCTGGGATTGGCCGCCAAAAAAGCGCGCTGATAGGGTGAGATAAACTGTCATTGAGCCCCGCCGGAATCCCTCCTGTAGGAGGAGGCCCCCCGGTTACTCCAAACCACCATTCCAGTGGATTAAAGCCGGGTGTTGGCCGCCAGAAAAGCGCGCTAATGGGAAGAGGTACAGCTGTAATTGGATTGCCCGGCCGCCACTTTAGGTCATTGAAAGGCGGTTTCGGCCTTCCCGGAATTGACCTATCGGGTCGCCATTTTAAGTCTTTAATAGTAGTCGTGCCTCCAATGAGCGAACCATCCAATATTGCTTTTAGGTTTCTGAAACCAATCTCTATTCCTCCTGACAACTCCTGGAAAGCCATATCCTCATGGGATTGTGTTACATTGCCTAACGCAGTAACAAACTCTTTGATAAGGCTTACATCAGCACCTAGTTTGCTTGTATCACGGGCCAATCCCATAAGTATTCTTTGTAAATGCTGAATACCAAAACCTTGCTGTCCTGCCAATCTGTTTGCTTGTGCGTGTAATTGATGTGCGTTGTTGTCTAAATTAGTCGCTGTAGCTCCTAAATTTCCTGTTATTCCATCCAGCGGCTCAAATTTTAGTGTAAAAGTACTCACAGCATTCCTCCTTTATCAGCGTTCTTCAATTCTAACGAAAAACCTAGTATTTCCTAGTGTAAGAATATCGTTGTCTTTAAGCATTCGCGGAGCATCCAAAGCTTCATCGTTAACATATGTTTTGTTAGCCGAGCCCAAATCTTCAAGCCAAAGCACGCCCCTGCGCTGTGTAACAGAACAGTGTCTGCGGGAAATTTTCTTGTCATTGTTAATTGCTATTCCGGGTTTTTTTGGGCTTCGGCCAATTTCTACAGTAGCTTCCACTTTAATTTCATATCGCTTGTGAGGTTGAGAGATATCGTTAATTATCATGAAAAGTGTTTTCCCGCCTGAATGAGAAGTCTGGCCGTGGCGTACGCCATCAAACAAAGGCCTGGTCAGTTCATAATCTAAGCTTAAATCAGGAGCGGCTTGTACTTCATCCGATATATCTTCATCAATTATGAATGGCATTGGTCTTTGCTTTTTTATTATGATAACAATGCCTGCAATTATAATGAAAGCCAACGGGATTATTAACCACCACCAACACCGCCTGCATCGCCAGCACCGACGTAAGCACTCGTCGCAGCAATATTCGCAATTTAAGCAGCCGGTACATTCGTTACAACAGTGGCAACATCCATCACAGCAAAGATCACAGTCGTAACACCCTTGCGGACATACTTTTTTTACACACTCCATGCAATTGCCGCAGCTTGGGCATGGTTCGGTTTCACAGCTTAGGCACTTGTCGCAGTTTAGGCACATTATTGGGTTGTCGCAACAACTGTATATGCAACAATATTCGCAATACCCATTTTCGTGCGGAGACAGTTCTGTTTCGCAATTTAAGCAAGATTCACAGTTTGGACATCTGTAGTGATGGTTACAGACAGGTGTTACGATAGTATGTGTAAACAACAATTCATTCGTGTCACTATTAAACAATACTAATTCATGGGTTTTGCCATCCATTAATGCATTAGGGATTTGTACTCTTAAATAACTAACACTTGGCTCAAATGCAGCAATAAGTCTTGCCACTGTTTCCGGTTGTGAACGGGTTCTAAATTGGTAATAAAGCCCACCGGTTCTCTGTGACAGATTAAACAACTGTTCTAAGAACGTGGCCCTCCTGTCGGATGTGCTGCTGTTAACGTTGGTTGAAGGATAGGAAAACCCAATTGTGTATATTGGGATATTGGAATTGCTGACGTTGTCCCACAACACCCTATATTCCGAAGTGCGGAGGCATGTAGTATCCATACCGTCAGAAAAAACTACGATTTGGTTGAAAATAAAACTTTCGTCGTTGCGAATATGTGATAATGCTATTTGGATTGCACGGACGAGGTGAGTGTGATCGTTTGATGGTCTCCATGTAATTCGTTCAATTGAGGCACATAAATCATTTCGATTATTTATAGCACCCGGACGATTATCATCAAGGGTGACGTATCGCAGTTCTCGCCGTCCGCCGTAATATGTAATGGCGAACAACTCATAAGAAGCTTTATTAGTAATAAGATGGCTTAATATTGTCTCTATGTTAGACCTTGTATAATATATGTTTGTAGATATAGTGGAATCCACCATGAAAATCGTGCGTACAGTTATGTCTGTATCTTTAACTCGTATAATTTCCGGAAGACTGTCTATGTCAGATATCCTGGCACCTACATTCACGGGCATATTCCCCGACAACAGTAATCTGACATAGTAGTCATCCGTAATTTCTATTCCCGCTAATCCCAGGGATTTTGTCTCGTTCGCCAAAGTATTTTCTGTGGCACGGGTAGTCGCAGGTACCGTAAGGCCTAAAGTAGTAAAAATAATGATTCCAATTATAATATAGCAGAATTTGCTTTTCACTTTCTATCATCCTTTTATATTTTTTACGGTAGCCTTTATTGCGCGGTCCATCAGCCAGCCTTCGGAAGGTAAGCGGTTACTGCAAAGCAGGACAGGTTCGGCAGGCTTTAGGTGTGTACTAACTCGAGTTTGCACTTCAGGTGTAAATGACCCAAGTTGTTTAATAAAATCATCTTCTTGATATAATGCAGAGTTATTTTGGGCAGCCGAAATAAGCGTTGACAGCGCAGTTGTACCAAGAGGAAGCGCGTCTACCATAGCGGCAACTTTTCGCTCTGTTCTTTCGTACACTTCTGCTATCATTACGCATTGCTGCCCCAGTTCGCGGGCTTCCATTGCTGTGTTATTAACCAAGGATATCGTCGAGTCTAAAAGTTCGACGATATCCTTAGCAATGGTCTGGGTGCTTAATGTTTCCTGTATCGCTTTCAAGTGACGGCTTGAATCCAATAAGCTATTGCTAACGGCATTATATCCGGCACTTGTTTCACTAAGGGTCGTTGTGTTAACCCTAAAGCCATTCACAGATTCGCCCCCTTTTATATGTTAATCTTATTCATGATGTTGCGGCCGCCTACATAACAGCCATAAAATTCAAACTTTAACTGATGGTGAACCCATCGCTAAGACCGCCTACATTAGCTTCTTGCCTTGCTTCAAGTTCTTCATATTTTTGAGCTGCAGTGCTGAGGTTTGTCGCGTGCGCATATATAACTTCTAATGTCCGCAGACTGTTTTGTTTAACATTTGCAAACCTTTCGACAAATTTCCTGCCAGATTGGCTGTTCCAAGCCCCTTCCGGAAGTGATGTAATTTCGGCATAAATTTGACCAATAAGGCCTTCCATAATTCCCTTTTGAGTTTTAATTTGGCCTGACTTGGCGTATACTTCACTTGGGGTTACTTTTAATGTCATTGTCATCTACTCCTTTTTTCTATTATCTGCTGGTTACAATGCTGTAAATTTCTTTTTCGCCTTCAGCGTAATAAATCGCAGCAGTATTAATTGCTGTATAATACTCTGTTAATAGTTCAGAGAGTTTTACAAAATAAGCTGCGTCTTGTGCAAAAGTAGCACGGAATCCTTCGCTGGCCTTGCCATCCCACATGGCATTCAGCTCTTCTACGTACTGCTTAATGTTTGTTACGGCAGTCCACCACTGGTCTGCATAATTTTGTACATTCCTTGCTGAAGCATCCATTTGCTCCGGGGTTACATAAATTTTTCCCATTCTTGTTCCTCCTAATAGTTTTTGTATGATTTGCTACGCAAATAGTATGCGCTTATGCCCTGCCCTGTTGGTGCAATGCTTTAATTGCCGCTTCTACGCGTCTAACTTCGGCAGCTGTACTACGCAACTTACTTGCTGCCATCCGCACTTGTTCAACAAGTTTACCAATCTTGGTGTGGGTCGCACCCACACTTTGGATAAATTGCCCTGTAAGCTGGCTTTGCCATGCATCAAGAGTTTCATTTCCGGAGCGTAATAATTGATCCCCGGATTGCGATATTTCCGCCGCAACTCTATCTAATTCCCCCGCTACTTGTTCTAACAAAATAGGGTTGGCTCTTATTTGTCTGGGTGAAGCCATTTAATATTACCTCCTAACTAAAGATACCCTGTACGCTTAGATTTTGGACTTTTGCTACCTGACCTTGCTCTGTTGTCTCATACGCGGTTATGGCCAAATCTAAGGCATTTTTAGTTCCATACGCATCCACGAGGTAATCTGTTGTCATGTCGTTTAGTGTCTGGAAATTTTCTACATTTTGTGCGGCGGCTCTGCCTTGCCAATCACTTGCGGCACGGAGATCTATTTGTAAAATTGCCTGCTGGATTGCCTCCATGCTCCTGATAATAGCACCCATGAGTCCGACTGCGCTTCTTAACTCATTCTTTTCGACAAAAATACTTCTCGCCATTATTGTTCCACCTCTTCTACACCGGCAACCTGCCAAGTGCTGTTCTTACTTCATTTTCGCAGTTTGCATAGTGTGTGTGTACTCGCCGTAAAGACTCGATTCGTCTCATCAGTTGATTGATTATGTTGTCAATAGTTGCCATATCTGCTTGTAAGCGATTTTGGAATTGCTGCCCCGCAGGGCTTCGCCAACTTACATCAACTCGTTCCTGCTGAACTCGCATTTGCTCGCGTTGGTCTGTCAAGTTGTTACTTTCGGAATCCAACCGCTGAATGGAATCTTTTAGTGTCTCTAAGTTCCAACGAGCTATATTCACTGTTTATACCTCCTTCCCGTTTGCTTGAAGCAAGTATAATACATAATTTTGCGTTGCGAATATCATCCTGACGAAATGCACGTTTTATGGAACGAAATGCATTTTATGATCAAATTCAGACCAAAGCCAACTTGTCTCCACCCTTAATCCCTGCCTGTTCCAGTGAAAAAGTCATTGGTAAGGCAACTCTGCCTAAATAAGAACACAAAATTAGTGATTGCCTGTCAGGGAAAATATCTTGCGTATTCTCATAATCACAAATGGCATCACAAACCTGTTGTATTAAGTTTGCGACTATTATTGTTTTAGTAACCCAAAAATCATAAGATCTGGATGTGGCCGGGCAGTAAAACGTAATCAATATTTCTTTCATTGTCTTGCCTCCGTATATATTCGAGAAATTAATGCTTCTAGTTCCGGCTTATTCATCTGCATAACTTCCGGTTTGTCACCCATGGTTTGAACAATAAACTCTGTCTTTTGTAAATTCGGGCGGTTTCCCCATAGTTTACGCGCCAGGCTTATTGCGTCAGGCAACGGCGTTATCCGGTACTTGTTTGGGGAACGCATGTCTTGGCTTGCAGCAATGCCAAGTTCCCGGTTGCAGTAGCCCAGTATGTCTTCTGATGTTTTAATAAGCAAAGAAGGGCTTGCCATGTTCGCGAGTACGAACCCAAGTACAATATCGACAGAAGCTTTGTCATTTTGTTTGTGTATCATGCCTTGTTCGTCCAAAATCTTTATTAGTGTTTCACCGCGTTCACCATCGACAATGGGAAGCTCCGGCAGTCCGGGGAACGATTCGATATTGCAAAAGTATGCTAATACAGACAATTGCTCAATGTTTACCAAGTATGAAATTGCCATAGTTATCCTCCTACAGCTTCCAAAAGTTTTTGTTTAAAAGTGCGTGAAAACGGTACAAAGGAGCCGTCTTTCAAGATAATTGTCTTATCCGCCGGGGTCAGGGTATCTATTTGCCGAAGGTTTACACAAAAACTGCGATGTACACGAAGGAAAAAATCAGGGGCATTCGCGCTTATTTCCTCTATGGAATCGTAAAATTCATACTCTTGTGCTTCGGTACGTACAATAATTTTTTTGCTGTTGGATTCAAAAAACAAAATTTTACTATACGGTATTTGATATACGGTACCCAATATTTTGAATGCAAAGAATCCGCCATACAAAGTGTTTGTCGCGGTAAAGTCGTTGTAAATACAGTCAAGAAGTGTCTGTAGGTATTGCCTGTTAATTGGGCTTAACAGAAATCCGCATGTGCGGTAATAAGCAGGGCGGACTTGGACTGCATCTTCAGCGAAGTTGATTCGTAACACCAAATAATGAAGGGCGTTTAGCAGACGAATATCCGCCACTGTTTTATCAAGCACATTCCGTTGGGCGTCTTCCATGATAAATAACGCAGGCAAATCTGCGGATTTTATTTGCTGCAACAGCTCTTTCGGCGTTTTATTCTCGGACTGTATACGTGCATCCCAGTCTAGCCCGAAGCAATCACGGCAAAGCTTTGCCAATTGCTTTAGGGCATGCGTATCATATTCTTGCAAATGGATATGAAGCATTGGATAAATCCCCTATGGTTGATTTTTTGGAACAAATAACGAAATAAGTTGCTCATCAAAAAGAGTCATGCCTTCTGTAATCTCCTGTACTTGTGTATACTCCCTGGTTAAGAGAGGTATTTCTATATGTTTCTGTTTGTCCAACTGCCCTCCCGTATGAATACCGCAGCCGTGGCTTAAAAACAACTTATACGCCTCGCGGAACGAACCGTTAATGTATACGGAAGGTTCAAAGCGGGAAATGAAGTAACATCCCAGCCCTTTGCCTTGCTTGAAGAATACCTCCACCAACGGATAGTAGTTGTCTTCACGTTCTTCATAAATGACTTTCAAGAAGTCATCCATGCTGTCTATGAATACGAATAGCAGCCCACATTGTTCACGAATGGTGGCAAATGCCGAATCCGGCTGTTCGTGCGCTTTTCTTATGGAAGAACGCTTAGTAAATTCGTCCCTTAACAGCAGTAGTAAATTTAGCAAGTCGTCACCGTTACGGTAAATGCCGTCAAATGCAGCAGTGGGATCGGGGCTGTATTTCAGGGAAACAGAGTGAAGTTTTGCGTCTTTAAAAGCGATGGCTTTCAATATGTTTTGCTGTAGGCTTTCCATTGCTTTTCTTACGGAAGAGCTTATTGCGACACAGTAAGTTAACTCGAGTGGCAGAGAAACGATAGATACATCATCTTTATTGTATCCGATTGCAATGGCATTGTTGCTGCCGTGTTCCTTAATGAAATCTTCGAATATTTGATCTTTGGGAATAGAGCGTAAAGGCCTTGCCCGAAAGCCGCTGTAATTGGCATACCCGGTCGCCGCAAAGTTGGCTCGAATTTTTTCGGCGCGTATTTGTTCATTGTCACCGTCAACTGCCAATACGGTCTGATATTCAAATGTTTCTTTGCTCCAAAGCCCTCGGCCTTTTCCGGCAGGGGGCAAGAATTGCGGCATAACACCAAGGGCATCATGATAATCGCCGCGTTCGGCCAATTGTAGAGTTAATGTGTTTGTGAAATTTTGCCGCAGTTTAAATTTGATGTCGCTCATATGGTTTGCTGTCACAACTAAGTGAATGCCGTATTTTGCACAGGCATGGGAAATTGGCAGAACTTGTTCATCAACATAAATGGAATAGCGGTCGTTAAATGCAAAAAAGTTGTCAATTACAAGCAGTATTTTTGGAAGAACATTGTCAGAAGCCAGGCGGTATTCTTCATAACTCCCGACTTGAGCTTTTTCAAACATTTGCATACGTTCATTCATCATCACATGTGTTAAGCCGAAAAGACGGGAAATGCGTTCAGAATCGTCTGCCCCAATAACCGCGCCGCAATGAGGTAAATCAATAAAAACTTTTGTAAGTGAGCCGGAACAATCGATAACGTAAAAGTTGACTTCTTCCGGGGGATAGTTCATGGCAAGGCTGTAAAGCATGGTCTGCAGCAATGTACTTTTACCGGAACCGGGGATTCCCGCAATCAACAAATTTCCTGTATTAGAAAAGTTAACGGTTGCCCCGTACTGCAATTGCCGTGAAGGATTATCAATGACGCCAAGTAGGGCTACAAGCCCTTTCTCCTCGTTTATGAAATACGACTCACGGATATTTGCCAATGTCATGCCTTCTTCTAATTCAGGCAGCCAAAGCTGGCGAGCAGAAGCTATTCCCAATGCCTTTGCCGTATCGTGTATAAACTGCACGGATGCTGAAAGCTGGGTAGGAATCTCTCTTGACTCGTCCATGGACCTTGCCTTCTTTTTTTGATTCAAAACCACCGGAGAGCCATCTAAAGCTATCATAGTGACTGTGCCATCATCTGCTGCCGTATCTTCGGGCTCGTAACGTGCGCCTGAATAGCCGGATTGAAACAACTCAAAAATTTCATCATTTCCAATTTGCATGTAGGCGCGGCCGATATTGGTTAAGAATGCCGCTTCCGGGCGGTGAAGCATCTCGTTGGAATCTTGTTTGTCTTGTACGCGTAAACATATTTTGAAACGGGAATTGCTCCAAATTTCATCATCAACAACACCGGATGGTTTTTGTGTAGCCAGAATAAGGTGTACTCCAAGGCTTCTGCCTACGCGGGCAGTACTTACAAGTTCTTTAATAAATTCCGGCTGTTCTTTTTTAAGTTCTGCAAACTCATCAGAGATAATAATGAGATGAGGCATAGGCTCTGTAGCCGTACCGTCGCGGAAGTAGCGGGAATAGTTATCAATATGGTTTACATTAAATTGGTTAAAAAGAGTCTGTCTGCGCTTAATCTCTGCTTTTATAGACAGCAATGCTCTATTGGTTTGGCTCCCTCCCAGGTTTGTTATCGTCCCTGCAAGGTGTGGAAGGTCAAGAAATGCATTGGCCATTCCACCGCCCTTGTAGTCGATAAGAATTAAAGAAATCTCGGTGGGGTGGAAGTTCATAACAAGTGATAAAATATACGTTTGTATTGTTTCACTTTTACCGGAGCCGGTTGTTCCCGCAATCAACCCATGTGGGCCGTGCTGCTTTTCATGTATGTCAAGATAAAGAGGTTTACCCCCGGAACTAATGCCGATTAACGCGCGAAGGCTTTCATATGCGCGGTTTTCTTTCCAACGTTTATTTAGCTCCCATTCGTCAAGCGAACTTATTCCATACATTTCTAAAAACGAAATGGATGACGGAATCTCCCCTGTGGCAAGTTCCATTACCATGTAGCCTCCGATTTGACGTGATAAATCTTCAAGCAGTGTGTCGGAGATTTCGTCAAAGTTTATACTACATGTTTTATCACGGCTTTGGTCAAGGCGGTAATATCCGCTATAATTATCGTCTAATTGAATAATATGGCTACATTCATTTGGTAAACGGTCCATATACTCATACAGGAGAACAAAAGTAAGTCCGCAATCGGTAGCTTCAGATAAATAACGCGAAAGATTTTCCCGCCGGATAAGTTCCGGGTCTGTGCAGAAAATAACAATATGCGGTAAGGGCAGGGGGGCGTTGGAATCGTCTTTAGCTTCTGCACGGGTGCGAAGTACTCCATTCAGATAATGCAGTACATTTTGACGTTGGTTATCATTAGCCGCTATTAATCGGATTTTGTTTTCCTGCCAGCGGACATGTGGCAAAGGGCGGGTCCAATCATACAACAGTTCTTCTTCCGGCCTTAATAAGAAAGCCATTTTCACGTCGGTGTAGCAGTGTAGTGCGGCAATCTGCAGGGCAAGGCTTCCTGCAAGCTTGTGTATGGATGATCTTGTACCTAAGACACCGATAGAACTCATTTCTCTTAAATTTAGGATAGAAACACTATTCGGAATCAGCTCATACTTCTCACGCAGGATGTGAGGCTGTTTCTGTAGATCGTCTGCTACTAATGAAAATTTACGTTTAGGCACAACTATTTCAAATTGTGACTTTACATATCCCACCCCTAAACGAATAGTCAAAAAGTCGGGCTGGTTTGCGTTGCGGTTCCACAATACGGCTTTATTGTGCGGTAAAATAGAAGCTATTTCCGAAAGGGTTAAATATTGCCCAACTAAGACAGTGGTATTTTCTTGTTGTTTTTCATTCATATATGCATCGTTTTCAATAATGTATTGCTTATATGCCTCTTGACGGTGCGCCTCTAGTTTTTTTGTCTGCTTGCGTTCATACAATACATTGGCGGTGGCCCAGCAGGCAGCAAGCAAACCCGCTAATACAACAGAAACAATTATGGCAGGGTTTCCGAAACCGCCTTCACCGGCGCGGAGCATGAAAGCCGTCATAATAGGCAGCGGCATAGTTAAGGCAGGGCCAATAGTAAAGATCATCGGACGCTGATTGCGCTTTTGTGGCTCTGGTGGGGACTCTAACTCAATTGCTTCTGTATAAAGAGATTCCCAAACACGCGGCGAGCGTATTAGCATTTCGCTGCTTGAAGAGGGCAGCGGCTCTATCTCTTGGGCAGGACTGTATATGGGAAGTAGTACTTTTCGTTTGTCGATGTGGTTAATTGCAATAAAATCATCCATGTAAACCAACTTTACGCCGGCTACATAAATATCGTCCATCATGTTTAGTTTTTGTGTATTTTCTACTCTGCGCCCCCGCACATAGGTACCGTTGGTACTGTAATCGCGAAGCAGCATTTCGCTTCCATCTCGTTGCAGCGTCAAATGTTGGCGACTGACATAATCATCTGCAATTACAATATCACAGTTGTTGTCTCCGCCGATTGTAACTGTGTTTTTGCCTTCCAACGAGTATTTTTCAAAGTAAGTATAGGATTTATCTGTTCCTACGGCTCTTATGGCAAAAGGCATGCCGGTATCTGTAATTACCCCGTTTATGACATCGCCGATTTGTAAGATGTGTTCTGTTATTTCTTGGTTGTCTATCATTAAACAAGTATCATCACCGGGTAGAATATGCCAGACGTGATCCCACACCTCGAAATGGATGGACCCATAGTTTGCTCCCAATTCACCGCCCAGGTTTACTTTAATTCTTCTGTCGTTGGCAGACGATAGAAGATGCTCGTACACGTAGTCATGGAAATTAAAGAGAAGAATCATCGGGTTTTCGCACCTTTACAAAACTAATTTACAAATAATATGTAATGTACAAAAATGTGGATTATAGCTGTACATCATTTATAATAATTGCCACAAGATGTTACATGAGCATCTTGTAATTGTTACACAATTGTTAACAGTATAAGTGTAGCACAACAAATATATGATGACAACAAACATTTTGCTTTTTTCTACAGTTTTTTATTATGTGCTAAATTTGCTATTATGAGGTATAATTACATATATACTGCTCAAACAGAGGTGTCCGGTCATGAATATATTATCCTTTCTCCAAACTTTCGCGTTAACCCATAACTGCATCTTCGGCATCTGCGATACGTCTCCATTGGACATCGCAAACCTGCAAAAAAGCGCGTTTGTGCCTTTTGTTCGGCAAGACATAAAAAAACGCACAGACCCATCGGCTATATTGCCCGGTGCGCAAAGCATTATCGTGGTTGGCGTAGGGAATGCTAAGTTGGTTAGTCACGCTAACCAGCTTGAGGGTGACAAACTTGCGCAGCTATCTTCGCTTGGTACAAATAAGGATTATCATGTAACAGTAAAAGCCATATTAAGCGAACTGGCAGATGAACTTTTTCAACATGTAACCTTTAAATATAAAATCCTTGTAGACAGCCCTACTTTAGACGAACGGGCTTTTGCCCAACGCGCGGGTGTAGGCTTTTATGGGCGCAACGGGTTGATAATTTCCCCTAGATTTGGCTCAAGGTTTAATATTGGCTTACTTTTGACAGACATCCCACTTGCTGCTGCAACGCCGAAAATACAAGACAAATGCCAGCCTAATTGCCGTTTGTGTATAGACGCTTGTCCAAATAAAGCCCTGCAGCCGGATATGCCGCTGGATGCGGCAAAATGCATTTCTTACCTTACTCAAAAGCGAGAACTTACCGCCGAGGACAAAGCAATGCTGCACAACCGGCTTTACGGCTGTGATATTTGCCAAGATGTATGCCCATTTAATGATTCACCACAGGCAAAAACATATGTCAATCCGCAAGAATGGCTGGACATGGATGACTCTGCCTTTGCGGAGAAGTATGGCCACACCGCGATGATGTGGCAAGGAGTAGAGCTTTTGCGACGTAATGCCCAGGCTGTTATCGCAAACTTTGTGGAATAAAAAACGTATGTATGAATGGGTAAATTTGCCCAATCCTTGACAACTTGCCGTAATAACGAATAAACTCTACAAATAAAGTGCGAAGACATTAAAATGCAGGCAGTATAGAAAGGTTTGATGCCAATGGGTAGAAGAGGCGGTTTTGGCGGCGGAGGCCGTGGTGGTTTAGGAGGAAGAGCTGGCGGTGGGCGCGGTGGCGGTAGTTTTGGAGGAGGCGGGCTGGGTGGACGTTCCGGAAGCGGTCGTTTAGGCGGCAGTAGCCTGGGAGGCCGTGCAGGGCAAGGGTTGGGCGGAGTTGGGCGCGCCCCAAGACCGGCCGCGCCAAGGCCTGTTGCCCCTAGGCCCGCAGCCGGGAGGAATTCCGGATTTGGCAGAGGCATGGCCGTTGGAATGGGCATGGGTATGGGAATGAACCGCAGACGTCGCTGGGGCTGGGGCGGCTGGGGAATGGGACCCGGTTGGGGTTGGGGATGGGGACGCAGGCATACTGTTGTTCACCACCACCACGGCGGCCCGGGAATGGGTGGCCCCGGAATGGGCGGCGGATGCGGATGTTTTTCTATCATATTGGCCGTCCTTGTTGTCGTATTAATATTTTCTGCCATTTCATTTTTCGCCAACCTTGCGGTGCCCGGCACAGGTGGTGGCTTAATTCGTATGGACGTAACCCGTTCAACGGTACAGCGCACAGCACTGCCCCGTGGCTATGCCAACGATACCGGGCCAATGTTTACGGACAACATGAACCCTTCATGGGTTGGCAACCCCACACTTATGGAACGGGGAATGCGCAACTTTCTCAACGAAACGGGTGTAAGGCCTCATGTGTTTTTAACACCGGATATAGACGGAAATACAGGTGTGCCAACAATTGCGCAAATGAGTGACTTTGCAGGTCGTATATACGAAGAATTGTTTACCGACGCGGCGCACGTTTTGCTTGTATTTTTCGAAAATGCCCAGGGCCAGTACGCCATGTATGTAATGCCCGGCGGGCAGGCTCGTACGGTTATGGATGACGAAGCCCGGGAAATTCTTATGGACTACGTGCATCGGTATTACTATACCGATTTTAGCACGGAAGAATGGTTCACCCGTGCTTTTGACGGCGCGGGCACACGCATTATGACAGTTACGCGCTCGCCATGGATTAACGTAATGATTGCCCTTGTGGTGTTGTTAATCCTGTTCCTGCTGTTTACCTGGTGGAAACGTAAGCAGGAGCAGAAGAACCTTGAAGCAGAGCAAACGGAGCGCATTCTTAGCCAAACTCTTGATACTTTTGGTTCAGATGACGCGGCGTCTCAGCTTGCAAAAGAGTACGAAGACAATGACAATGAAAACTAGGAGGACATTTTATGCAAATTTTAACACGTTTTAAGGACATCGTATCTTCAAACATTAACGCGCTTTTGGACAAAGCGGAGGACCCGGCCAAAATGATTGACCAATACCTTCGTAATTTGTCAAATGACTTGGCGGCGGTAAAAAAAGAAACCGCGGGTGTTATGGCGGAAGAAAGCCGCACACGCCGTCTTGTGCAAGAAAACGAAAAAGAAGTGGCCAAATTTACAGAACTTGCAAAGCGCGCATTGGTATCCGGCAGCGATGACGATGCCCGTGTGTTCCTTGCAAAAAAGCATGAACTTGAAGATGTAGGTGCAGGCCTTCAAACAGCGGCGGCCGCAGCCCATGAAAATGCTGTAAGAATGCGTCAAATGCATGACAAATTAGTAAAAGATATTAATTCACTAAACGCCCGCAGGAACACAATTAAAGCAAAAGCCGCAGTGGCCAAAACACAGGAAAGAATTAACCAAATTGGCGCGGCAGGCGCGGCAGCTGAAGGTGCAATGGGCGCATTCAACCGCATGGAAGACAAAATTAACCGTAAGCTAGACGAAGCAAATGCCCGTGCGGAACTGGACTCTGCTCCAATTGACGAGGCACTTGCGTTAGAAGAAAAATACCGCGGCGTAAATATCGACTCTTCCGTAGATGACGAATTGGCCGCATTAAAAGCACAGTTAGGACTGAATTAGTTGACGAAACGGAAACAAAAACGCGCTGTAAAGGCTGTGCCTAAGCGCAAAGTATCAACACGAAAGTTAAAGAGCAAGCCCGAAAGTTTACAGCTTGCAGGCAAGTTTATAGGAAACGCAAGAGGCTTTGGCTTCGTTGCGCCATCAAACGGAGGGGCGGATATTTTTATCCCCCCTCATTTGACGTTAGGGGCATTGGATGGGGATATTGTCACATGTAAAATCACACAAGAGGAACTTTCCCACATCCCTGTCAACCCGGACAAGCCAAGCCGTACAGGTAAAGTTGTGGAAATTGCAAACCGCCGTCCGATGGTTGGGGCCTTTTTTACAAAGGGGAACCAAGGTTTTGTCCGCCCGGTGGAAACAAAAATACCTTATATTTTTTCCGTCCCGCCAAAAACAATTTCGCGCTTTGGCTTGGCAGACGGACACAGGGTAATTTTTTCTGTGGATAAGCGGATGGACCCGGCCGACGGTATCCAACCATGTTTCATCACAGAAGTAATGGGCCATATTAATGACCCGGGCATAGATGTATTAACTTTGGTACGCCAAGCGGATATCCCCTACGAGTTCTCCGGGGAGACAATGACTGAAGTGACGGCTTTGCCTGATGTTGTAACGGAAGAAGAATGCCGCGACCGGTTAGACCTGCGCGACAACCTTATTTTTACCATAGACGGTGACGATACAAAGGACATTGATGACGCGATATCTTTCGACGTTAACGAAGACGGCAGTATAAAGCTGGGTGTGCACATCGCCGATGTGTCCCACTATGTAAAGGAATTTTCTGCCTTGGACGACTCTGCCCTTGACCGTGGTACAAGTATCTATCTTACAGACCGCGTTATTCCCATGCTGCCTCACAGGCTGTCCGGCGGAATCTGCTCTTTGTTCCCATATGTAGACAGGCTAACTCTAAGCTGTATCATGACCGTAAACCCCCAGGGGTACGTAACAGATTACGAAATTATCAAAACTGTGATAAACAGCAAAAAACGTTGGACGTATAACGAAGTACAGGAAATTATTGACGGCGCGGATACTACGGAGGATTGGCGCAAAATTATAGAGGCAATGGACAGCTTGCGTGACACCTTGCGCAAAAAACGCGATGCGAAAGGCGCGCTGGACTTTGACCTTCCGGAAGCCAAAATTCGTGTAGACGAAACAGGCAAGCCAATATCAATCGAGCTTTATGTAAGAACCCGCGCCACAGGCATAATCGAAGAATTTATGATCTTGTGCAATGAAACTATCGCGGCACATTTTCTAAACCTGGAAGCCCCTTTTGTTTACCGCACACACGAAGCCCCTAGTGTAGATAAGCTTGCGAAATTAAGCGGCATCACACAACACCTTGGTTTTACAGTGCCCAAAAACACAGACAGCCCAATGGCATTACAGCGTCTGCTTGCAAAAACTGCGGGTACACCTGCCGCGCAAGCCATCGCGACGGCTGTTTTGCACAGTCTGCCACAGGCCCGTTACACCCCGGATAATCCCACCCACTATGGCCTTGCGTCCCAAGCGTACTGCCACTTTACATCGCCCATCCGCCGTTATGCAGACTTACAAATCCACAGGATAATAAAAGCGTGGCTGGCGTCCCCTTCCGGTCATCCCGGGCTTAACCCGGAAGCTTATCAGCATTTCAACGAAATTCTTCCCACGGTATGCGCCCAATGTTCCCATACAGAACGCGCAGCGGAAGCCCTAGAGCGGGAAGTGGAGCAAATGAAAAAGGTGCAGTTCATGTCCGGACAAGAAGGGCAAATATTTGAAGCCACCATAAGCGGCATAACCCAATGGGGCGTGTATGTAATGCTGGCAAATACAGTGGAAGGGATAATCCCTTTTGAAAACCTTCGCCGCAACCACTTCACTTTCGATAAGGAAAAAGTTGTGTATATCCGCAAAGCACAAAAAAAATCTAAGACCAACAACAGCGCGGCTTTGCGCCATGGCGAGACAATAACCGTGCGCTTAGTGAAAGTCTTAGACGATGAACGTAAAATTATTTTTGCAATATAAATAAATGCGCCGCCTATCGGCAGTGCAATACATATGCGGGAGGAACGTTTCTAAACTCTCTTTCAATTTCAATTTTATCAAAAAAACGACCCAGCAAATCCATTTTTAGTAAGGTGTACTGAAACGTAATAAATACCCCGGACGGTTTTAACCATTTTTTTGTTTCCGTCAGAATCTTATTGGAAACATCCTGTGGCAGGCTGGCGAATGGCAGCCCGGATACGACGTAATCTACCCGTTCTACGCCATATTTTTGCAAATATTGTCCAACATTTTGGGCAGACCCATTTACAATGTGCAAGTTTGGCCTATTGCCATATTTTTCTTTTAAATCCCGGCAAAAGGTATTGTTCATTTCAAAAAGTATGACAAGCGTGGCCGGGCTGCGCATTCGCAAAATTTTATCTGTAAACACACCTGTGCCGGCACCATACTCCACAATGCAATTGGCATTGTCAAAATCAATACCGGAAACCATTTTCTCCGCAAGATACCTTGAGCTGGGAAGGACTGCCCCAACAGTCCTGGGCTTAAAAAAATACTGCAATAAAAACGATAATCTGTTCATTGCGTGTCCCCCTGTTTACTGTAAAATTTCAGCCAAACGCTTGCCATAGCGCGAGACTATTCGTATACTATAATCTATCGAAGTTTAAAATACAAGAAACTTTGCTTTTGTATGTAAATATTGCAAAAACCCTTGACATAACCACTAAAAATATGCTAATCTACGGCCTGTTGCAGGATGTTGCAACGCCCTTTTGCTGCTATAGCTCAGTAGGTAGAGCGCGTCCTTGGTAAGGGTTAGCGGAGTCCGGTTTGGCACTGTAGCAAATATAGCTGTTTCATGTAGCAATTTGATATTTTGGTATTACTGAAAGGTCTGTAACCCGCATGGTTACTGCACTTGCTGCTATAGCTCAGTAGGTAGAGCGCGTCCTTGGTAAGGCGTGGCGTTACCCCTGTAGGGTTGACAGCAATTATTAAAAGTTTGACAGCAATTTGAGTTCCAAGCGGGTCGGGTAATCCCCGAAACCCGCATAGTTACTAGCTTCGCTGCTATAGCTCAGTAGGTAGAGCGCATCCTTGGTAAGGATGAGGTTCTCGGGTTCGATTCCCGATAGCAGCT
>JGI20163J15578_10000033_pt1 | contig 50996 bp, 69 predicted proteins | sample TergutCu122P1_FD_15578 | JGI IMG/M metagenome (IMG submission 15578)
AAAAAGCGGTGCGAAATAACTTGACAATCATTCACAAGCCGCCCGGAAACTGGTTAAAATAATGTGCGTAACGGAGCATCGTTTAATCTGACGGACGACAACGTGGCTAACACGCAATATTTACAACTCCTATAATGAAAAGGAGGTGTTTTATATGTTTAAAGAAATCAAGGAAAAAATTGAAATGTCGTTGATCGAAAGATTAGTGGACAAGATATTGGACGAGAAGGAAATAAGTATAATCATTAAATTTGACGACAAGAGAAAGGAAGAGTCTAATTCATAGGCTCTTTTTTTGTTATATTTCCATACGCAGGTTACGGTAATCAGTGTTAAACTGATATGAGGAAAAATACCAGGGCGTATTTTCTGAAAAAACAATCCGCAAAATCTACAAGCACTATAATGAAACATAAATGTTATATTTTGGAAAGGAGAAGAAATGAGTACAGAAATTAAAAAAATGTTGAACGAGGAAATTGAAGGGGTTTTAGAATCGATATCCGACATGTCACCAGACGGGGATGACTATACGGCAAGACTAAAAAACTTAAAAATTTTACACGAGATTAAAACTGAAGCGGAAAAAGCTGAAATAGAAGACGCAAAACTCGGACTTGACGAGATCGAGATTGAGAATAAGCGACTTACAGATCGAATCGCTGAATATGGAAAAATCGGCGTAAATGTTTTAGGTATTGTGCTTCCGTTAGCATTCTACGGTGTGTGGATGAAACGAGGATTTAGATTTGAAGAAACCGGAACATTTACTTCGGCAACATTCAAAGGATTGAGTAACAAGTTCAGACCGACCGTTAAGTAATGTTATATTTCGAAAGCGAAAAGTTTCTACAAGGACTTTTCGTTTTTCCTCTTTCTTTTGCTCTCTATTTGTGTTATATTTCCTATAAACAAATGAGGAGGGCAATGCGATGGCTAAAACAAAGAAAGGGAAAAAATGGGTACACGTCAGAGAACACACAAAGAGTAGCGGTACATCCGTTAGAAGACATATTCGCTCTACGCCAAATCCTCGTAAAACAAATGTTATAGATGAACCTGGTAATTTTTGGGCTCGTCTATTCAGGAAGAGGAGATGAGTATGCGAGAAGACGAATATGATTTAATATTTTCAGAAGAGGCAGTAGAGGAAGCAATCGAAGAAATAAAACAAACATTTGATAAAGGGCCTTGCAACAATTGTGGAAAACAAGAAATGGTATTAGGTAATAATTGTTATTATTGTTTAGTTTGCGGCTTTGCTGAGGACGAACATACATATTTATACGATCTGGCAGGGTTTAAAACAATCGTGCAATGCGAGGAGTGTGGTTTAAATATTACTCCAGAAGACACAGTATGTCCGTATTGTATGAGCGAAGATTGTCATTTTTAGGAGGATTAATGCGCTACCACTATCAAAAACCAACGTTATATTTATCTATGTACGGAAAACTTCATATTTGTGATCATCCGGTATACGATAGATGTACGTTGTTTGAGATAGGCGATAAAACATTGGCAGTTATACAGCAACGATTCGATCCGGATACAAAATCTACGTCATGGGGTGAAATAGATTCATGGCTCACGAATGACATTTATCTTAATCCTAACTTCCGGTTATATTTTGAGAAAACTGCCGGAACGGCTACGGATGATATATTTCCAACCGTAACGATTAGACAACTAATGTGGGCGTTGAAGATGAAACCTCTGAAAAAAGAAGTCTGGGAAACGGTGTTTGATAGACGTTATATTTAGAATTCGCGAAAATTACAAACTCTTTAATGAAACATAAAAATCGGTTTGAAAGTGAAAACCGATAGAAAAGAGTCTATATTCATAGGCTCTTTTTCTTTGCGAAAAAAAAAACGAAAGGAGAAAACGAATGAGGCTATTATCTTTTATGAAACACAAAAGCCCTTTAGCGCTAACATTCGTAGCCACGGCGGGAGTAGTGGCTACAGCGATATCAGCAGCAAAGGCAACCAGAAAGGTCGGTTATATTTTCGATTTAGAAATGTCTTATGAGGATGGAGAATTGACCATGGATGCCAAGAAGGAATTGGCGAAAGGTTATATTCCAACCGTAGCGATAGGTGTAGGAACCGTTGTTGCTATATTTGGAATTCATGCCTTAAATCAGAAACAACAGGCAAGTATCATCGGTGCATATCATTTGACTAAAAACGCATTCGATAAATACAAAGACAAGGTTTTAGAACTAGTTGGAGAAGAAAAGGAGGAAGAAGTTCGACATTCTATCATTCGAGATAATTACGAGGAACAGAAAGTTTCCGATGGGAAGATGTTATTTTATGAAACAATATCTGAGCACTTCTTCGAAAGTACTATGGAAGATGTTATATTAGCAGCGTATCACTTTAACCGTAACTTTGCTCTTAGAGGCGGACAGGCATATTTGAATGAGTTCTACGAATTTCTTGGTATTCCGACTACAGATGAAGGTTATATTCTAGAATGGGATATACATTTCGATCACGGATATCAGTGGGTAGATTTTAGGCATGAAGAAGTAGAATTAGCACATGTTGGTACATGCATAGCTATAACGTATCCATTCGAACCGACCATTTGTGAAGGGCCTCCGTGGGATGCTCATGATTTTTAATGTTATATTTTCGCAAAAAATACAACCGCTGTAATGAAAGGGGGTGAATCTGAATGATGGATTCAAAGAAAGTATCAGGTATTATTGGAACCGTGGTCATGGCAGTTGGCATGGCTTTGGTCACTCAATGGATGACTGATAGAGAAATTGAGAACAGAGTTGAAGAGAAATTCGCTGAAAGAGAAGAGTCTAATTCATAGGCTCTTTTTCTTTGCGAAAAATCGAAAGGAGAATTCGAATGAAAGCACAACAGTTGTTTTCTATAGTGAAAAACACTGCGATTAAACACAGTCCGGAGATTCTAGTGGGCTTCGGGCTTGCAGGAATGGTAGCTACTACAGTGTTAGCGGTGAAAGCCACACCAAAAGCATTACGACTCATCGAAGAAAAACAGAAAGGACAGGAAGAGACTTTAACTAAAGTAGACGTGGTTAAGACTACATGGACTTGTTATATTCCTGCCGCAATAACATGCGTTGTTAGTGCAGGTTGTATATTGGGAGCAAGTTCTATTAACGCGAAAAAGAATGCCGCGATTGCGGCGGCATACAGTATATCTGAACGTGCATTTTCGGAGTACAAAGAACAAGTAGTGGAAGTTATTGGTGAAAAGAAAGAACAATTAGTCCGGGATAAAGTTGCGGAAAAGCAACTAAAAGAATACCCGAAAACCAATAGAGAAGTAATCATGACCGATAAAGGGGACATGATGTGTTTCGATCCTATATCCGGAAGAACATTCAAATCGGATTACGATAAAATCAGATCCGCGGAACATTGGCTTAATAAAGAGTTACGATCTAACATGTATGTGTCACTTAACGAATTTTACTACGAGCTTGGATTGCGACCTATCGATATAGGCGATGATTTAGGATGGAATATTCACAAAGAGGAAGAAGTTGATATATCATATAGCTCGCAATTGGCTGAAGATGGGACTCCTTGTTTAGTTATTAACTATTCAGTAAGCCCTCGCTACGAGTATTCGCACCTCCATTAAGGAGGTCGCGAAGTTTACAACTTCTTTAATGAACACGTATATATTTTTATAAACGAAAGGAGATAATCATGGAAGAAAAAAGAACAGATATCATCGAAAACGAAGAGGAATTATGTACAGAGTGTACGGAAACAATGGAATGGAATCCGGTAGCGACTGTTGTATTCGGTTTGGCGCTTGGTCTTGGGATATATTTAACCAAGAAAGGCGTAGACCTAGTACGAGATGTGCGTCGTGGTAAATTCAAGAAAACCGTAGACGAGACATATTCTGAAGAAGACGTTGATGTTGTTGATTCGGAATGAGTATCGGGAAAAATTAAATAATGTGTGAGAGATTTAGAGTCTATATTCATAGGCTCTTTTTCTTTTGTTATTTGAAAGGGGCTATATTTTTTATGAAATATCTATTGAGCGGATGGACACGTTATGCATATTATGGCACTGTTATTTTAAATTACTTCGATTCCGGAGTACAATACACCGACGAATACGAAGGTTCTGTTGTTGCCCCAAATGTAGACGTAGGTAGATCAATGTTGGGAAGACAATATATTTTAAAAACAGGTCTACCTTCAAGAACGAAAGTTATATTACCAGATATTATATCAGTAAAGGAGTTATCACATGGCCGATTACACACCAAACTCCAAGAAGTATAAGGAGGAACAGGAAGAAAAAAAGAAAGTAGAAAAAGTCGTTACCGGTGTCGCGAAGACAAAGCCGAAATCCGGAGTTAGTAGATTTATGGATTCTATGATAGCGGACGATGTATCTAACATTAAAGCTCATATTATCATGGACATATTGATTCCGTCGGCGAAAAAAGCTATATCTGATATAGTCACCAACGGTATTGACATGCTTCTATATGGGGAAGCCGGAAGAAGTACTAAAGCATCTACCATATCAAAAGTATCATATTCTAGTTTCGGAACCAGAGAAAAACCAAGAAGTGGTTCTATAAGGACATCAAGATTTGATTTCGACGATATCGTACTAGAAAAACGAAGCGAAGCCGAAGAGGTTATATTTCAAATGGAATGTCTACTTGACGAGTATGGCATAGTAACTGTTGCTGATTTATATGATTTGGTCGGTGTATCAAGTAATAATTACATGACCAACAAATACGGATGGACTAACCTAAATGCCGTGTCAATCGTACGAGTAAAAGATGGTTATATTATCAAACTACCAAAGGCTATACCGGTAGATTAAAAATAGGAGGTTATATTTTCATGAACTTAAAACAAGTATTAGGCATATCTTCACTGAAATTGAAGAAACATAGTCCGGAAATTCTCGTTGTAACGGGTGTTGTAGGTCTTGTTGGGAGTGGAGTGATGGCATGCAAAGCCACGTTGAAGTTAAATCCCATCATTCAAGAGTTCAAAGAAACAAAAGAACTCATCACAGCAGTATCAGAGGATGAAGAATTTGCTGAAAGATATTCAAAAGAAGACCAGAGAACAGATATCATCAAAGCTCACGCTACAGTAGTACTTGATGTGGCGAAACTTTATGGCCCATCAATAGGGCTTGCAGTGGTGTCTGTCGGATGTATATTTGCATCGAATGCGACATTGAGAAAGCGTAACATCGCCTTAGCGGCTGCGTACGCAACCATCGATAAATCATTCAAAGAATATCGCAAGCGAGTAATCGATAAAGTAGGTGAAGAGGTCGAACGAGAAATCCGATACAACGTACGTAAAGAAGAAATTACTGAGACTATCACTAATGAAAACGGTAAGAAAGTGAAAGTGAAAACCAGTGTAAATGTTATTGAACGGGAATCACGGAGTCCATATTCTAAATTCTTTGATGCGACTAGTAAATGTTGGGAGAAAGATCCAGAAACAAATTTAATGTTTCTTCGGGCTCAAGAACAGTACGCAAACGATTTACTTGTTTCTCGTGGGTATTTATTCCTGAATGAAGTTTATAACTCGCTCGACATACCAATAACTACAGCCGGACAAAGCGTAGGATGGATTTATGACTACGATAATCCAATTGGCGACAACTATGTTGATTTCGGTATTTACGATTTCTATACTCCAAACAAAAGATTCGTGAATGGTTATGAGCCGGTTATATTGCTAGATTTCAACGTTGATGGTAACATTTTAGATTATATTTGAATGTTGGGGTTACAGGTTAATTTCACCAGTGGAATGCGGGGGCTATTTGATTACTCGCATTCCTTTTAATGTTATATTTTCGAAAGGAGATAGTTATGAACACAGCAACAGGAGTTGTTATATTTGCGGCAGGTGCGGCCATAGGCAGTTTTGTGAGTTGGCATATTTTCCGGAAACAACATGAACAACTTATTCAGGAAATGGATGATATGATTAGGAATTACGAAGAACGTATCGAGTTAGACAAGGAGGCTCTTGATAAAGCGATGGGCAATATCGGTTATAAAACCGAATCCGAAGAAAATCCCGCTGGGAAAAATCCGGAAAACAAAGTTGATCCGGTCGCTGAAGGTTTGCGAAAAGTTGGAGAAGCGGCTAATAAGCTACATGAATCGATTGTTCGTCCTTTAACAGCTACAGAAGATTCTCTAGAGGTTCCTGAATTAGACGACGAATACGAAAGAGATCCGTATATTATCACGGAGGAACAATTCGACGAGTATCAGCCGGAAGGAACCGAGCACGACGATTTCGACAAAATCGCTCTGTCATATTTCGCCGACCGGTTCTTAGTGAACGAGTTAGGTGATTTGGTAGATGATGTAGCCGCGGTTGTTGGATTTGAGGCTCTGAATAAATTCGATGACCGGAAAGTGAATACGGTATTTGTGCGTAATGAACGGCTACAGACAGATTTCGAAATAGTAAGAGATTTGAGAAATTATGCGGATGTCGATCAGCCTAACACGTCGCCATAATTATATTTAGGAGGGTATTTATGAAAAATTTAGACGATATTTATTACGAGTGGTTGTTAGACTACATATGCCACGGCATATATTATCAGAAAAGATATGACTATTCTCGATTGTTATATTTTCTGTACGAAACACCATTTACGTATTCTATGGAAATGGACAAAAATCGAGAAGCCGATGGTATCGAGTTACGCAAAGGTTTTATGAGAAGATTCGGTGTGCCGCCACGATCTTCCGTATTACACAGACCATATTGTAGTGTTTTGGAAATGATGGTGGCACTTGCGTGCCGGATGGAAACGCATTTTCTGTACGACATGGATGAAGGAAATCGTACCGGGAAATGGTTTTGGGAGATGGTTGACGCTCTAGGACTGTCATTTTCTGACAGGTCGTGGACAGATTATCGAGCCGCGCATAGGATAAAAACATTCTTAGACCGTACATATTTTCCAAATGGGCGCGGGGGGTTGTTCTTGATAAAAGAGGACAGCGGACCGGACATGCGTGAACTCGATATCTGGTATCAGATGCAGGCATATTTGCCTAGCAAGCTACGAAAGGAGAACGCTGATGAAGAGAACTGTTATATTTAATGTTGGGAACCCACAAACAGATAAAGCGTTACGTACGTTAACGAAACAAATGAAAGTGGCCTGTGTTATATTTGGTACGTCATTGTTATTGGATAAAGTACGTTTGCTTGTGTTATATTCTAAAACGGTTGATTTAGAAAAACGTATTAAGGAGTTAGAAAACTGTAACGTGAAAGAGTAGGGATTGCCATGTTTGATTTTTTAAAGATATCAACACGTAGTACAAAGCGTGGCGTAATTGAAATCTACCCTAAATTTATAATCAAAAGAAGTTCTGATTTGATGATTCGTGGTGGCGATTTTTATGCTATATGGTTGGACGATATAGGTTTATGGTCTACGGACGAACAATGTGTTCTGCGACAAATAGACCAGGAATTAACCAGTTACGCAGATGAAAATCGCCATAAATTCGAAAGCAATGTACATATTTTGTACATGTGGGATGCCGAAACAGGAATGATTGATAGGTGGCATAAGTACTGTCAAAAACAGATGCGGGATAATTACCATACTCTTGACGAGAAACTTATATTTTCTAATACCCCTACCAGTAAAACCGATTATGCAAGTAAGCGTTTAAATTATCCGCTAGAGCCTGGAGAATATCCGTCGTATGAGAAATTAATGTCGGTGTTATATTCTCCAGAGGAGCGGTTGAAAATCGAATGGGCCATAGGGGCTATTGTTACCGGGGATTCTAAGAAACTCCAAAAGTTTATGGTTCTTTACGGGGCAGCCGGAACCGGTAAATCTACCGTATTAAATATTATTCAACAGTTGTTTGAAGGCTATTATTCGGTATTCGACGCCAAGGCCCTGGGGTCATCCAACAATCAATTCGCTCTCGAAGCTTTCAGAAGTAATCCACTGGTAGCTATCCAACATGACGGAGACTTATCTAGAATAGAAGATAACACTCGTTTAAACAGTCTTGTTTCTCACGAAGTGATGACCGTTAACGAGAAGTTCAAGTCGACATATTCTAATCAGTTTAAAAGTTTTCTATTCATGGGTACGAATAAACCGGTAAAGATTACGGATGCACGCTCGGGTCTTATCAGACGTCTTATAGATGTACAGCCATCAGGAAATCGATTAAGTGGAAAAGAGTACAAATTCGCAGTTAAACAAATCAGTTTCGAACTCGGAGCCATCGCATGTCATTGTCGAGATGTATATTTAGACAACCCCGGACTATACGACGACTATATTCCTATCTCTATGTTAGGCGCTTCTAACGATTTCTATAATTTCGTAGAGGATTCGTTTTACACGTTCAAAGATGCGGACAACGTCACGTTAAAATCTGCATGGGAGATGTACAAAACATATTGCGATGATGCGAAAGTATTATACCCCTACCCCCTTCGTATATTTAAAGAAGAATTGAAGAGTTATTTTTATGACTTTCTAGAAAGAAGTACGAAGGATGGTGAAAGAGTACGTAATTTCTATTCTGGTTTTAGGACTGATAAGTTTGATAGTTTTCCGGAGAAGACGACGGAGGCAACTGCGTTATATTCTATACAACTGAAGAACGTAAAATCGATATTCGATAAGACTTATTCAGATTGTGTAGCGCAGTATGCTTCTTCTAAAGAAACACCGTCTAAGAAATGGGAACTTGTACGGACAACATTGTCGGATCTAGATACAAGTCGACTGCACTACGTTCGTGTTCCGGAAAATCATATTGTAATCGATTTCGATATCCCCGAAAAATCCGGTGGGAAAAATCTGGAAAAGAATTTAGAAGAGGCTAGTAAATGGCCTCCGACATATTCTGAACTGAGTAAAAGCGGTAATGGAGTACATCTACATTATATTTATACAGGGGACGTTACACAACTAAGTCGTATTTACGACGAACATATTGAGGTGAAGGTATTTGCCGGAAAGAGTTCGCTAAGAAGAAAACTTACGAAGTGTAACGAACTTGGTATATCCACCATCACTTCCGGATTACCACTGAAAGGAGCAAAAAAGATGGTAGATTTCGAAGCCGTCAAAAGTGAAAAAGGGCTAAGAACTCTTATAAAACGCAATTTACAAAAAGAAATACATCCGGGAACAAAACCTAGTATAGATTTCATTCATAAGATACTAGAGGATGCATATTCTGGCGACTTGACTTACGATGTGAGTGATATGCGTAGTGCTATATTATCCTTCGCCGCCAGTAGTACCAATCAATCGGAATACTGCATTAAACTTGTTGGGAAAATGAGATTCAAATCGGAAGATGCTTCTGTTGCGGTTCTTAACGAAGATAAACCAATCATATTTTTCGACGCGGAGGTATTTCCTAATCTGTTATTAGTTAATTGGAAGTACCGAGGAATGGATAAAAAAGTTGTTAGGATGATAAACCCGGAACCACATATGATTGAAGACCTTATAAAGTATCGCTTAATCGCTTACAACTGTCGCAGATATGATAATCATATTTTATACGCCCGATTAATGGGTTATACGAACGAACAACTTTTCAATCTGTCACAAAAAATAATTAGTAATAAAACTAATGCATATTTTGGCGAGGCGTACAACATATCATACACCGATATATATTGCTTCTCCAGCAGAAAGCAATCTCTCGCGAAGTGGCAGATAGAATTAGGGCTCCCACATATCGAATTAGGACTTCCCTGGGATCAACCAGTACCAGAGGATCAATGGGAACGAGTCGCCCAGTATTGTGATAACGATGTTATATCCGCAGAAGCAGTCTTCGATCATCTGGAAGCGGATTTCGTAGGTAGACAAATTCTAGCAGATCTCGCCGGGATGTCTGTTAATACTCCTACAAATACGTTGACTGCCCGAATCATATTTGGAACCAACCGTAATCCTCAAGATCAATTTAATTACCGGAATCTTGCCGAGCCATGCAAAGGGAAACCGCATTTCCCCGGTTATATTTTCGACAGAGGCAGGTCTGTGTACCGTGACGAGGAAGTAAGCGAGGGCGGTTATATTCATGCCGAACCTGGTATTTATGGAGATGTAGCGGTTCTTGATATCGTGTCTATGCATCCGTATAGCATCATACTTGAAGAATTGTTCGGACCGACATACACTGCTATATTTAAAGAACTTGTAGAGGGGCGTGTCGCCATCAAGAACGAAAAAATAGAAGTGGCGAAAAAGATGTTGAATGGCGCAATGGCAAAATATCTCACGGGAGAATATTCATATTTTCAATTGGCACATGCTTTGAAGATTGCCATCAATTCGGTATATGGCTTAACTTTCGCCAAATTCGAGAATCCTTTCCGGGATAAACGAAACATCGACAACATCGTTGCCAAACGTGGGGCGTTGTTCATGGTAGATCTTAAACACGCCGTGCAGGAAAGAGGATTCATCGTAGCACACATTAAAACGGATTCCATAAAAATCCCGGACGCAACTCCTGAGATTATCAAATTTGTTCGTGATTTCGGCAAGGAATACGGTTATATTTTCGAACACGAGACTACGTATGACCGAATGTGTTTGGTGAATGATGCGGTGTTTATCGCGAAGCACAAACACGGTAAGAGTGCCGGAACATGGGACGCAGTCGGAACGCAATTCCAAGTGCCTTACGTATTTAAAACCTTGTTCAGTAAGGAAGAAATAGTATTTAGCGACCTTTGTGAAACTAAGGCGGTTACTACGAGGATGTTCTTAGATAAGAACGAAGACCTTCCGGAAGACGAACACAATTATATATTTGTTGGGAAGGTTGGTAGTTTCTGTCCTGTAAAAGAAGGTACGGGAGGGGGTATATTACTTCGAGAAAAAGAAGGGAAGTATTATGCCGTTACCGGAACTAAAGGATATCGTTGGAAAGAAGCCGAAACAATACGTGGTCTAGACAAAGAAGATGAAATAGACTTGTCATATTTTGATAAGAAGGCTACGGATGCATCTCTTGCTATATCCGTACACGGAGACTTCACATGGTTCGTGTCTGATGACCCGTATATCGGTCCGACGTTCATTGATGGAAAGCCGATATATCCTGATGAATTACCATTCGCGTAAATTACAACGCCTATAATGAAACGGAGATATCGGTTTGAAAGTGAAAACCGATAGAAAAGAGTCTATATTCATAGGCTCTTTTTCTTTGCGAAAGGAGAAAAGTTATGTTCAGACCAGATGTTATACTTCTAGAAACAGCCATTACGATGATGAGAAAGGGGTTTACGTATGACTTTTAATGATCATCTTTTATATTTTGTGAAAGGGTCAATAAGACTTATGGTTTATCATATGGGTATAGACCTTGCCAATTTGGATATCGTTATTGATGAGAAAACGTACGACATGGCAATCAGTGGTATACCCGACCAAGAGCGTTTGAACCTTGAATCGGAGTGGGGTAAGTTACTGAAATGTTGTGTTAAATATCATGAAAATATGACATCGAAAGGAGAGAAAAATGGCCAAACAACTAGGTAATTTAATGTTTGAGAATGCGCGGATATTATTTCGTAATTTCTCAGGGAAACCCAGTCAATTCAACCGGGAGGGGGATAGAAACTTTTGCGTTGTTATCGACGATCCTGCGCATGCACAAGCTCTAGCAGATGAAGGGTGGAACGTACGAGTACTAGCTCCCAGAGACGAAGACGAAGAGCCGCGACACTATATTCCCGTGGCTGTAAGTTTCGAAAACATTCCACCTAAACTGTATACAATTTCCAAGAAGGTTAAAACAGCGTTGACGGAGGATATGGTGGGGGAGCTAGATATCGCAGATATACGAAGTGTCGATTTAATTATCAGACCATATCACTGGGAAGTAAATGGTAAAACCGGTATAAAAGGATATCTAGCATCGTTATATGCAACTCTTGAGGAGGATGGATTCGCGAATAAGTACTCCGAAGGCGCTGTTATCGAGTCACCTTTCAGTTCATATTTAGAAGCGGAGTTCATGTCTCAAAAGACTATGAAGAAGATTGAAACTATTGTTATATTTGACGCCGAGTTAGACGTGTACGGAACCGTAGAAAATCCGTACTTCAGAGCAGTAGACGTCGCACATATTCTTGAGTATAGCCGTGGTAAAGCCGGTCAGATGATTAGCCAGGTTCCGGACGAGGAAAAGGGACGATATACAGTATCGACCCAGGGGGGTCCTCAGGAAACTTGGATGCTCAGCGAAGATGGTTTATACGAGGTGTTGTTTTACTCGAGAAAACCAATCGCTGTATCTTTCCGGAGAGAAGTGCGAAGTCTTCTCAGAAAGATTCGATTAGAAAACAAAGACCGTGTTCTAGGGATTGAAATGGCTACGGATGACGATTTACCGTTTTGATTCACAATGAAAGGAGAGTATGAATAATGAAAGTTCTAGAAAAACAATTCACATTTAAGGGGTTGCCATGTTTAGTTATATTTGATTCTGAAGGTTATAGGAGCGGGTATGTGGGAGTACCCAGGGGGCATGTTCTGTTTGGAGCAACAAATTCCCGTATTAATCGGCATGTCAGTATGGATGATCCGGTACAGTATGCAGGTGTATATACGTCGAGTGATGATACTTGTTGGTGGTTTGGGTTCGACTGTAAGAAATACGGAATAGACGAACAAGCAATGGAAGTCTATTTCCCGGATAAGAAACTTTTGCAGATTCCAATACCATACACAGACTTAACCGCTCCTAAAACCTTAGACTACGTTATGCATGAGTGTAAGAAATTAGCCATGCAGATAAATTGAAAGGAGAGACGATTATGACAATTAATCAATCAGATTACGAATTTGCTACTCTTTTTTATTATATGAAGGGTGTTGTTATGGGGATTGCGTTTCAAATGGGACTAGATTTAAATAAGTTATCTATTACTTTTGATGACGGAAAAGCAGACATTAAAATCGAAGGTGTATCCAAAGAAGAAAACATAGAACTTCAGGCAGCGTGGCATAGAATTATGGAACGTTTTGCAGAAATTAGGGCTAAAAAAGGAGAGATGTTATGATTGACGAGCATATTAAAACCTACGTTGCTGGTTGCATAACTGGGATGGCGTTTCGTATGGGAATATATTTAACCAATTTACGCGTTACTCTCGATGAGGAAACGTGCGAGCCTATAATTGAAGGGCTGCCTGACGGAACACGATATGCTTTATTAGACGAATGGGATCGATTATTTAAGCGTTTTAAAGAGCTTTATGATTGGAGAGTGGAGACCGAAAAACGTAGAGAATCCGTAAGGCACTATTTATGGGGAGGGAGTTCCGATGAAAACGAACGGTAAACTAGTACAATGCGATAGATGCGGTTTTCAAGTATTTCTCAAGTACGTTGGTCCAAAACCCACTGATGGCGGTATGACTTATCATATAAACCAAGTGCAATACGAACCCTTAGATGATGAATGGAAGTGCGTCAATTACAAAAACTTATGTCCTGCCTGTCATATGGAGTATAAAGGTTTATGGGAGGCGTTTTTCAGAAAACAAGAAACTTGCGTGGAGGTGAAAACATGATTCCTAAAACAATGTATATGTGCGAACATTGCTTATCAACGTATGATGATGAAAAAGAAGCGTTGGTTTGTGAGAACAAGCACCCAATCCCTGTTCGTATTCATGCTACTATATTTAAGAAAACCGATATTTGTCCTGATTCTATAAATATATTGATGTCCGATAGTTCAATTTGGGAATATCGTAGATATGGTCCAAGAGGTAAACTACCATGATCATCGAACTATTCGACTACCAAATAGACGCAGTCCGACGAATGAAAAACGGTTGTATATTATGCGGCGGGGTCGGTTCTGGAAAATCCAGAACGGCTCTCGCCTATTTTTATCTTCTACACGGCGGTAAGTTAGGTGGCGATGAACACACCCCTATGGACGACACAATAATCAAAGACCTGTACATCATCACCACTCCCCATAAGAGAGACACTCTCGAGTGGGAGGAAGAATTGATACCGTTCTTGATGTCTACGAATGAGGACCACCATATTTATAACAGTAAAGTCATAGTGGACTCATGGCACAATATCAAAAAATACTCGGAGGTAGAAAATGCATTTTTCATTTTCGACGAGCAGCGAGTCGTTGGTAAGGGGGCATGGGTTAAGTCGTTTCTGAAAATCACTAAGCGTAACCAGTGGATTCTACTGTCAGCTACCCCGGGGGATACCTGGACTGATTACATTCCGGTGTTTATCGCTAACGGATTCTTCAAAAACCGTACTGAATTCGTCAGGGAACATGTCGTCTACAAACGCGCAGCCAAATTCCCTATTGTAGACCGTTATATTTCTACGGGAAGACTCATAAGGTTACGAAACAACATATTAATCGATATGGACTTCAAACGTCAGACCATATCCCATCACGAATCCGTAGAGGTCTATTACGATATATCTACTTATAAGCGAGTGATGAAAGACCGGTGGGATATCTGGAAAGATGAACCGATTAAAAACGCCAGCGCGTTATGTTATGCATTACGACAAGTAGTTAATTCGGATGAGAGTAGAATGATTGCAGTTCTAGAAATATTAGAAAAAAACCCACGAGCGATTATATTCTACAACTTCGATTACGAGCTAATGATACTACGGACGCTGGCTACATTCTCTAACATCGAAATAGCCGAGTGGAACGGTCACAAACACCAACCCATACCCGACAGCGACCGGTGGGTATATTTAGTTCAGTATACCGCGGGGGCAGAGGGGTGGAATTGCATTAAAACAGATACTGTTATATTTTACTCGCAGAACTACTCTTATAAAGTGTTGGTTCAGGCTGCCGGACGTATCGACCGGCTACATACACCATATACGGATTTATATTATTACCATCTTAAATCTAGAGCGAGTATAGATATAGCAATTAGTAAGGCTTTAAAGAACAAACAAAAATTTAACGAAACTAAATTTGTGGGGTTTTGAAAGGAGAGAATTGATGAATAAACGAGAAAGTATGTTGGCATATCATAAATACATACAAGAGCATCGCAAAAATGTACAAATTGCTTGGGAACAGCTTTATCCTATCTCATGGAAGTTTAGATGGGGTCATTTATCATCGACGGTAGAAATATTGAGTAATGTGATGTGTCATGATCTAAGTAAATATTCCGAAAAAGAATTTGAAGGATATCGTCAGAAATTTTATCCTACCGACGAAGAAACGCCGGATGATGATTTATGGCAAAAAGCATGGGAACATCATAAAAATAATAATCCACATCACTGGCAAACTTGGACTACTATGTCGTTGTTAGATGAAAAGAAAGATATATATTTCGTCGAAATGCTATGTGACTGGATGTCTATGACAATGAAGTTTGGAGGCTCAACAAGAGAGTGGTATGAAAAACAGACTGAGATTAAACTGCCAAAAATGTATGTGGATATGCTGTATCAAATATTTGATCTATTGGAAGGAGAAAAAATATGAGTTTAACAGAATGGGCAAAAAAAGAAGTAGAGTTATGGAAGAAATCCGGAGATGAAGACGATGACATGTTTGAATACGCCGATGCATGTGTCGATAGCGCTTTGAAAGCGTTTATGTCTTTGACAGAGGATGGGCACAACGGCCATAGCATCCATATAACCAAACATATGCTGAATAGGCTAATAGACCAGGTGCCTCTTACTCCTATTACGGGAGAAGACGATGAATGGGAGGAAATAGATTCATCCTGGGAGATCGAGAACGGATACCAAAACAAGAGAAGGTCTTCTTTATTTAAACGTGTATATTCGGACGATCGTGTTGAATATAGAGACCATGGAATATATTACGCAATTGATATTGTCGATGGTACTACTTTTACACACTTTTTGATCGAAGACATAGTTAATGAGATGTTTCCGATAACATTTCCGTATGAACCGCCGGTAAAGAAATATTCTGTTGCAGTTGAATTTTTCGGAATATATCTGTCGGAGGGCGAAGGCGACAATACCTTTGGTATATATTTTCTAAGAAAACCGGGTGGCGAAAAGGTCCTAATTGATAAATACTACAAACGCGAAAACGGCGAAATGATTCCTATTTCGTTTGCGGAGTTCAATGAGCGAAAACATATTCATGACGGTTCCGGACCGAAGGAGGTGGCTAATGATTAAAAAATACGAACGTGTCTACAAGAAATATGTACACGCCATTCAATATGATGGAACTAATATAAAAGAGATTGAAAAAATAGGGCTAAAAACTCGCGAGATTACATGTTTCGGATTGAATGTTGTTGAAGGTCTTTTCTGGGCAGGATGGTTACCCATTGTAAAAGGTAATTATATTGTTAGGGATTCTGAAAAGGAGAAAGGTCGGTTCTTTGTATTCCATAAAGATATATTCGAAACCGACTACGAGGAGGTAAAATAATGCAACGATATATTTACAAAGGACCTGTTGAAGTATTTGGAAAATGCGTAGAACACAATTGGAGCGGCGAGACAGTCGCTCCTTCATTGTCTAAAGCGAGAAGCAACCTAGTCTATCAATACAAGCGACAAGCCAACCGGGGACCTAATACACCTATTAAATTGCCCGGGAAGTTAAAGGAGGCTGGACTTTATGAGTGCTTGTAATAAACGTTGTTATGCATGTGCCGCTGTCATCCTAAATAGTAAATGGAATTGGTGTCCGTTTTGTAGGTACGAGTTAAGATTGGAGATACGTTCAGAAGAGGACTGGTGGGAGAATTATAAAATACGAAAATTCTTTGCTAACGAAGACTAGAAGGAGGTCTCAGATGAAATTACCAAAAATGACAATTAAAGAAGAATTAAGACCGTGTCTTGCTGAGATACCGAACGCAGGTCAAGTAAAAGCGTTATTTCATAGTTGGGTTATGGAAGCGTATACTGTTGGCGATAGTTGGGTAATAGATTCACGCCCAGGAGGCCAAGTAATTAAAACGCTTGGTCTGGTGGAGACCGAGGACGGGAAAATATATTTTGTTGAACCTCAGTTAATCACTTTCGTAGACCTTAAAGTGAATAATGCGATTCATGAATGGGTGTCATGGGATATGTATAACGACTATCTCAATCATCCCAGCAGAAAACCAAAAGATGATAATCTATCGCCAACTATGTATGCGGTCGATGAGTATATCCGGAAAAAAGAAAAAGCGGTGGCCGATTATAAAGACGATAGATACAAAGAACGTTGTCTGAATTGTAGGTATACTATAATAGGCGCAGACCCTTCGTATTTGCTGAAAACTGGAGAATTGAAAGTGCATTACAACTGTACCGAATGCGATCATTATTTCGATGTGATTTATGCGGAGGGTTGTCATGACTGTCAGAGAGAAGACGAAGAAGGGAGAACACACCATGAGTAAACAAATAGAAAAAGACTTATCAAGAATAGCTAAAGCCCTAGAAAGCCTCCTTCGGTTGAAAGAAGAGGAAGTACGGGGGAATGCTAAAAGAAGGATCGAAACGGCGGTGACTATTGATGGGACGAATGAATTACTCACGTTCACTTGTAATCATTGTAAGCACTTGTGGGTAAAACACTTAAAAACTTTTTGTGAAGATAAAAAAAATAACCCACATGACATACTTATAAAAAGTACGGTGTTAGACGGTAGATCCTGCCCATATTGCGGATATATTAATCAAGTCTACTTTTACGATGATTGCGAATTAGATAACATACAATACACTTGTGTTAATTGTAAACGTAGGTGGACAGGTCCTCGGGAATAGTGTATATTATGAAGAAGGAGTTTTGTTATGAAAGATGATATTGAGAGAATTGTTATAGCAAGTGAAAATATAAGGACGGGTCCATTTTTTATACAGCAAGAATGTAATAAAACATGTCCTCGATGTTCTTACAATATTTCTATGTATGCGGGAGTAGATTTTGATGGGGGACGATATTTCGAATGTTGTAGATGTGATTATGAATGGAGTGAGTTGTAAACCATAACAAAATGAAAGGAGAGCGAAATGAAAAAACTATTAGTAATATTATTGATGTTGGTTTTAGTTCTGGGGATTGTTGGGTGTTCGGATGATGGTGGTGGGGTGGATTCTGAAGTGGATGTAGTTGATGATTCCGGAACGGCTACTGAGGCTACGGACGATGACGACGCTGTTGTAGTTGATGAAACGGCTACTGAGTCAACAGAGGCTACGGACGATGAAGAGGTTGATTATATGGAGTCGGATCCGTTGCCGGAGTCTTGGCATGGTGAGTGGGTGGTGGTCGTTGCTGAAAGATATTTTAGCGTTGGTGATTTTATATATATTAAAGATTTTAATAATGCTTGGACATACTATTTTTGGCTTGACGAGGATACTCCGTGGGATAATAATCGTTGGTTTTGTTATATAGAGGAAGAACAAATTCTTCACATATTTAATGAACCGCCGCCATTCGAAGAACGACGCATTCGTGAATCATTTGAGCTTGTGAGGAAGACAGATGATGAGATTGTACTGAGTAGGGTGCGAGTCGGTCAAGAGGTTCGACTCGAAAGATCAGATGGATCTCTTAGATTAGAAAGAGAAGACTAAATAAAACATAACTTATTAAGACCTGTCTTGATGGCGGGTCTTTTTTATTGCGACGAAAGGAGAAAAAAATGGAAAATAATAACCAATGGGAGTTGGATGGAAATTGTAATATGTGCAGGAGAGCGTTGTATTGTACGATGAGGAATAAGAATGGGTGTGGTCCTAAAAAGAGACGTTCACAAAATATGGACCACCCTCTAGCGGCAGCGCTTAGTCTTATTGGGAATCGTGGAGGTAATAGACGATGAAGCCAAAATTAAAACAAATAAAAAGCGAGGATGTTTTTTGTCTTGAAAGTAAGAATAAACAATGGATAGTGTATTATTCTGAAGAAGCAGAGCGGATTGTCTTAGAATATGTTGATATAATGACATTAGGTAAGATTAAGGACTTACAAAAAGACCCTGAAGCTATATGGTTAGAAATAGAGTCGTACTATGGGGAGTAAACAAATGGACGATTGTACAGGATGTGGACAACAAATGGAGATTATAGACGGCTATGGGGTTTGTGAATATTGTGATAGGAAAGTATTCGAGGTTAAGCTTCACCACAAATATCCTCCTGTATCGCCATGTATGTATGAACATGCCTATAATTCGTTGATAGAAGAATCTATTCGACCATTACGCGATGACGAAGTAATACTTTTCGCTGGTGGCCTACCCTATATTGTTTTTGGGTGAAAAATGAAGTTTTGGTTTTGTGAAAAATTGAAAAAAAGTGGTAAATTGGCCAGAAAAAGTGGCCAATTGGCCACTTTTCAAAATGAAAGTGGCCACCGATAAAGCCCGTGGTTGACACGTTTTTTGACGAATTGGCCAAAAGGCCACTTTTATTTCTATTTAATTGCGATAAAAAGTTTAATGATATTAAAAGAATATGCGAAAAAAAGTGGCCTTCTGGCCAATTTGGGATTTTCGACAAGAAAAGGAGAGAAAAATATGTTTTTAATTACGTTTTGTATCATGCTAGCATTACTGATCAATTTTATGTTTTTCGGAGGATGTCAGGTGTCTCTTTTGGCAAGTTCTGTATTTGCGATAGCATCTGTGTTCGGTTTACGGTTTCATCAGCAAGAGGAGCGGGATAAGCGTATCGAAAAGGAACGACAAACTTTCACCAAAGAAAACCAGAATTATATTAGCTCATAATCATACATCAGGAGATGTCGAACCAAGCCCTGACGATTTATCAATAACAAAACGATTGATAGAAGTTGGTGTTTTGTTAGGGATACCGGTTATAGACTATGTTATAGTTGGCGGGAATAACTACTACAGTATGCGAGAGAAAGAGGTAATAGATTTCGGAGGTCGTAATTAAGATAAAAATCGCATTCGCGAAAATTACAAGTCCTTTAATGAAGAGAAAGGGAATATACGGCGGATTTAGCGTCCGCTGTACCTTTTCTCTTTCTTTTTGTCGAAAATCGGAAATAGGAGGTCGTTACTATGCTAGAGAACAAATTTAAAACTAAGTTGATTAAAGATTTAGAAGAAATGTTCCCGGGGTGCATGGTGCTACACAATGACCCGACCGATATTCAAGGTATTCCCGATTTGACAATACTATATAAAAATAAATGGGCTACCCTAGAGGGAAAAAAAGACGCGAAGGCGAAAGAACAACCGAATCAAAAATATTACGTCGAAAAAATGGATGATATGTCGTTTTCTAGATTTATTCATCCAGGAAACAAAGAGGAGGTTTTAAATGAACTTCAACAAACATTCATACCTCGAAGGACGTCACGCGTTTCTGGGGGCAAGTAAATATCACTGGATTAATTATGACGAAGAGAAAGTTGCCTCGTCATATTTGAAATTCTTAGCTACCCAAAGGGGTACCGAGTTACATCACTTTGCATCACAGTGTATCAGGCTCGGTCAACGATTACCGAAATCAAACAAGACATTAAATATGTACGTTAACGATGCAATAGGGTTTCGCATGACACCAGAGCAACCTTTGATCTATTCTGAGAATTGTTTCGGTACAGCAGACACTATTGTGTTTAGAAAGAACTTATTACGGATCCATGATTTGAAAACCGGGGAAACCCCAACAAAAATGTCTCAATTAGAAATATATGCTGCCCTGTTCTGTTTAGAATACGATGTCAAGCCGTCCGAAATCGAAATAGAACTTCGTATATATCAACTAGACGACATAGTTGTCCACAAAGCAACGGCGGAAGATATTGTGCCGATAATGGATAAAATTATAACCTTCGATAAGATAATCGAAAACATCAAATCCGAGGAGGACTAAACCATGCCGGTTGATTTATCAAACAAAGATGAGTTAATGCACATAGGGCAACCGAGGCGGTCTGGTAGATATCCTTGGGGATCCGGCGAGAATCCGTATCAACGAAGCGGAGATTTTCTTAGTCGTATCAAAGAATTAGAAGGTGAGGGTTTAACACAAAGAGCTATAGCTGATGCTATGGGTCTGCGTTCCACAACAGAGTTAAGAACAAAGATGTCTGCCGCTAAAAATCTTAGACGTCGTATCGATGTGGCTAGAGCTGAAGGTTTGAAAGCCAGAGGTATGGGCAACAGCGAAATAGCAAGACAAATGGGTCTGCCAAGCGAGTCGTCTGTAAGAGCTTTATTGGACGAAAGAGCTAAGGCACGAATGAATGCCGCACTAGAAACGTCTAACATTCTAAAGAAGGAAGTAGACGCAAAAGGAATGATTGATGTCGGTAAGGGTGTCGAATTACATCTTAATGTTTCTAGAGAGCGACTGAAAGAAGCCTTATACATGTTAGAGCTTGAAGGATACAATGTTTTCGGTGGGCGATTTGCCCAAATTACAAATCCTAATAGTAATCAACAGACAACAAGGCAAGTGCTGGCAAAACCAGGTGTCGATCATCGTGAGATGTTTGAAGATGGTGGAAGCCGAATAGGCACTATCGATTATAAATCATCAGATGGAGGATTGACGTTTCATTCGACAAGACTCGTACCACCTCAAAGCATGGATTCTAAACGTATACAAATCCGCTATGCGGAAGACGGAGGGTCACAAAAAGACGGAGTCATTGAGTTGAGAAGAAACGTTCCTGATTTAGATCTAGGAACCTCTCGATACGCTCAAGTAAGAATGTTGGTAGATAATAACCGATACATGAAAGGTATGGCCTTGTACTCCGATAACATGCCTCAAGGTATAGACGTTATCTATAACACAGTGAAACCACGAGGAACACCGGCAAGTGATGTATTCAAAAAGACAACAGGTGATCCAGACAATCCGTTCGGGGCCAGTATAAAAAGAGGCGGACAAAGTCGTTACACCGATAGCAATGGACAGGAACGTCTATCGATTATCAATAAAACTTCCGAAGAAGGTGATTGGGGTCAATGGGCTGACAGATTATCTTCACAATTCTTGTCTAAACAAAAACCTGACTTGATTCAACGCCAGTTAAACGAAGCCATCATTAATAAGAGAGCTGAGTTTGAAAGTATTCAAGAACTTACTAATCCAACTATAAGAAAGAGATTGTTACAATCCTTCGCTGATGGCTGTGATGCAGCAGCTGTTGATTTACATGCAGCAGCACTACCTAGACAAAGATATCAGGTAGCCTTACCAGTAACAAGTATGAAAGATACAGAAGTCTTTGCTCCAAACTTCCGTAATGGTGAACAGGTAGCTTTAGTCAGATATCCTCATGAAGGAACTTTTCAAATACCAATAGTAACTGTTAATAACAAACAGGCAGAAGGCCGCAGAGTTATAGGAGCAGATGCAAAAGATGCTATAGGATTCAACTCTCGTGTTGCGGAACGGTTGTCTGGAGCAGACTTTGACGGAGACACAATACAAGTCATACCAATCAACGATCGAATTAGAATAACATCTACCTCTGCTTTAGAAGGTCTTCAAGGATTTGATGCACGAATGAGTTACCCAGAGCGTCCAGGAATGAGAGTTATGAAAGAGGGCGTTCAGAAACAGACAGAGATGGGTAAGATATCGAATCTTATAACAGACATGACTATACAAGGGGCGACTAATGAAGAGTTAGCTAGAGCGACGAGACATAGTATGACCGTTATTGATGCACCAAAACATCGATTAGACTATACGCGTAGTGCTGACGAGAATGGCATAACTGCACTAAGAAACAAGTATCAAAGGAGACCGGATCCTACAAAAAGAAGCGGTTACGCACAAGGAGCCGCTACTTTAATTTCTAGAGCTGGCGGAAAAGTAGATGCTATTAGAACGGTAGGTCAACCAAGAATTGATAGAGAAACAGGAGAATTAATAAGAAATAGACCAGTCGTAACTTATATAGATAAACGAACTGGTAAAGAGCGCGTTAGAACTGAACCGAGTACTCAGATGGCTGAGACACGCGATGCCCGTACCCTATCCTCTGGGACGGTAGTCGAGACCTTCTATGCCTCCTATGCCAACACCATGAAGGCCATGGCCAACCGGGCCCGTAAAGAGATGATAAGTACCCCCACTACACCCGCTAGTCCTTCTGCGAAAAGACTTTACGCAAGAGAAGTTGAGCGACTTAGATCGGCCGTTCAAGTAGCTGAGATGAACGCTCCTAGAGAGCGTGAGGCCCTGGCCCTAGCCACTAGTGTGGTGCGATCCAAGCGGCAGGACAACCCGGGTATGAGCCGTGAGGAGATTAAGAAGGTAAGTGCCCGGGCCATGGACGATGCAAGGGCATCCGTAGGCGCTAAAAGGAGCACCATAACCATAAGCGATAGGGAGTGGGAGGCTATACAGGCGGGGGCTGTCAGCACAAGCATGCTGACCCAGATACTTAACAACACCGACATAGACCTATTAAAAGAAAGAGCTATGCCTCGCGACAGACCAAGTGTCACTGCCGCTGTGCTAGGTCGTATGACATCTATGCAGGCAGCGGGGTACACCCTAGCCGAGATAGCCGACGCCCTAGGCCTATCCCCCACCACTGTATCTAATCATCTCAATTGAAAGGAGGAACGATGACTATGTCAGACGTAGCACTAACCACCAAGGACAACCCTTTCGATCCGTTTGACCAGTTCGACTCTTGGTTCCTCTTTGATGTAGAACACCAGTATAATACTTGCGATTATTTAGGAAGAGTTGTTCGAACTTCTGATCGACTTTCTGATGAAGAAAATCGTAAAGAATTCGAAAGAGCAATTGATCAAATCATCGAAAGAGATTTTCAAATGATCTACAAAAAAGTTTATAGCCATGGGGGTTAAAACAAACTTCCAAGATTCTGGAGCTATTAGTCAGCTGTTGGCGCATGGAAGTACAGCCACGTAGTCGACAGTTGACGAAAAACGTCCAACTGGACAAAGAAAGAACGCCGTGACGGCGTTCGAGCTGGGCATGGGGGGGTCGACGAAATCTGCGACCCCTCGAACATCGCCCCCACTTCAAAATGCCCCGGGGGGAATTTTCGACTTTCGCGTTACCATCGTTCCTTCCTGGGATTCATTCGAGCTACTTGATGGTTCTCCCGGCCATTTTTCGCATACTCTTACCGTCTTTCTCTCCTTTCGGCGGATTCAGCCGCGAAGCCCCCTAGAACGAAGTGGCGAACTCAGTGAATCCCAGCAAGAAGCGCTGGTAACGCGTGCGCAACTACCACGAAACGATACGAGAGGAGGCTGGAACATATGCCAAGGCCAAAGAAAGTCAGTGAATCGGCCCAATCCAGGCGGCGCCCGGCCTTAGACCCGGATGCACGCGAAGGTCAGATGATATCGTTGGCGGTCGACTTGGCAGAGCGTCAGTTGGCCGAGGGCACTGCATCCTCTCAGGTGATTACCCATTTCCTGAAGCTCGGGTCATCGAAGGCCCGAATCGAGCAGGAAATGCTCACGAAACAGACGGAACTACTGACCGCGAAGACCGAAGCGCTACAATCGGCCAAGCGAATCGAGGAGCTATACGCTGAGGCGATGGCCGCCATGCGCGCCTATACGCCAAACAGCAGCGGGGGTGCCGACCATGCGGACGATTAGGACATATTCGGAGCTGATCCTGCTCCCGACATTCGAGGCGCGCTACGAGTACCTGCGCACCGGCGGCGCGGTCGGCCAGGACACGTTCGGCTACGCCCGCATTTTGAATCAGCGGTTCTATCGCTCGCGCGAGTGGAAAAAAATCCGCGATTTCATCATTGTCCGCGACAACGGATGCGATTTGGCCATGCCGGGCCACGAATTGGGCGATCACATCGTCGTTCACCACATGGTGGACCTGACCGTGTACGACATCCGGCTCCGCACCGAGTATTTGCTCGATCCGGAATACATGGTTTGCACGGCGCACGCCACCCACAATGCGATTCACTTCAGTGATGCTGTGTACACAGCGGCGCAACTGACTGAACGAATACCAAATGATACTATTCCATGGAGATGACGCAAACTTTACAACTCCTTTTATGAAGGATAAAGCTTATTATGAAAGGAGAAACTCTATGAAAAAAGATACCACTATCCATAATGTTGTTTTAGGAGGAATAGGAGTAGCTATGTTTGCATGGGTAATTATAATCGGAGAAGCATTTATACGATTAAACGAAGAAGGAAAAGAAAGAAGAGAGTCTAATTCATAGGCTCTTTTCTTTTTGCTAAGGAGGTAACCAATGACTAATACTTCTTTACAACACCACGGCGTTCTAGGCATGCGCTGGGGTTTCAGAAAGTGTAGACGTACAGGAAAACACAGACCTACACGAGAAGTTAAGGCGGAGGCTAAGGCGAGGAAGAGAGAGAATCGAACTCGGGCAGAGACTGAAAGGGTACGGAGAGACGGAGGTATTCTCGTACTGGACAATGATGGAAATGTACTTTCTATGAACCATTTCGAGTATGGTAAACGGGCTTCTCATCGCATATATCAAAGAATGGATAGAGGTCAAACCCTAGATCAAGCTAGGAAAACAGAAGATTGGCAGCAGGCAATAAAGACAGGTTCCGCAATGGTTGCGGCCTGTTCGTTATTAGTGTTACCAGACATAATAAGAAGGAGATAACCAATGAAAAATAAGTATACCAATTATCAAAAGCAAGAAGAATTAGCACAAGAAGAAAAAAGGTTGGTGGAAGAATTCTACAACGTAGAGGAAGAAGAGTTAGTACTAGACGCTCGAACTTTAGACGAAATTCCTGAGGAATACCAAGAACCAGAGGCGCAAGACTTTGTTGAGGGAGTGATACCAGAAGAGGTTACTTCAACATACATACTAGGAGTTGTCATAAATTGCAACGCACTTAACCTTAGAGAAGAACCCGGTGGAAATGTAATCAGCATTCTATCAAAGAATGAAAGATTGGAAATTTATCCCGGTTCAGGTTCAACCGTAGCAGGAGAAGACTGGTTGAAAGTAAACACCACTTCTCAAGTAGTTCCGATGACAGGGTATGTAATGAGAAAATTCGTAGCCTTCGAAGAATAGGAGACACCATATGAAACCGGAAGAGAGTATACTCACGTCAATAAAAAAGAATCTTGGAATCATAGAAGAGTATGAACATTTCGATCCAGATATCATTATGCACATTAACTCAATTCTTATGGTATTAACGCAGATAGGAGTTGGGAATCCAGAAGGATTTGCGATAACGGATAAATCCGAGACGTGGGAAGATTTCACTCTTGGGTTTCCTAATATCGAAGCAGTTAAATCATATGTCCATCTGAGAGTACGGATGATATTCGATCCGCCAGCAGGTAGAGGTGTTTCGGAAGCCATTAACAACACCGTATCCGAATTGGAATGGCGCATCCATATGGAAATCGATAATGCTAAGGAGGTAACCAATGACTAATACTTCTTTACAACACCACGGCGTCCTAGGCATGCGCTGGGGTTTCAGAAAGTGTAGACGTACAGGAAAGCACAGACCTACACGAGAAGTTAAGGCGGAGGCTAAGGCGAGGAAGAGAGAGAATCGACAAGGATCCAATGCCAAACGCGAAGCTCGCTCGCAGAATGTTAACAACTTGACCAATAAACAGCTTCAGGAAAGAATTACTCGCTTAAATCTTGAAAAACAATATAACCAGTTAACCGCTCGTGATAAGAATAGAGGACGAGAAATAGTTGCAAATGTTTTGACCGAGGCAGCGAAGCAAGTCGCTACAAACTATGTAAAACAAGGAATGACAAGTGTTGTTGAAGCTGGATTTAAAAGTAAGGCTGCTAGAGTTGCAGGCACAAGAATTAGAACTGCAGGAACGACTGCTAGAGCTGTGGGAACAACTGCTAGAGCTGTAGGAACAACAGCTAGATATTTTGTAGGTAATAGAGGTAGAAGAAGGTGATCTTAACATGGCTTTATCAAACACCGCAGTTCCTCGATATTACGGAGAATTTCGTGACGCAGTTATACGTGGCGAGATAAAAGTCAATGAGTATATTTCGATGGAGATGAATCGTATAGATGAACTCATTGAAAACCCGGGAGTCTACTATGACGATACGGCTATTGATGGTTGGATAAACTACTGCGAAGCAGAGTTAACCCTAACAGATGGTTCCGACTTAAATCTGCTAGACACCTTCAAACTATGGGGTGAGCAGATATTTGGATGGTATTACTTTGTAGAAAGAAGTGTATACGAGCCGTCACCAACCGGTGGTTCCGGGCGATTCGTCAATAAATCTATCAAGAAAAGATTGGTCAATAAGCAATATCTAATAATAGCTAGGGGTGCAGCGAAATCGCTTTATGGTTCGTGCATCCAAAGCTATTTTTTGAATGTCGACACTTCTACCACACATCAAATAACCACTGCTCCCACGATGAAGCAAGCCGAAGAAATTCTTTCGCCAATGCGTACGTCGATAGTTCGTTCCAAAGGACCACTATTCAAGTTTTTAACAGAAGGTTCTATCAATAATACCACTGGCTCAAAAGTTAATCGTGTGAAGCTCGCATCTACAAAGAAAGGTATAGAGAATTTTTTGACAGGTTCTCTATTAGAAATAAGACCAATGAGTGTCATCAAACTTCAAGGTCTTAGATGTAAAATTGCGACCGTAGACGAATGGCTTTCTGGTGATATCAGAGAAGATGTTGTTGGTGCAATCGAACAAGGAGCTTCCAAGATAGACGATTATCTCATAGTAGCAACTAGCTCAGAAGGAACTATCCGAAATGGTAGCGGCGACACTATCAAGATGGAGTTAATGGACATTCTCAAAGGTGAGTATGTCAATCCACATGTATCTATTTGGTATTACCGATTAGACACCATAGATGAAGTTGCCGATCCAGCAACTTGGGAAAAAGCAAATCCCAATATCGGAAAAACAGTTACCTACGAAACATATCAATTGGATGTAGAACGTGCCGAAAAAGCTCCAGCCGCCAGAAACGACATTTTAGCAAAGCGTTTCGGAATCCCTATGGAAGGATATACATATTACTTCACATATGAAGAAACTATGCCCCATAGAAAAAGGAATTTTTGGAGACTACCCTGTGCAATAGGTGGAGATTTATCACAAGGAGATGATTTCTGTTCATTCACGTTCTTGTTCCCACTGTCTAACGGACGATTTGGAGTTAAGACACGAAACTATATTTCGTCGTTAACTCTGATGAAACTTCCGGCAGCAGTAAGGTTTAAGTATGACCAATTTATGAATGAAGGAAGCCTTTGTGTTCTAGAAGGAGCTGTTCTGGACATGATGGAAGTATACGACGATCTCGATAAACACATCGAGGACAACGAATACGATGTTAGATGTTTTGGCTTCGATCCATACAATGCAAAAGAGTTTGTTGAACGATGGTCGAAAGAGAACGGACCTTTTGGTATAGAAAAAGTTGTTCAAGGAGCTCGAACGGAGTCCGTGCCTCTTGGGGAACTCAAGAAATTATCAGAAGAAAGATTATTATTGTTTGACGAAGAACTAATGTCATTCGCAATGGGTAACTGTATAACCTTAGAAGATACCAATGGTAACAGGAAACTATTTAAGAAACGACAAGAACAAAAGATAGATGCAGTAGCAGCTCTCATGGATGCATACGTAGCATACAAACTTAATAGAGAAGCTTTTGAATAGGGAGGTAACCAATGCAAATACGAGTTGACGTTAGAGGGCAAGAATTGGTGATAAGCAGTCCATTGGTTGCCAGTGGATCGATTGATACGGTGTTAATGAGATTCATATTCTCTAGAGAATGGAATGGATTTCATAAAACCGCTATATTTGTGTGCGAAAAGAAGAAATCTTTAAGCGTGTTATTGGATGCTAACAACGAATGCGTTGTTCCATGGGAAATGTTAGAAGAACCGACGCCTATATCGTTTGGAGTGTTTGGTATAAAAGACGGCCAAGTTATATCGTCAACTATTCGGCAGATAACGATTGAGAAAGGGATATTGTCTGTGAAAACAGAACCGGCAGACAGAGTGCCGAGTAAAGATGTGTTTGCACAAATAATAAATCTATTAATGGTGAAACAGGAAAGATTAATACCTGGAGATAACATAAAAATTGAAAATAATGTGATAAGCGCTGTGGTTTCCGGAAGTAATTCGGACTCATCAAGAAGTTTCTTCGTTGTAATTAGCGATGAGGAACCCGTTGTAGAAGATGGCAATTATCCATTATGGCTGAAGCCAATAAGATGAAAATTAGGAGGAAAAGAAAATGAGTGTAAATCAAGTACACAACATGGTATGGACTGGAACGGAATGGGTAGAGATGCAATACCCATCTTCTTCCGATTTAGTAACACATGATGGAGGCACAGTAAAAGAATGGCTGGACTCCTTGATAGGCAGTGTTGCGACACACACGGGAAATTCGGGGATTCACGTATCTACCACAGACAGAGCATTTCTTACTAGATTAGCAGGTGGCGAGTTCGCAACCATAGAACAATTAGGACACGCCCTCAAACCTAGAGTAGTAAATGATATCGCAGAGAGGGATGCCCTTCTCGACCTCGTTCCCGGTATGCTAGCGTGGGTAAAAAATCCAGTCGCAGATACCAATCTTGCTGGTGCCGGTACTGCCATTTATATCTGGAACGAACCACTGGACAGATGGGACTTCGTTTATCAATTCTCTGGCGAGATTGCTTTGGAAATGAATTGGGAGGATGTCATTGGAAGACCGACTTCCACATCGACACAAATTGATGAAGCAGTAGCAGCCATAGCGGCAGTTCGTCTAGGTAATATCACGACAATAGGAACAGCCGCACCGCCTAATCCCCAAATAGGCGATACATGGTATCAGCCAATATCTTAAAGGAGCGCGATTGATGGATACGCACAATATCATAGTATATGACGAATCAAGAGAACCCGTAAAAATAAATCCTAGAACACGGGCTGAAGCAGTAGAGGGATTGGGTGTGGCTATTGATAGTTTTTTAGATATTACGATAAGGCCGGAGATTAAACAATTACAACAACAATCGAACCCCTTTATTTTCTTGAGATTACAGGTCCCAAATCGATCAGTGGAGCCAAATGCGATAGATAGGATAACGGTTAACCCTCTTCCCGCAGGAGTGAATTTGCGAGAAAGTTTCTTCTCAGCCACCTACGTAAATATTGCGGGATCTATTGCTAACCACTTTATAATTACGCGAGTATTTGTACAACAACTTATGCCTGGGTTTGATGTGTTACATGTAGAGATACAAAATACCGGAACAACAGCACAAATCCCCGGAGGGGACATACATCTTATGATAGCGCAATTGTAAAAGGAGGAACAACGATGGAATACACATTTGGCGAAAGACTCCAACATGCTTGGAATGCGCTACGAAATAGAGATCCTACGAGACCTACGAACGACATTGGACCTAGCAGTTCCTACGGTCCGCATAGACCGAGGTTTACAAGAGGTAATGAAAAATCGATAGTTAATTCTGTCTATAACAGAATAGCCATTGACGGATCTAGTCTAGAGTTTGGACATATTCGTCTGGACGATAACAATCGATATGTAGATAACATTCAATCTAATCTGCACAACTGTCTTACCGTTGAGGCTAACAAAGATCAAACTGCCAGAGCATTTATACAAGACGCTATCATGTCTATGCTAGACGAAGGAGTAGTAGCCATTGTACCGGTCGATACAACTATCAATCCCAACGTGACAAACTCGTATGACATCGTGACAATGCGCACCGCCAAGATACTTCAATGGTATCCATCACATGTACAGATAAGATTGTATAACGATAACACGGGTCTAAAAGAGGATTTAAACGTGGCCAAAAGCACTATAGCCATAGTCGAAAATCCTTTGTACGCCATAGTTAATGAGCCAAACTCAACTATGCAGCGGCTTATAAGAAAACTTAATTTACTAGATGTAATAGATGAACAAAGCGGATCCGGCAAGCTAGATTTACTTATCGCATTGCCTTACACCGTCAAGAACGAGTCGAGACGTCTGCAAGCAGAAAAAAGACGGAAAGACATAGAGCGTCAATTGTCCGGTTCAAGATATGGAATCGCGTACACTGACGCAACAGAGAACGTTACGCAATTGAATCGATCGATCGAGAACAATCTAATGGGTCAAATCGAATACTTAACGAGTATGCTATACAGCCAGTTAGGAATTACGCAAGATATATTAGATGGTACCGCCGACGATGAGGCTATGACGAACTACTATAGCCGAACAATTGAACCTATCTTAGCGGCAATAGTCGATGAGATGAAACGTAAGTTCTTAACCAAGACTGCTCGAACACAGAAACAATCGATCCACTTCTTCCGAGACCCATTCAAGCTTGTACCGGTTGGTAGGGTATCTGAAATGGCTGATAGATTCACAAGGAACGAGATTCTAAGTTCCAACGAAGTCAGACAAGTCATCGGTATGAAACCTGTGGATGATCCGAGAGCAGATGAACTCAGAAACAAGAATCTTAGCGCACCAAGAGATGACAATCCTCCACGAGCGAGTGATGAGGACTATTCTAAGAAAGAAGCGCAAAAAAACCAAGGAGGAAAATCAAAATGCTAAAATTTGATTTTAGTGGATGGGCCACACGCGCTAATCTTAAATGTTCAGACGGACGAGTTATTACCAGCGAAGCATTTAAGGACTGCGACGGTAAGAAAGTTCCGTTGGTGTGGAATCACCAACACAATGATCCACACAACGTCCTCGGCCACGCTGTATTAGAGCATCGTGACGAGGGTGTTTATGCGTATGGACTCTTTAATAGCACTCCGGCCGGTCGAGATGCCAAAACTATGGTACGGCACGGCGATGTGTCAGCATTATCCATACACGCTAATCGTTTAAAACAGCGAGGAGCCGACGTTCTACACGGAACAATTCGAGAAGTAAGTCTCGTGCTTGCCGGAGCGAATCCGGGAGCCTTCATTGAGGAGGTAATCCGACACGGAGACGAATGTGATGATGAAGCCATCATATACTCTGGAGAAGAAATTTCTCTGTATCATTCGGAAGATGATAAAAAAGAGGATGTACAAATCAAGAAGAACGCCGAGACAAAAATCGAAGTGGATAAGGAAGATGTAGAAGAAGTAGTCCACGACGATAACGAAGAGACCGTTGGAGACGTGTTCAATTCTTTATCTACAAAACAACGAAATGTAGTGTATGCCCTAATAGGACAAGTCTTAGCTGACCAAGGCAATGAGGCAGAACACTCAGAAGGAGGAGAAGTAATGAAACGAAATATTTTCGACAAAGAAGATATACAAGACGAGGATGTTCTAACTCATGCCGACATGTTGGCCGTATTTACAGACGCTAGACGTTTAGGCAGCCTTAAAGCGGCGATTGTTGAGCACGGGCTTGAGGATATCAATAGTCTTCGACATGATGAGCAGAACTACGGAATTAGAAATATCGAGTATCTATTCCCGGAAGCAAGAAATCTTGATACACCCCCCTCACTAATCACAAGAGATATGGGCTGGGTACCTAAAGTATTTAATGCCACAAGAAAAACTCCATTCTCAAGAATTAAATCGATTCATGCAGATTTAACCGAGGATGAAGCGAGAGCTCGTGGTTACATGAAAGGTAAGAGGAAAGTGGAAGAGGTGTTTAGTTTACTGAAAAGAACAACAACGCCTCAGACCGTGTACAAGAAACAAAAACTTGACCGTGATGACATCGTCGACATCACTGATTTCGATGTTGTTGCATGGCTTAAGAGAGAGATGCGTGTAATGTTGGATGAGGAGATTTCTCGCGCCATTCTTGTAGGAGACGGAAGACTTGCTTCTTCAGACGACAAAATCCATGAAACACACATCCGTCCGGTATGGACCGACGACGATCTTTACACCATCAAAGCAACCGTCGATCAGGGCGATACCTTGGGAGAGATTGCCAGAGAGTTTATTAAGGTGGCTGTACGTGCCAGAAAAGACTACAAAGGCTCCGGTAATCCGACTCTCTTTACAACAGAAGAGATGTTGACAGAGATGTTACTGTTGGAGGATTTGAACATGCGTAGAATCTATGACACCGAAGCAATACTAGCAACTGCAATGCGTGTTAGAGAAATCGTTACGGTACCGGTTATGGAAGGTCTTGAGCGTGACGGGCGCAAGTTGGCAGGAATCATTGTCAATCTAACAGACTACAATGTAGGTGCAGATAGAGGCGGAGCAGTCAACATGTTTGACGATTTCGACATCGATTACAACCAACAAAAGTACCTGATTGAGACCCGTTGTTCCGGAGCACTTATCAGACCTTTCTCTGCCATCGCAATCGAATGTGCGAACAAGCTAACAGTAGCTCAAGGCTAGAAACTCCGAAAGGAAATCAAAATGGCAAAATTTTATGGAAATGTCGGTTACGCTGAAACAAAAGACGACTCCAAAGGTGTGTGGACTTCAAAGGTTATAGAAAAACCGTACTATGGAGACGTCGTAAAGAACACTCGTAGACTTCAGACAGCTGATAAAGTTAATGACGATTTGTATATTTCGACGGATATCAGCATCGTAGCCGATCCATATGCCTACAATAACTACCATTCTATACGGTACGTTATATTTATGGGGAATAAGTGGAAAGTTATGAGTGTCGATCCACAATTCCCGAGACTTATACTAACACTCGGAGGTGTATGCAATGAGTAATAGAAAATTGTTGCAGCAAAAGTTAGAGTCGATTCTTGGGAGTTCGAATGTTTACTTTCAACCGCCAGAATCGACGAAGATGAACTACCCGGCAATCGTATACCATCTAAATCAGATAGAAAATCGACATGCCGGAAACATTGTGTACAAGCAATCCGATAGCTACTCGGTGACAATGATAGATACTAATCCTGACAATACTACTGTTAGAAAGTTAGCAGGATTACCTCTTTGTAGATTTAACAATCATTATAGAGCAGATAATCTTAATCATTGGAACTACACACTTTATTATTAGGAGGAATTACTTATGAGACTTACATGGGATCCAGTAGGACTCCGTACCTATGAAACAGGTACCGACAGAGGGGTATTATACCCACAAGATGCGGCAACAGGTCTATATCCAGCAGGTGTCGCTTGGAACGGTCTAATCGGAGTAACTCAAAGTCCATCAGGAGCTGATCCAACAGCTCTATGGGCTAATAACTCCAAATACCTGAACTTGATTTCGGCAGAGGAATTTGGCGCGACAATTGAAGCCTACACATATCCGGATGAGTTTGCGGCATGTGATGGTTCCGCAGAAATAGCTCCGGGCGTATACGTTGGTCAGCAAGTACGTAGACCATTCGGATTAAGTTACAGAACCCTTATCGGTAATGACACAGAGGGTACCGCATTTGGTTACAAATTACATATTGTTTATAATGCAACAGCGGCACCATCTGATAAAGGTTATTCGACAGTAAATGATAGCCCAGAAGCAATCACTTTCTCTTGGACGGTGTCTACCGTACCGATGGAAGTGCCGGGTATGCTCCCGACAGCATCCGTTACAATCGATAGTACCAAAGTTGATCCGTTATGTTTGGCTTCCTTAGAAGAGATTTTGTACGGATCAGCAACAGAGGATCCGAGATTGCCTTTGCCTTCAGAGATTGCTTTGTTAGTTGGAATTGCAGCAGCCGGTTAAAAACAATTAAACAAATATATTAAATGAATAGAGGAGAGGGTTGTCTGAGGGCACCCTCTCTTATTGTATGAAAAGGAGAAAAGAAATGCTAAAGAAGACAATCACTTACACCGATTATAACGGTGCACAAAGAACCGAAGACTTTTACTTTAACTTAAGCAAAGCAGAAGTAACCGAAATGGAAATGAGTATGTCGGGGGGATTATCTGAACTCATCAAACGAATCGTAGCCGCTCAGGATATACCGACTATTATCGACATCTTTAAGAAACTACTTCTCAAAGCTTATGGAGAAAAAAGTCCGGATGGCAAACGATTCATCAAGTCAGACGAGATGTCCATTGCGTTCTCGCAAACGGAAGCATACTCTGATTTGTTTATGGAGCTAGCAACCGATGCAGATGCCGCTGCGACTTTTGTTAACGGCATCACACCACAAAACATTGATACGGCATCGACAGGTACACCACCATTAAACATTATGGGATAGCCATCGAGCTAGCAGGATGATTGGAGGGAATAGATAGCATGTTACGAATAACCATACCTGCAAAAGAGATGTGGGACGAACAAAAGCGGATGTTCTTCGAATCGAAAGAACAAACGCTCCAATTGGAACATTCACTCGTTTCAATTTCAAAATGGGAATCGAAATGGCAAAAACCATTCCTTACCAATAGCAAGAAAACAATAGAAGAAACCGTTTGTTACATCCGATGCATGACAATAACGCAGAACGTAGATTCGTTGACATATTCATGCGTAACAAACGACATTATAGAAAAAGTTAATGCGTACATAGAAAATAAGATGACCGCGACATGGTTTTCCGAAAAGAAACAGGGTCTTGGCAGTAGTGAACAAATAACTAGCGAGTTGATATATTACTGGATGACCGCATACAACATACCTTTCGAATGTCAAAAGTGGCATCTCAATAGATTGTTAACTTTGATTCGCATTTGTGGCGTTAAAAATGAAGAACCTAAGAAAAGAAGCACGAAGGAAATGATACAACATCGTCGAGAATTAAATGAAGCTCGTAAAAAGGCTAATCAGACTAAAGGGTAAACATCGAACCGCGTGCTACGGAGGTGTGAATGATATCGTTCAACCAAAAGGGGGATTTTTCTAAGATAACGGGTTTTATGGAGAGAGCAAAACAAATCGTTGGTGCGGGAGTGTTGAATAAGCATGGAGAGGTAGGAGTAAAAGCTCTCTCAATGGCCACACCAGCGGATTCAGGAATCACTTCAGACTCTTGGAGTTACAGAATAAGAAGCTCCAAAGGAGAAGCCAAGATAGAGTGGTTCAACAGTAACCGGAATGGAAGCTTTCCGATAGCCATAATGATTCAACTTGGTCACGGTACCAGAGGACGAACATGGGTACAGGGGAGAGATTACATAAATCCGATTATGCGACCGGTCTTTGACCAAATCGCACAAGATGTATGGAGGGAGGTTACTAAACTATGAGTAGATCCATCGATACAAAAGTTGTCGAGATGAAGTTCGAGAACAGCAAGTTTGAAAAGAATGTACAAACTAGTTTAAATACCATCGATACATTAAAAAAGAGTTTAAATTTAGATGGCGCTACTAAAGGTTTAGAAAACATCAAGGCCAAGGCCGGGAAAATAGACATGAATCCGCTTAAAGAAGCAGTGGATAAAGTCGGTGTCAGCTTCTCAGCTTTACAAGTAGTAGCAGCAACCGCCCTATCCAACATTACAAACATGGCTATAAGTTATGGAGCACGAATTGTTAACGCCATTACAGGACCTCTGATACAAGGTGGTATAAGACGTGCTATGAACATCGAGCAAGCTCAATTCCAATTACGCGGTTTGGGAATGGATGTCGAAGAAGTTATGGCGAATGCTTTATCTGCGGTAGAAGGTACTGCATACGGTTTGGATGAAGCAGTTAGAGTTGCTTCTCAATTGGGAGCCTCTGGAATTCAAGCTGGAGAAGACATGACTCGTTCTTTAAGGGCTGTGGCCGGTGTTGCCGCAATGACTAGTAGTCAGTATGACGATATGGGTAGAATCTTTACAACGGTGGCAGGTAATGGTCGACTAATGGGTCAACAATTACTTCAATTATCTAGTAGAGGTATCAATGCTGCGGCGTCAATAGCCCAATACCTCGGTAAAACAGAACAAGAAGTTAGATCCATGGTTTCGCAAGGGGAAATCAGTTTCGAAATCTTCTCAAATGCAATGGATGCTGCCTTTGGAGAACATGCACAATCAGCGAACAAACTATTTACAGGTGCGATGGCTAATGCCAGAGTGGCTATAGCACGGATAGGCGCAGACATAGCCATGCCCGGGTTGGAGAACATGCGAGACATCTTCAACGCTTTACGACCGGCAATCGTTGGCGTACATGAAGTTCTACGTCCTTTCATCGCTGATATCGTAGGTGTTATGGCTCTGAACACGGAACGAATTGTAAACATTCTAGAGAATGTCGATCACTCTTCGTTACCATACGTGTTCCAAGGAATCCAGAATGCATTAAAAGGGGTAATGTCAGTACTTCGTCCGATCGGCGAAGCATTTAGACAGATTTTCCCACCAACAACCACTGCACAAGTCATGGCAGTGGCCCAAGCTTTCGAAAACATCACTTCTAGATTCAAAATGAGTGATGAGGGTGCCGATCAGCTTAGACGGACTTTCGCCGGATTGTTCGCTATATTCGACATAGGTATAAGATTAAAAACCTCACTTGCAGGTGTAGTGATTGAACTGTTAGGACATATTCTTCCGCTTAGTGGAGGGATTCTTGGTTTAACAGCGAACATAGGAGATGCTATTGTTCGCTTTAATGATTTTACCAAATCAACCGATGCGTTCAATGTAGTTATCAATCATATTCGTAACGGGATAATGATGGCTGTAGACTATGTCAGAACGTTTATCCAAGCATTTCATGAAGCGTTCTTGGAATTCGCGAACATAGATACAACAGCATTTGACAACTTTACCGGAAACATACTGCTCAGATTAGAACCATTCGGCATGATAGGAAGAATCTTACAAGCGGCCGTACGAGGTATAGGTACTATATTCTCGAATCTCGGACCAGTCTTTATGCAGTTAGGCTCTATAATGGGACAAGCATTTGCCATCTTATCGAATGTTCTTCTAGATGCGTTAAATACGAGAAGTTTTCAACCGATATTAGATTTAATAAACACTATATTATTAGGCGGAATTTTTCTCGGGGTAAGAAATTTCATAAACACTATTACATCGTTAGCTAGTAGTGGAGAAGGAGTTTTAGGAGGTATCACAGGCATCTTAGATGGTGTAAAAGGTAGTTTACTCGCTTGGCAAACACAACTTAGAGCGAATGCCTTGTTGAAGATTGCAGGAGCAATAGCAATACTAACCGTATCTCTACTATTATTAACAACCATTTGTCCACAAAAATTAACCATTGCTCTTGGTGCCATCACTGTAATGTTGACTCAGTTATTTGGATCTTTGATGGTGATAGAAAAGAGCATGGGCCTTTCAGGTATTATGGGGCTTGGTAAGATAGTGGGCGCTATTATGGGTCTATCCGTGGCGCTTCTCATACTTACGGTGGCTGTTCGTTCATTGGCTTCATTGGAGTGGGACGAATTAGCTAGAGGACTTGTCGGATTAGGGGGAATGCTAGCAGTTCTAATAGGATTCTCGGCTGGTTTAGATAGAATGAAAACCAATCTAACGAGAGGTTCTATAGGACTTATTTTCTTAGCGACAGCAGTTCTTATATTATCAGTAGCGGTCAGTAACCTTGCAGCCTTAAGCTGGAGCGAATTAGCTCGAGGATTAACGGGATTACTTGGCATATTAGTACTACTTGCCGGCGTAAGTAAAGGTTTTGGCAATGCTAAAGGTCTGATAAGAACAGCAATAGCTATGACTATTCTTGGCGGAGCAATTCTTATATTTGCTATCGGCATAGAAAGAATGGGCTCTCTTGATTGGGGTACCATAGCAAGAGGTCTTGGTACGATGGCTGGCACTTTAACGGCAGTCGCGATAGCTATGAATATAATGCCTAAAGGAATGGTAACCAAAGCTATCGGGCTTACAATAGTAGCCGCATCGTTACTAATATTAGGAAAAGCCATTCAAAGTATGGGGGGAATGTCGTGGGAAGATATCGGACGTGGGTTGACTGCCATGGGCGGGGCTTTGCTAGCTATTGGTATAGGAATGCATGCTATGCCGAAAAACATAGCAGTTAAAGCTGTTGGTCTAATCATTGTCGCTTCGGCTTTACATATTTTAGGAGCAGCTTTAAAAAGTATGGGCGATATGTCATGGGAAGAAATCGGTAGAGGAATGGTAGTTCTTGGCGGTTCCCTTCTCATCATATCTGTAGGAATGGGCGCTATGAGAAGAGCGTTACCAGGAGCTGCTGCTTTGATAGTTGTAACAACGGCTCTTGCTATATTTGTACCTGTTCTCAGGGCGTTAGGAGCAATGTCTATACGAGAAATCGTGACAGGATTAAGTGCTCTGGCAGGAACCTTTGTTATATTTGGAATTGCCGGAGCGTTGTTGACCAAAGTAGTACCAACTTTGTTAGGTCTTGGTATAGCCATAGGACTGTTCGGTATCGGTATAGCCTCCGCTGGAGCAGGAGTGTTGTTATTTTCTATTGGTTTGACCGGGCTATCAGTGGCTCTCATAGCATTTGCAGGATCCTTAGTGATGGTATTAACTAGTATATTAGGAGCGATACCATTAATATTCGAAATTCTTGATCGCTCAATAGTAGCTTTGGCCACTGTATTGGAAAATGCTATCCCAATTCTAGTACAAAGTTTAGTGACGGTCATCATTGCACTGTGTGAAGGTCTTGTAGAAGTATATCCTGTTTTAGCGAACACAATGTTCACAATTCTCTATACGGCACTACGTGGACTAGCAGACCACATCGAACCATTAGTGATCGCACTACTCGACGTAATCATAGGAGTTTTACAAGGATTGGAGGCTCGACTTCCGCAATTGGTCGAGGCGACGGTCAGTTTACTTCGTACATTTTTCGAAACGGTCTTTGGTCAAATGAGTGGTTCAGCAGCCGCGAACATATTTACTATGATAGGTGCTACAGCAGCTTTAGGAGTATTATTTATGATACTAGCAGCCGTTGGAGCCAAAGCAAAGAAAGCCATGATGGCAGTCGTTCTCATGAGTACGCTGCTACTTATATTAACGGCGGTATTTCTTATCATGAGTACGATACCAGTAGAGACAACTCTCGGTATTGCAATAGGATTATCAATTGTTCTTTTAACGATATCAGCAATGATGCTAATCTTAGCACTAATACCAATCAAAGCAGCGCTTATGGCGATAGCAAACTTAGCCATAGCAGTAGTTGGTTTGATAGCCATATTAGCATTACTGGGAGGGCTCGCTCAGATCCCAGGTCTAAAATGGTTGCTCGAAGAAGGAGCGGCCATGATGGAACAAGTAGGCGACGCAATAGGATCCTTCTTTGGCAGCATTGTCGGCGGCTTCATGACGGGAGTGACAAGTGCCCTTCCACAAATAGGTAATGATTTAGCAGCATTCATGGATAATGCCGCGCCATTTTTCGATGGTATACAGGGTATAGACCAGTCAGCGTTATCTGGCGTTAGAGCACTTGCACAAACCGTGTTAATTCTCACCGCAGCGAACATATTAGACGGATTGACCTCCTGGTTTACGGGAGGTTCATCTATAGTAGAGTTTGGTCGAGAGTTGGCGGAATTCGGTCCATATTTGATGTCGTTTTCCAACTCTGTAGCAGGAATAGATGGAGCAGCTATCGAAGCGTCGGCTAACGCAGCGCAAACATTATCGGAATTTGCTAGAAATCTTCCTAGAGAAGGAGGATTAGTACAACTTATTACTGGCGAAAACAGTATAACGCAATTTGCAGAAGAACTTTCTATATTTGGGCCACATTTGATGAATTATGCCAATACAGTATCTGGTTTAGACGCTGATGTAGTTGTTAGTTCTGCATATGCGGCTACTGCATTAGCCGAATTCGCTGAAAAGATACCAAAACAAGGCGGATTGGTTGGGCTAATCACCGGCGAGAATAGCATCACACAATTCGCAGAAGAATTATCTATATTTGGACCACATTTGATGGCATATGCTACATCTGTTACGGGTTTAGATGCGGATGTGGTGATGAATTCAGTAGTAGCAGCGCAAGCCTTAGCCGAATTTGCCGAACATGTGCCTGATCGTGGTGGATTGGTCAATCTTATCACCGGAGACAATAGCATAGCAGTATTTGCAGAAGAACTTGCTATATTTGGTCCCCATTTGATGTCATATGCTGAATCAGTTAGCGGATTAGACGCTAGTGTAGTTGTTAATTCAGCAAATGCAGCAATGGCATTGACCGAATTAGCAAATAACGTTCCAGATTCTGGAGGCATATTTGACTGGTTCAATGGCAGCAACGACATAGGTGAATTTGGATCAAGTCTTGCTATATTTGGACAATACTTCGCTCAATATTCAGGATACATGTCAAGTGTAGATGTTGGCGTAGTAAATGCTACAACAGCCGTTGCTGAATCTATAATTGCTTTAGCAAATGGTCTCCCAACTACGGGAGGCTGGTTTTCAAGCGATGTAACACTAGCTGATTTCGGAAGAGATTTATCCGCGTTCGGTTTACAAATGAGAAACTACAGCGATAATATTGCCGGGATAAATGTTGGTTTAATGTCAGCCGTAATCAGAGAAACACACAATCTTCTAGATCTCGCACGAGGTATGTCAGGATTGGATACTTCTGCTGTTAGTGGATTCGGTCGATCATTGACAGATTTAGGTAATAATGGCATTGACGGATTCATTCAAGCATTTACAGACGCTGTATCAAGAGTACAGGCAGCAGCCACTGGAATGTTAGACGACTTCATTACTGCTATGGGTACTCGTAGAAATAATCTACAAAACGCCGGTCGTGATGCAGCAAACGCCGCACTTCGAGGAATTGAAAACCGACGAAGCGCATTCACAACAGAAGGACAAACACTTGCTAATCGTTTGAGCGGCGGTCTTATGTCAAGGAACAGCGCCATAGCTAACGCATTCACAGGAGCAATAAACAATACAATCACTGCTGTTAGAAACCAACAAATAACATTTCACAATGCTGGCGCACATTTGGCAAACGGATTAGTTAATGGTTTGAATAGCCGAAGTCAAGCAGTTACCAATGCTGCCACCGCATTAACCAGAGCAGCAACGAGCGCAGTAAACAGAGCGGCTCAGATCATGTCGCCATCTAGAATTACGTACCGATCCGGTGTGTACATGGCTCTCGGTTTATGTAACGCCTTGATGGATTACGCAAAGAATGCTTACGATGCCGGTGCTTATATGGCCAAAAAAGCATGTGCCGGACTGTCCGATGCAATAGCTTATGCTGTTAACTTGTTGGAAGACGAAATCGACCACGAACCAACAATCCGACCGGTATTAGACCTTTCTGAAATTCAAAATGGGTTTGCCGGAATGGATAGGTTGTTCGGTGAGCGTTCATACGCTATAGCCGGACACGTCGGCTCAATCAGTTCTTCTAAGCCAATTGGCGAAATAGTCGAAGAAACTATTCGTTCAGCCATATCTGCTATGAAAGACCACGATGATGGACCTTCTGAAGTGACATATGTTCTAGATACTAAAGTAGACATTGACGGACGAGAAGTAGCAAGAAGCATAGCACCATATTCCCAGGAAGAACTTGATCGTAGAAATAAAATCGCTTGGAGAAAGAGAGGAGTTGTCTAATGAATGACGTTTACTTTGCTCAATTATCATTACCGGAAATGGCCATGTCTATTAATGGTACTTTCTTAGAGCGACGCTTTCTTGGGTATAGGACCTCTAATGTAATAGGAAGAGACGAGTTGTTGATAGATTATGAAGAGCTAGAAGTCGGATATGCAGACGGTGCAAGATTTCAGCGTATGCGATTAGAACCTCGTGATATCATCATTACTTTCGCAATGACAGCCAGAACCGGCCCATTGCTAAAAAAGATGATCAACGAACTAAAACATGTATTGTACCTGAAGAATGCTCAATTTATCTTTAATGACGAATTAGATGTCTTTTTCACAGGTACAGTAGTGAAGGTTACATCAGAACGTATCAATGCAGCAGGTTCTGGTGTAACCTCCACCAATGGTGAAATACATATACGTTGCTCAGACCCCTGCAAGTATTCAGTGCGAGAATTTATAGTATTTCCGGTAGCTGATGAAGGAAGAACATTCATCGTAGATTACCATGGAACGTATCCCGCTCATCCTATTTTGGAAGCAACAACACATAGCGATAACGGATTCATAGGATTTATAAATAATGAGAGACAGACACTCCAATTCGGAGACCCTGAAGAATTAGACAGAGTACAATATCAGCGAAACGAAACGTTAGTAAATGGAACACCTGCTGTAGTTCGAGACACTGGTATTAGCAGAGAAAATCCTGCTAATACCACCCAAGGTACTATGAGTGGTGTTGCTATACCTGGTGGCGTGTTTAATAATCAAAATTTTCTTCGTCTGGCTACTAGAGGATTAGGAACTGGCGGTATATGGAACGGAGCAATGACCACATGGCAAGTACCGGCAGATTCAGTCGGAGTTAGAGGGTCTAGAAACTTTATCGTTGCAAGTCAACATAGATTTGAGACTGTCGATTTTTTTACACAAACCGGTGCGCAAACAATGGCTTTTCTTAATGCCGCCAATCAGGTTATATTTGCGGTCAGTATTAATAAAGGAACCATATCTGCTAATACTGCTCACATAGACTTTTGGGGGCCTAATCGACAATTACTTAGACAATTTACATTTCAACCGTCTATGTTTGCGGAAGATACTGAACGTATTCGACATAGGAACCCGTTTAATTTATTACGTGGTGGTCGAATGGAAATTCGAAAAGAAGGACAAACTATCACAATAGCATTTGATAATCAACGATTTGTACATAATGTACCGGCAATAGCAAACATGGAATGTCATCAAATCCAAGTTTGGATAGGACAATTCGGTGGTCGTAACATAACACCCGGAGGTTTAGCAACTGGCGGGCGTGAATATTTGGGTTGGAATCATTTTCGTTTGAATAGTTTTGTTAAACAAAACGTTCAACGATGGAGAAACGTCCCTAATAAGTTTACAAGTGGTTCCGATTTATGGGTAGATTGTCGTAACGGCGAAGTGCGTTTAAGAGGTGTGATGCAATACGGTTTAGGTGCTCTAGGTAACGATTGGGAAAATTTCGCGTTAACAGAAGGTGTTAATCAAATACATTGTATACACAGTACTTGGGCTACTCATCCGCCGACATATCGTATGCGGTATAGGGAGGTATTCGTATAATGATTGTATATTTCGCAGATAGAAGAATGAATGTTTTAGGGATGGCCGCGACAGGATTACCAAAGGGTTTGCGAATTCATGACGATTTAAAAGCCGAAGATGTTGAAACAGGGGTAGCTACATTAGAATTTATATTATCATACGATGAAAAAACAAAAGAAGATGCTGTCAGATGGGCTGACGCAGGAAATTTTGTCTTACGTTCATATCGTAGAGATAATGAATTTTACACTATTATTGATTCGGAAGACGATGCCGGCTCTAAGTCTATACGTATTTATGCTGAAGATGCAGGATTAGACTTGTTAAATGAAACGGTAGGCCCTTTCGCCCCACCAGCAACAGCACAACCTATAAGATGGTATGTTGATAGGTTTGCGCATGATTCCGGTTTCGAAGTGGGTGTTAATGAAATACCAAATCTCACTAGAACGTTATCATGGGAAGGACATGCTACAGCCACTGCAAGGCTTCTGTCATTAGCCACTCAGTTTGACAATGCTGAAATATCTTTTAGTTTTGAAATCCGAAATTTATCCGTGGAAAGAAAACTGATAAACATTTTTAGGCGACGTGGTCAGGACGACGGTGTTGAATTAAGACTTAATCGCGAGTTGGACAATATCATAACTAAAAAATCCGTAGCTAATTTAGCAACTGCTTTAGTAGTCACAGGAGGAACACCGGAAGGTTCTGATAGACCCATAACATTACAGGGACATGTATTCGACGATGGTAATTTCCATGTTGTTGGAGGCATGCTTTGGTCTCGAACGGCCTTAGCCAAATGGTCGAGATATTTATGGGGTACCGGTACCTGCGTAGGACATATTGTGCAGCATTTTAGCTTTGATACAACTAATGTAATTGAGTTGCGTAATAGAGCGGTTACACATTTACAAAAAATATCAGAGCCCGAGATTAATTACGAGGTAGATATAGCTGAATTACCAGAACATGTTCGAATAGGTGATACAATATATTTAGTAGACGGAGTTGGAAAGTTATATTTATCAGCTCGAGTACTAAAACTAGAAATTTCAGCGTCTAACAAAACTAGAAAAGCCACTCTCGGTGATTATTTAATCCAAGAAAGTGGTATATCTACACGAGTTGCACAATTGGCTGCACAGTTCGAACAACTCGCTAATAGTCGTCCGTTTTTTACATGGATAGCTTATGCCGATGATGCGCAAGGAAGTAATATTTCTTTGGATCCTTACGATAAAAAATTCATGGGAATAGCAAGTAATCGCCTGACAGTTACTCCTAATTTATCTGATCCGAGTATATTTTCCTGGTCGTTAGTCAGAGGTGCTGACGGACAACCAGTAGTTATAGTTAATCACGGAGCAATGGCTGTTCTAATACCTAGCACTTCTGAAGGGTTAGTAAAAGAAGACAAAACAATCGTGATTCCGTTTAATGCTTTCAGAGGCGGTGTACGAATAGCCTGTACGGTTAGTTTACCTAGAATTCCCGAAGGATTTTTTGTTATATCTAATGTAGCAGCCACTACCACTACAGACGGTAGACTCGAATTAGGTGTTGAAGAAGGTAGTGACTTGGGCGGTGCAGCAGTAAGTAGTGGATTCTTCGATGTTATATTTTCAGCATACAATCAAGAACAACCGCGTATATTTGCGTGGAGCAAAAATTTCCCCGGTTCTCCGGGATTAAGTATTCCAGGAGTAGGCATTGACAACATTACGCCATTTTTCTTAGTATCTAATCAAGAAACAGGTATATTACATAGCACTCCTGGGTGGCAACTAGAACCGCCACCATTTACACTAACCAATCGTTTTCTATGGACTTTCGAAAGAATAGTGTACACTGACGCTACTAGCGAAGATATGCCACCTAGATTAATAGGTACATATTCTCGAGACGGTGTAGGAATTCGTTCAACGGAAATTAGATATCAGGCAGGAAACAATGGAGTAACAGCACCAGTAGGAGGGACATGGACGGTAAACATCCCAAATGTGCCGCAAGGAATGTTTTTGTGGACAAGAATACGTATTACTTATACTGATAATACGATGGATACTTCATTTATGGTTAGTCGTATGGGCGTAGATGGTACGGACGGTGACGATGGAGTAACTCTTATAAGTTCTATCGTGTCGTATCAATCGGGAACATCCGGAACAATAGCTCCTACGGGGGCATGGTTGGTAAATATACCAGATGTACCACATGGTAGATTTTTATGGACGCGTATAGTTACGACATATTCTGACGGAACTGTAGTTACATCATTCAGCGTATCGCGTATCCCAGAAGATGGACGCCCTGGGGAGTCTGGTATATTTATATCAGAAACACCACCAGAAGAACCATCGTTAAATCAATTATGGCAACGATTTCCTGGAGATCCTATACGTCGCTGGAATGGAGATGAGTGGGTCATTCATTTTCTTAGTGCTGAGAATTTAGAAGTTGATTCGTTATCGGCTATATCTGCAAACATGGGCACAATCACTGCTGGATTACTTACTAACGCGGACCAGACGGTTATATTTAATGTCACAGAAGGTCGGTTAATTACTACCAGAAGAGAACTGCATGATACATCTGCCCCTGTTATGGAAGATATATTTACGTCCCGGTTGACTTATGGTGCTCTTATATTAGAGACGTTTACCAATTCTTTAGATGCACATACGGTATATAGCAGAAGGATACGTACAACGTTTACTACAAATGTTATATTTATGCATCATAATCCTATGCCATTGACCGAGACATCTCCAACAACTGACCCGAGTGTGACAGGAACTATATTATTAGGTCACCATGACGGATCGGTATCCTTTAGTGGCAGAACAAATTCACAAACAGGATTTACGGTGAGTAGATTAAACGTATCATGGATTTCCGCAGCTGCTCAATTCACGGCGTTGTCTGTAATGACTAATAGCGGGCTACTACCAATATATCCAACAGCAGGACAACTTCATGGTGTATTTTCAGTACCAGTTCCTACTGGTAGATTTGGTTGTGCAGCCATTGATAGTAGCCTAGCTTTCTTTTTTGGAACGGCCGATAATATATCGTCAAATATTAATGCCGTACAACATATTTTACAGTTACGAACTAATGGTAATGTTCACGTTATGGGGAACCGAATGGTCGTTGAAACAGAAAATACTTTATATGAGGGGCGACTTAACAGTAATATTCGCTTCCGCATAGAAGGGCGTATTAGTCTTTTGTCATGGCTTTTTGACGTATCCAACATAAACGATTCTACTGTTGGAACGCCTATAATTTTTCGACAAGTACGTAATAATTTTGGATTCCTTATTCGACAAGTTACTTTGTTGGATGCCGACGGTCACAGTTTATTTCCCGGTCGTTTGAGAGGTTTACGGGAAGGTTGGCTTAGTTTAACTGTTGGTGGTGGATTTGTTGCCGGTGCAGGATTCGAGGATAACGGTATAAGATATCAAAGAGCAGGTAACATGGTCTCAGTTTACGTCAATAATGTTCGTTCGAATGGCGTAGCAAAACCTATTGGTTCTTATACGCTAGCTACTATTCCTGCTGGATTCAGACCAGGAGGGGCAGTATCTTGTTCTTTTACATCGGGAGCAGAAGATCGAGGGAGAATCGTTGTATCTTCAACTGGCGTTATATCCATCAACATAGATACTAACATGGGCACTAGAACAGGCGGTATATTTGGAACTGTAACTTACGCGGTTCCATAACAAATTCCTAAAAATTCCCAGCGGTAAAATTTCCAAAAACAGTTTAAAAGGAGAGAATAGATGAGAATTAGAATTAGAAACGACAAACTTCAATCGGTTATATTTTTTATGGATGGGTTGGAGTTGAAACCAGCTTCGAGTCGCGCGAGAACGATATTTTTATCATTACTTAGACCTTATGTAGATATATTTTTAGAGGCGGATAAGCAATTAGTAGAATCCTATGCGGTTAAAGACGATAAGGGAAATGTTATATTTAGAGATAACGGAGTGTTCGATCTTATTCCGGAAACTGCTAGAGAATTCCATGAGGAACGAAAAAGGTTATATTTAGAAATTGCCGAAATTGAAGGAGGAACATACACAACTCATCTAGAAACTCTGAAACAAATATTAGATGAGTTAGATATTCCTCTAAGTGGTGAAAAAGCCGACGCGTATGACATATTATGTGATGCCGTCGACGAAAGTATAAAAGAGGTGTAATTATGTTTTATACGGTTTTAATAGGGGTGTTGATTTTTGGAAAGAAGGAGGAAATAATGTATTTATCGGACATAGTAAGAATTCTTCGTGAATATGATTATGTGACGTCGGCTTTCATTTGGTTAATGGGTTTTTTGCTTTTGATACAATTGTTACCATCCAAAATCAAACCGTATGATGCTATATTTAAAAGTTTGGGAAACAAGTTAAATAAATGCATGAGTGATAAATTGGAAAAAACCGACAAACGCATTGATGCTATAGCTGACCGGCAAGAAACAAATATTAGAGATATTCAGCAAAAATTTGCCGATGACTATAGATGGCAGATATTGGGTTTTTCGAATAGTTGTAAAAATGGGGTGCGGCATACAAAGGAAGAATGGGAACACTTAATTGAGCAAATCCATAACTATGAGGATTTTGTCAAAAAACATGGTGTTCGAAACGATACGATAACAATTGAGACCGAGTATCTGCGCCAACTATATAAAGAATGTTTGTTAAACAGGGACTGGTTGACGTGTAAAGATGCTGGCTCGGCATGTAAAGGATTCTGTGCTATGGATAAGGAGGACACAATTGAAAGAGAAATTAACGAGTAGAAAATTATGGTTGGCAGTAACGAATTTTGTCGTAATGATTGCGGTATCGGTTGGCATGCATTACGAATCAGTCACTCAAATTGCTGCCTTGATAATGGCAGGAGGTGGTATTATCGCTTACGTGCTGGGAGAGGCATGGTGTGATAGTAAGAAAGGAGATAACGATGGAAAAACGACCTATTTTTAACGATGAATTTGATTGGAGGAGCGAAGCGGAAGATGGTGATATGGATCTCCGAGGTAGCGAAGAAGATAATAAATACGGTAAAAGGGAGGTAGAATGATATGGCAGCTATAAATGTACTACAGACCATCCATAGAAATTCAGATGCCTTCAGACAGAGTGTTCAAATCCAACCGATAGGCTTGTTATTACACTCTACCGGAGTAAACAATCCCAATTTAGGCAGATATGTTGATCCAAGTCTACATCCGGATATTGGGCCGAATCCATTTAATAATCATTGGAATATGTCAACAGCTCAGATGGGCGGTCGACAAGTTCAGGTACATGGTTGGATTGGGCGCGATAGACATGGCGTAGTAAGAGCTGCTCAAACATTGCCATTTAACATAGCATGTTGGGGTAGTGGTGCCGGAAGAATTGGCAATTCGAACTTCAATCCAATAGCTAGATTACAAATGGAGCTATGTGAAGATAACAGACAAAATAGAGCATATCTTCTGCAATGTCTTGACGTTTGGACATCATGGGCCGCGATGTGTTGTAGACAATTTAATTGGGATCCGTTAGGAACTACAAGAAGCGGTTGGTCTGTAATTTTAGATCATGCACAAGCGCATCAATTAGGCGTAGCCAGTAATCATGCCGATGTGATGCATTGGTTGAGAATTCACAACATCACATTGGATTGGGTGCGTCAAGAAACAAGACGTAAATTAGACATATTAAATAGACCTGTCGCACCTCCGAGACCATCAAATCCTCCGACACGACCTAGTATTGCTGCGGCTAATACGCCACAATATTCAGTGCATGTCAAGAATATCGGTTGGTTGGGTTGGGTGGCTAATGGTATTATAGCCGGTACGACCGGCCAAGCTAGACGCATCGAAGCAGTTGCTATATTTATAGCTAATGCGTTGAACGGTAGCGGTGTAAGATATAGAGTTCATTCCCGAAATCTCGGGTGGTTGCCATGGGTTGCTAATGGTACTCCCACTGGAACGACCGGGTTAGGCCTACGTATCGAAGCACTTGAAATGGAATTGACCGGACCGTTGGCAACAACTCACGACATCGAGTATCGCGTACATATGAAAAATCTAGGATGGGGTCCGTGGGTACGCAACGGCGTATTAGCTGGTACGACCGGACAATCTAGACGAATCGAAGCAATCGAAATTAGACTTGTTCCGAAGCGGTAAGATGTGATATATTTATATAGTATTCCTACATTTAGGGGTTAGAAATGCTATATTCTCGTCGTTTGCGGTTTCATTAGAGATGGCAGCGCAGGCAGGGAAGTTTTAACCACAAAAGCCCCTGCCTCTAGGCGAAGCGTATACGTCGGTTTTGTTAGAATGTCTAATATTAAAGTGACGCAGTACAACAGAGTCTGACTTGTCATGCTACCCCGCCTAGCTCAATCTTCGTAATCTCTTGCGCCTTCGACAATCGCTTTTGCGACTATTTCATGTTCGCCGAAATACGCATCCTAAGGGTCGCGGTTTTATTGATTACAAATTAAAAAGGCAGTGAGCTTTCCCTTTCGTAGGGATATCACTGCCTTTTTGAGTTATTTTTAGGCGCAAAACTAGAAGATTGAAGTAATAATCAAACTTTATTGTTTTCTAGTTTTGCGTGGTTACGCGGTTGAAGCGTGATGTATACCAATTGTTTTGCAGGTAAGTAAGGGTAAGCCAATTATTAGTGATGGCATAGGTCCATATTTCGATACGGCTTCCGGTTTCTATAAACAGTAGATTGTTGGCAGTAATCCACCATTCAAAGTTCTGGAGGTTTCCTTGAA
>JGI20163J15578_10000034_pt1 | contig 50407 bp, 54 predicted proteins | sample TergutCu122P1_FD_15578 | JGI IMG/M metagenome (IMG submission 15578)
CAAGCATTTTTGCAAATTTGAGCATGAGCGAAAAATTGCAAAAATCGTATGTGCTACAGCGCATACACTGCTTGCTACACTTTGTTCGGAGGATTTAACAAGATGAGTCAACTACAAAATCCAAATCAGAAAGGACATTCCAAAATGAAAATTCAATTCGACAACCACGGCAATATCATAACCAAAACTTTATTACACCAAGAACTCCCTACACTAACCCTACGAAAAGAAATCGATGGCACTATCTACACCGTCACCGCCAGCTATGACGGCAAGCAAGCCCTAACCGCAAAACTACTTGAAATAATGATGAGAGAAACGGAGGAAACTTATTGAAAAATAATCTCATGCGCGCTACAATCGAATTAAACACTCATATGGCAGACTGCCCACAGGAAAAGGAGGATTACGACATGTGGCAGTCTGAAGAAATCACCGCATTGTATCTCCGTCTATCTCGTGATGATGAACAGCAGGGTGAAAGCAATAGTATTTCAAATCAGAAAAATATTCTCATGAAATACGCAAAAGATAATCGTTTTCCAAATCCAACATTCTTTGTTGATGATGGTTTCTCCGGCACAAATTTTAATCGACCCGGGTGGAATTCACTTTTGGAGCAAGTTGAGACAGGCAAAGTAAAAACTATTATCGTAAAAGACATGTCTCGTCTTGGCAGGGATTATCTGAAAGTCGGATTTTATACCGAAGTCATGTTTCCCGAAAGAGGAATCTGCTTCATTGCCGTCAACAACGGAATCGACAGTGCCAATCAACAGGACAGCGACTTCACGCCATTTTTGAATATAATCAACGAGTGGTATGCAAAAGACACAAGCAAAAAAGTCCGTGCTGTAAGAAAAAACAAAGGCGAAGCCGGAGAATATCTAGCACACACTCCACCATACGGATACATGAAGGATCCGGATAATAAAAAGCGTTGGATTGTTGATGAGGGAGCGGCACAGGTTGTGAGAAAAATCTACGCTCTTTGCTTAGAAGGTTTTGGGCCATCGCAGATTGCACGGATGTTAAAAGAGGAACAAGTTCTAAGCCCTACTGCCTACTGGTCATCACAGGGGCGTAAAGTTTCACATACCATCCCTGTCAATCCATGTAAATGGCAGACAAGCACCGTAGCTGAGATTTTGGAAAAGAAAGAGTATCTTGGGCATATGGTAAATTTCAAAACTTCTCGTGCATCATACAAGAACAAAAAGATAATCAATTTTCCAAAAGACGAGCATAAAGTTTTTGAAAACGCCCATGAAGCCATTGTGGATGAACATGTTTGGGAGAAAGCACAGCAACGCCGAAAACACAAACGCCGTCCGGCAGGGACAGGCAGAAGTAAAATCTTCTCCGGCATTGCTCATTGTGCTGACTGTGGAGCAAAACTCTACTACTGCACAAACAAGAACCTTGAAGCTCGCCAAGATTACTTTGTCTGCTCAACATCGCAGAAGCAAGGTACGGAAGTTTGCGGAACGCATTATATTCGAGCTGTATCCCTTGAAGCGATGGTGTTTTGGCATCTGATGTGTACTATAGACTTTGTGGTTCATTATGAAGATGAATTTCGGCAGAGGGTTAATGCCAAGCGCAGTGCAGAATTGAAGAAAGAACTTGCTCAGAAGCGTAAGGAAATTGCAAAAGCAGAGCGACGTATCGCTGAACTATCAACGATTTTCAAGCGTATGTACGAGGATCATATTAACTCCAAGCTCTCTGAAGCTCGATTTATAGAACTTTCCACCGACTACGAAGCAGAGCAGGAAGAACTCCAAGCCAAACTCATGCAATTACAAAATGACTTGATAGAGCAAGAACAGCGTTCCAGCGATGTAGATCGCTTCGTGGACAAATGCAAAGAATATATTGGCACAGAGGAATTTAATCCATCTATTCTTGGCGATCTGGTCCATAAGGTGTTCGTTGAAGCTCCTGATAGGAGTAGTGGCAAGAGAGAGCAGAAAATTCATATTAGCTATGATATGCTTGGATTTTTGCCGGAGCTGAGAGTTTCTGATGGCGGAATATTAGAAGAACACCCTGCGTAGCTGATGCTATGCAGGGTGCAGAGAAAATGTAGTACTGTTTTATTTGGGGCGCAACAGTATGTTATATTCTGAAAATATAAATACTACCACTCGTTCGCCAAGTGGCGGGCGAGGGTAGAAAAGAATCATACCCTCAGCAATTGCATTAATTAAAGCATTTCTTCCTCTTATTTTAACGGCATCGTTATTTCTGTCGTAAACACGCCTTCTTCCCCTGCCCGGTAACAATAGCCTCCGTACTTTGCCACAATTCTGTCAATCCGCAGCAAACCAAACCCATGGAAGCCTGTTTTAGCCGTTCTAAAAGTACCGCTCAACTTTTTCGGCTTGCCACTTGCGGCATTCATAACCGACAAATACAGGTGAGAACGCTTTACATCAATATAAATGCGTATAAACCGCTCTGCCGTATCGCTTATTTTTTCACAGGCTTCTACGGCGTTATCCAGTAAATTGCCAATAATAATACATAGGTCAATTTCTGAAATGGATAGGGCTTCCGGCGCATTTACGGTCGCATTAATTTTAATGTCTTTAGACGCCGCCAAAGACAGTTTGGAATTTAATATCGCGTTAAGGGCGATGTTTCCCGTGCTGATAAAGGTGTTAACATTCGTAAGGTCTTTGTCCAGCTTGTTAAGATACGCATCAATTTTATCGTTCGCCCCTGCGTCCCGGTATCCTTTAAGAGCTTGAATATGACTGCGGTAATCGTGCCGCCAGCCCCGCATTTCCTTATACATATTTTTAATTTCATCATAGTATTTTAGAACAAGATCATTTTGAAACGCTGCTATTCGTTTATCTGCCAAGGAAATAGCATACTAACGCAAACAAATTATCCCGCCTGCAACAGCCAAAAGACACAGAAAAACAACAACCCACATCATGTAACATCACCCTTGAAATTGTATTCCATAAATGCCTTATACGCTGCATCATACAACTTACGCGAAAGGGGCACAGTCTTCCCATTATCGAGGAGCATCCCCACTCTGGTAATTCTCTCCACATGGGCCATACCAACAATGTATGAACGGTGGCAACGGAAAAACCCGTCGCCTAGCAGATGCTGTAAGTCACCCATTGTTGTCTTTACCCGCACGGCCTGAGCCAATGTGTAAACTTCTGCGTAATGGGAAAACATTTCCGCATATAAAATATCATCTGCCTTCAAACGGATTACACCCGCTACAGTATTAAACCCAATCATGCGCGGTGCTTCTACTAACAAATTCCCGGCGCGGCCTAAAACATCCCGTAATTTTTCTTCCGCGACAGGCTTCATCAGATAATGCAGGGCAGAAACTTCATAACCCATGCACATGTAATCGTCATAGCCGGTAATGAAAACTATTATAAGCCTCCGGTCTGCTTCCCGTATCTCTTGCGCCAATGTCACCCCATCTTTTTCATGCATCTGTACATCCAACAGTAATATATCAAACTTATTGGGCGTCCAGTCAAATAAAAATGCCTCTGCACTGTCAAATTCGCTTATAACCGCCGAAATGCCATGTTCCTGTACCCATTTTTCTGTAATTTTTCGCAAGTAAGCAATTTGCTCCTTTTCGTCATCACAAACAGCAATCCGCATACTACAATTTCTTCGGAATAAACACTATGGAAACATCACCTTCTGTGTATACATGTCCGCTAAGTTCCGGCATTACCTCGTACGGTGTAGATTTTTCTATATCTATATTTTCCGCCACAGCAATAAACTTTTCAAAATCAGATTTCGGGCGTTCGGCATCAGAATGTCCAACGAAGAATGTATCAAAATCCAGCTCTTTGACACGCTTTAGCATGGAAATGTATGCGTTGATCTCCAGGCTTTCCTCTAAAAACATCCAAATATGATGGTTTGCCGCATCGCTGTCCAACAAAACTTTATGCTCACGTATCAGCAAGCCGATAGAGCCGCCGGTATGGCCTTCCATTGGTACAACTTCTACAGTTAGCCCACCCAGGTCAAAGATTTTACCGTCTTCAAGCATTTTGAAATTGCCCGCGCCTGCGGCAATAAACTTGTCTTTGTCAAAACCTGCAGGAACTGTTGGGCTTTCGGCTATGCCACGCCTAAATTCATCCGAAGAGTGTTGTAGGCACAAATTTACATCGTCCGAGTGAATCCACACTTCCTCAAATTGGGACGCGCCGTTTACATGGTCGATATGCCCATGGCTAAGCACAACTTCATAGGGCAGGTCACATACCGTACGCACGGCTTCGTCCAGGCAGCCTATGCCGTAGGCTGTGTCGTAAAGCAAGGCAGTTTTTTCGCCTGCAATCAGGTAACAATACACATGCTGCGGGTCAAAGATACTGTACAACCATGGGTAAATTTTCTTAACTGTGTAATAGCTCATAATTTTCCTCTCTTCTTGCTCATTCGTTTTTGATAATATATTACAAAACGTACAAGAAAGGAAGTCCTTTACAGAAAAAACATAAGAAGAAAAAACTGTACAAGTTGGTTATAATCAAATTTTACCTTTACTTAGCCCCCAAATGGGGCTATTTTATTTACGCACCGTCATTTACACACCCCCTGATATCAGGGGGTAAAATTAACATAACATAAGGAGAAAATCAGAGATGAACATTACAAATTTAGAAAAAATTTGGCAAGATTGGCAAAACAGAAGTAAATTTTCCGGCGTATTTTCCATACGTGGCCCCTTGGGCGTTATATTTGAAAAATGCGGCGGCTACCGGAACCGCAGCGAAGAGCTGGTGAATAACGTAGATACCGCCTTTGGCATAGCTTCCGGTACAAAACTGTTTACCGGCCTGGCAGTGTGCAAACTTATCGATGACAAAAAAATATCGCTGCAGGACAAGCTTTGTGACATCCTGTCCTACGATTTAGGGCAAATTGACAGAGACGTAACGGTCCGGCACTTGCTTACCCACACGTCCGGCGTTGGCGATTACATCGACGAAGAAGACGATGAATGTACAGAAAAATTAAAGGCCCTGTACGACAAGTACCCTGTATATTTGTGGGAACGGCTTGAGTATTATTTGCAAATGATCACACCTTTACCGCCAAAATTTAAACCGGGCACAAGGTACAGTTACTCCAATTCCGGCTTTGTTTTGCTGGGGCTGGTGGTAGAAGCCGCAAGCGGGCTTTCTTATCAACAATATGTAACCGACAACATAGTAAAGCCCTGCAGCCTTGTACGCACGGGTTTTTACCGTATGGATTCGCTGCCCGCCAATACGGCATACGGCTATATGAAAGACGACGAAACAGGCGAGTGGCACACAAATATTTTTAGCTTGCCGGTCTTGGGCGGTTCCGACGGCGGAATATTCACCTGCGCGGAAGATATACACAAGCTTTGGAATGCCATTGCTTCAAATGTAATCCTTTCCGAAGAAATGACTCAAACATTTCTAAAATCTCAAATTTCCACAAACTTTGGCAGCGAGGATGACGATGACAACGACGATGACAACGATGATGTAAACAACACAGATGATAACACCGTCTTAGTCGGCGACGGGTATTACGGCCTTGGGGTTTATCTGTTCTGTAACAAAGACGGTGAAGTCTACTATTACTATGCCGTAGGCGGGGACTCTGGTGTAGATTTTGTAACGGCTTACTTCCCCAAGCAAAAAATTGTTGTTTCTGCGCTGGGGAACACACAACTAAACCTTTTCCCGCTGCTTGAAGCAGTGGAAATGGAAATTTGCAAAAGGGGAGAAATGCTATGGAATACATGATTAACGATTTACCTGTTTACTACGAAGAATATGGCGAGGGTAAACCCGTTTTGTGTCTGCACAGGTTTACGGAAGACCATGGCCTTATGAAAGGCTGCCTTGAACCGTTTTTCGCAAATACACCCGGCTACCGGCGGATATATTTAGACATGCCCGGCATGGGCAAAACCCCTGCAAGGGAATGGATTAAAAACGCCGACATTATGTTGGACACACTTAAAAAGTTTATATCCGGCATAATTGGTAATGAAGGCTTTTTGATAATAGCCGCATCCTACGGCTGCTACATGTCACTTGGCATGGCGTACGGCGGGGATATGAACATAGACGGCATGTTTTTATTCAACCCCTGCACCGTGCCGGACTCTACAAAGCGTAACACCCCGGACGGAGTGGACACGTTTGAAGAGGACGGCATTGAGGAGTTTGTCGAAAGCCAGAATATCGAAAATTCTGATTATTTTTTTGACGAAGGCGTTGTAATGACAAAAGAAACATGGCACAGATATAAAACCGAGATTCTGCCTGCGTATAGGTTAACCGACAAAACATTTTGCGAAAATTATCGCAAAAATGGCTATGCTTTTACCTTTGATACAGAGCTTAAAAATTTACAATTCTCAAACCCTATTACCGTTTTTACAGGACGGCAAGACGACAGCGCGGGATATGAAGATTCCTGGAACCTGCTAAAACATTTACCACGCCTAACCTTTGTTTCATTGGACGGCGTAGGCCCTTTAATGCAAATAGAAAACCCGGACGCTTTTAACTTTCACCTAAAGGATTGGTTAAGCAGAGCAAGCTAAGGCTGAGTCACATTTATCGTACGGTTAATTTCTTCCCACCATGAAAAAAACATATTCTCACCGGTTGCGGACCCAATTTCTGACCCAACAATTACGCCCTTAACTTGCGCTTCGCTGCCTGCGGGACGGAAAACAAGCCCTCCGCTTTCACCATAAACGGCATGTCCGTTAGTTTGTATCATATCCGTAAGCACCAAGCCTCCGCCCATGTTCGCGCTAAAATGAGCATTTGTTACAACTATATTCCGTTGGGTACGCATAACCCCGTTAGGCGGCGTACTTACGGAAGCAAGTATCATTCCCTGGGAGGGGCGCGGCCCGTTGTAAAGTAACATTAGGCTGTCTGCGCTCCTGTCAATATCAGATTGACTAAGCACAACAAACGCCCCATCCACAGGGCCTTCGAAACGAATAGGTCCTGTAACCTCACCGACCACTTGCCCACTGGAAGAGCCCAGACGAACATCATCACCGTCAAGCGGAAGGCCGTGAAGTGCCGTTACAAAACCCGCGGCCTGCCCCCGGGCCGCCGGGTATCCGGCAGAAAACCCATAGCTGCCGACATAAATGCGTACACCCGGTTGTAAATGCGCCACATCTGCGCTTCCGGTCTCATTGTCATCCTTTGCAACAGGTACCCCAACAGGGTTTCCCTGCTGCAGCTTTATCATAGGCGAGTCAACAACCTCTCGGCGAAACTCCGCTTCCGTCTCTGCGGTTAACTCGTGCAAATACACGACAACAATGTTATTGGAAAAATCGATCCCCCATGTTGTAATTTTCATATTACTATCCGGATTATTGGAAACATAATTGCAAATTGCATCCCGTGTAGAAATAAGCTCTTTATAAGAAAATTCTACAGCCCGCACATCAATCCCATCCATGTGGAACAAGTTAGAAAAAATCCCGGATTTTGCGTCCTCCATAAGCGGTTCGACCACAGCAAAAACAAATCGGCCTTTGTCACAGAAAAAGTGCCCGCCATAGTATGCCGGATAAAGAAGCTCACCCTCTGCCGAACGGGGGAACAGTTCCCACATCCGGTCATGGGTCAAACATGCCAGGAAATAGTTTTGCGCAAACTCCACACCAAATTTATCAACAATATGCTCCTCCAAATGATGCTCCTCTGCCAGTACCGTATTGGCAGATGCAGGGATGTAAAATGCAATCATAATAAGAAACACCAGCTTTTCAAACATTGTAAAACTCCTTCAAAATAGCTTTATTTATACTGTTTCCGGCAAGGCACAGAATTATTCTGCGATTAAAAAAAGCCCGCAATCATCAATGATCGCGGGCTTTCGTTAGTTACAAAGGTACCACCCGGATTTGAACCGGGGGTAAAGGAGTTGCAGTCCTCTGCCTTACCACTTGGCTATGGCACCACATTTGCATTATACCAGTCTTTGGCACATTTAAATAGTAAAAATGCGTATTTACCGAAGAAAACACGCACATTTTTATGATTCTAATTGACCCGTAGGGGAATCGAACCCCTGTTTCAGCCGTGAAAGGGCCGTGTCTTAACCTCTTGACCAACGGGCCGTAATAACTCGAACGAATGAAAGTATACTCTTTTCCCGGAGCTATGTCAAGTCTTTTATACAACTGGTGATATTTTCCTAATGCTCCAACATGAAGGACACAGGATCTACATGTATGCCGTTAATTTTAACCTCGTAATGCAAGTGGGAACCTGTAGTACGTCCTGTACTGCCCACATGAGCAATTACATCGCCTCGTTCTACATACTGGCCTACGGATACTAAATTACGAGAATTATGGGCATACAAAGTGCTTATGCCATTGCCGTGGTAAATAATTATTGTTTGACCATATCCGTTACTCCAGCCGGAAAAAGTAACTTTACCGCCACCGGCAGCGCGGATATTTGTACCTGTCGGCGCGGGAATGTCCACACCTGTGTGGCGTTCTCTGCCGCCGCCGCCAAAGGGGTCCGCACGCCAGCCAAAGCCCGATGAAATGGTTCCTTTTACAGGCCACAGTGTTGGGAAATTACGCAGATACACATCCATGCGGGCCCTGTAAGATTTTAAGCAGTCCATTAACATGCGCTGTACATAAAGTTCATCCAGTAAAAGCTGTAAATTTTCCATAACTTTGCAATGGGTAGTGGGGACATACTCTACCGCGCCGCCGCCCATTGCAATAAAACCCACGCTTGAAACACGTTCGTTTTCCGGTGGGTTGTGAATAAGTGAAAGTTCACGAAGTATCGCTTGGGATTCGATAAGCTCGGCCATAAGAGCTGCAACCGGAGGAATTACATCGGCACGGGTACTTAACCCGTCTATTATTACTTGCCGGGCTTCGTCAAACTCGCGAATTTGCCGTTCAATTTCTTCAATGTGGTTCAAAATACTTTCTAACTCTGTCTGGTGCCGCTGCGCTTGCTCGTTAAGGGCGGATTGGGCACGGCTTTCCGTTTCATTTAACTCATCATATATTTGCAAAGCAACTTCAACCAAACTGTCTTGCACCCGTTCTGCATACACGCGAAATTGATTATATCTGGCCTCTGTTTCGCCCAAAGACATTTGCAGATCTTGCGCTGTGCGTTGAAAGTGGCTTGAACGGAAATAAAAACCCAAAACAATCGCGCTTACAATTAACATGCAAATTATTACGGCATGAAACAGTGCGCGCGGTACGCGTAAAGTGCGAGTTTTTTGGGGGTTGTGTGATGGAACAACCATAAGAGAAATATATTTTTGTTTTTTATTTGTGTTATCTTGTTTTCGACGATTGAAAAACATACTTTGCATATCCCTTCTTAATAATTTATTATTCAGTGAAGAGATATTATCACACAATAAACAATTAGTCAAGTGCAAGTTACGTTTTCGTAAAATATTTATTACGAAAATGTTAATTACCGCAATGTCGCTTTGCGACACTTTACAATTCTCTACCATATGTTACAATATATACTATGCACAGGAAGGAACTTCACATTCCCGTGCGGCATCGATAGCAAAACAGGTCAAGGAGGAGTACAAATGAGTGAAAATAAAACAACAATATTACACTTTGAGGAAGATGCCTTTGATTTGGATGCAATAAAAAAAGCGGCAGATGACGCAAGACGAGAAAAAGCTCGTATCAAGCGTATCCACCGCAAAATATCTTTTGGTAAAATTGCAATGGGAATAGCGGCACTTTTTATTTCCATTTTCCTATACTATTTAGCGACTCTTTTGTTTACAATGTTTTAACAATTACGCTTCGACTAAAATTGGGAAAATCATAGGGTTGCGTTTTGTCCTTTGCCAAATATATTCCCGCAAATCATCTTTAATCCTATTTTTTATATACTGCTTGTCGGCAGTATTTTTTTGTTCCATTTCATGAAGGGTATCCGTAACAACCTTTTTGGCACCCTCCATTAAATTATCGGCCTCGCGTACAAAAACAAACCCGCGGGAAGTAAGATCCGGGCCGGATATTATTTGACAGCTGCCATCGTGCATGCTTACGCCAACGGCTACGATAATCATACCATCTTCGGACAGATGCTTACGGTCGCGAAGCACGACATTGCCTACGTCACCAATGCCAAGGCCATCAACAAGTAATTGCCCGGATGGCACTGTTTCAGAAACTTTGGCGGTTTTAATGTCAATTTCCAGTACATCGCCAATATCCATAACAAAAATATTTTCCTTTGGCATCCCCATAGAAATAGCCAAATCTTTGTGGTGAGCCAGATGTCTGTATTCTCCGTGTATCGGCATAAGATACTGAGGTTTTATTAAGGCGTGCATAAGCTTAAGTTCTTCTTCACGGGCATGGCCAGAAACGTGAACTTCTGCCAAGCCTTCATATATTACTTCCGCACCAAGTTTCATTAAATCGTTTACGGTACGGGATACCAGTTTCTCGTTACCGGGGATTGGTGACGCAGATATGATAACCTTGTCACTTGGTGTAATTACAATTTGCCTGTGGTCTGACGCCGCCATGCGCGACAGTGCCGCCATAGGTTCGCCCTGGCTTCCGGTTGTTACAATTACCAGCTGATTGGCTGTGTAATTTCTAACTTCGGAAAGTTCAATAATAAGCCCCGGGGGCGCGGTTAAATATCCTAGCTCTACTGCGGTTTTTACCGCATTTACCATACTGCGTCCAAGAAATAACACTTTGCGCCTATACTGAGCCGCCGAATTTAGCACCTGTTGTATGCGATCTATATGGGAAGAAAAGCATGCGACTATAAGCCGCTGGGTTGGCGATTGCTCGAAAACCCGTTCAAACATTGCTCCGACAGAACGCTCGGACATGGTGTACCCTTTTGCCAACACGTTTGTACTTTCGCACATAAAAAGCTTTACGCCTTTTCTACCTAGTTCGCCAAAACGCTGCAAATCTATAAATTCACCTTGAATAGGCGTGAAATCTACTTTAAAGTCACCGGAATGGATAACTATACCAACCGGAGTTGTAATCGCAAACGCCACAGAATCCGCTATGGAATGGTTTACGCGGATAAATTCTATTTTAAAACAACCTTCGCTGACAATGCCTCCTTGCGGCACTACAACCATTTCCGTCTGATTGAACAAACCATGTTCGCGTAGCTTGTTACTTACCAAGCCCAATGTAAGCTTTGTTCCGTAAAGCTTTGTTTTAATTTCCCGTAAAAAATACGGAACAGATCCAATATGGTCTTCGTGGGCATGTGTCAAAAAAATACCGCGGATTCTATCCTTGTTTTGCTCTAAATATGTGAAGTCCGGTATAACCAAATCAATGCCCAGCATTTCGTCTTGAGGAAATGCCACTCCACAATCAATAATAATAATATCGTTACCGTACTCCAGTACGGTCATGTTTTTTCCTACCTCGCCAAGCCCTCCGAGGGAAAAAACCTTTAACTTACCTTTTCTTGCTGCCAAGTTGTACAGCCTCCTATATCCTATAGCTCAACTTCATCAATCTCTATGCCAAGAGTTTTGTAGTCGTCTTTAAACAATTCAAGCACACGGTCAAAATCTTCATGCTCTTCGTCCACAAGTTCGAAAATTGTGTCTTCCTCGCCATCGTCAATTAACTTAAAGTGCATTACTTCCGACTCTTCTTCGTCTTCCTCCGCTACCAATACATATGTCACATCGCCTTCTTGGCGGCTGGACAAAATTTGCATTGTAATTTCATTGCCTTCGTCATCATACAGCACGATTGTGGCGTCATCGCCTTCTTGCTCGAACATTGTCATGTCGTTTTCCATTTTTCCTATTCTCCTTCTATAGAATTTATCGGGCTCTGTTTACTGTCCAGAAACCCTTGTAAAATATACACTGCCGCCATTTCGTCCACATGCTTCTCAAACTGTTGACGGGTGCCTTCAAAAACCCGTGAAACAGCGCGGGTACTCAAACGCTCGTCCCACAGTTCTACAGGCATGGACTTGAAATATCGGTTAAGTTTATCTTTAAATGCTAAAGTTTTTTCGCACCTTTGGGAATCTCTGCCGTCTAAATGCTTGGGATACCCCAGTACAATATTTGTAATGCCGTATTCTTTAATGATTAGCTTTAATGCCTTTAAGCTTGATCGCAGGGCAAGTTCCTCTTGGCGGGTTAACGTGGTAATTCCTACAGCCACTTTTCCGCTAGGGCTGCTTACGCTTACACCAATTGTTTTATCGCCAAAATCTAAACCCATGTACCGCAAATTTACAACACCTCTCGCAAAAACTCCTTTATCATTGCTTCCAGCAATTCATCTCTTTCTACCTTGCCAATTAGAGCGCGAGCATTTGCGTGGCTGGTGATGTATGTAGGATCACCTGAAAGAATGTACCCAACAATTTGCATAAAAGGTCTGTCATAGCCCTTTTCCTGAAGAGCCACGTAGACATGTTCCAAAATTGCTTTCACTTCGTCATGGCCATCGCGCCTGTATGCGTCTACTCTTTGAGTTTCCGGAAAATTGCTTCTCATTTTTTTCGTCCTCCTTGTTTATATACTCCTTCCAAACCATCCTGGGTAAGTGCGGTTATTTTTACCTGACAGATGATGTTGGATAGGTTAATTTCGCAATATACTTCTACAGGGCAGTAATTACTTGTGTACCCAACCCACTTGTTTTGTTTTTTTGAGTTTTCGAACAGCACGGGAACGGTTTTGCCAATTTGCCTGCGGTAAAAATTTGTTTGAAGCAGTGCTGCCAAGTCGCGCATTTGCTTGCTTCGTTCGGTTTTTGTTTTATCCGGCACTTGTCCTGGGAAATTAGCGGCGGCCGTACCCTCCCGCTTCGAATACTCAAAAACATGTATACGAGCAAAGCCGACTTGTTTTACAAAGACCATGCTTTGGTTAAATTCTTCATCGGTTTCGCCGGGAAAGCCAACAATAATGTCGGTGGTTAGTGCAATATTCGGGTTAATTTCCCGTAATTGCTCTACTATTTTTGCATATTCGGCAGTGGTGTAGCGACGGTTCATTCTTTGCAACGTGGCATTACAGCCGCTTTGCAATGACAAGTGAAAATGATCACATAAAACTTGAGAAGACGCTGCTACCGCCAAAAATTCGTCGGTTACGGCGTATGGCTCTATGCTGCTTAAACGCAATCGTTTTAAGCTGTCTGTTGATGATATTTTTGTAATTAATGCCGAAAGATTAGTATCATTGGTATCTTCCCCATAGGAAGCTACTTGTATACCGGTAAGCACAATTTCCTGTACGCCGTCTGCAACTAAGCCGGTAATCTCATTTAAAATATCTGGCACAGGGCGGCTTTTGGGGTTACCCCTTACATAGGGAACAATACAATAAGCGCAAAAGCGGTCACAACCGTCTTGTATTTTTACAAATGCACGGGTGCGGGTACGCAACGTCCCTGCCCCATTGGATATACTAAGTGTATTGGCCGTATCCCCAAAAATCTGTTGTATATAATCAATAAATGTTTCCGGTTTGCGCGCATCAAATACAAAATCTACCCCCAACTCTTTGGCTGCAGCGGGGTTACTTAGTGCCATACATCCGCATACAGCCACAATTGCATTTGGGTTCTGCTTGCGGGCACGGCGTATTATTTGTCTGGACTTTTTATCGCTTGCATGTGTAACAGTGCAGGTATTAATTACGTAAATGTCGGCATTTTCGTTAAAATTACAAATTTTACAAACAGTGATTTGTTTAACAAGAAGCTCCAGTACAGCTTCAGTATCGCATTGGTTGACTTTGCAGCCTAACGTGTGAGCGGTAACAAAAATATTTCTCATTTATTCCTTTTTATCCTTTGGCATCTCCACACCCAAAATCTCGTATAGCTGCTCTTTTAGTACCTCCCCGTCGGGCATAACTTTGTCCGATGTGGCAAACAGGTAAACATCGCCGGGGGTGCAGTTGAGTTTTTGTAAATATTCTAATGCTTTTTGCCTGTACTTTTCTGTCGGAATACTTGCGGTTAATAATAAATTTACCCTTGTCCGCTGCAAGTTAGAATTTTCTAAAAAATACTTTACAGGCGCGGCCAAACGGCCACCCCATATTGGGCTACACACATATATTTCAAGAGGCATATCTTCCGGAACATTACTGACAGGGTACGATTTGCCGGTAAACGTTAACATTAAAGCATTAAATATAAAACCAAAACCGGATTTATCGTTTATGTCCGATTTTAGTTCATATGTGGGGAGACTCAATACATCACCCAGGGTTTGGGCGAAAACCTTTGTTTTTTGCTTGTATGTGTAGTAAAGTATCATTGTGTTACCGGCCTCCGAAGTGGTCATTTATTAATCTCACGTTTTGTTAATATGACTATACCACTGTAACGATAAAAAGAAAAGGGGTAAATATATAATGAAGATAATTTTGCAACGGGTTTCCCGTGCGTCTGTTAAAGTTGAAAATGAAATTACAGGTGAAATTAACCGGGGATATGTAGTACTTCTGGGCATTGGGGATGGTGATAACCGGGGAAAAACAGATCGAATGATTGAAAAAATAAAAAAGCTGCGTTTATTCCCGGATAATGACGGCAAAACAAATTTGAGTATTTCCGATATTAATGGGGAATTGCTTGTAATTTCGCAATTTACCCTTTATGCAGACTGCCGCAAGGGGACAAGGCCAAGTTTTACGGAAGCCGCCCCGCCTGCCCTTGCGGAAGAATTATACGATTATTTTATCGAAAAAGCAGGTTCTAATTTCCAAAAAGTTGCTTGCGGCGTATTTGGCGCAATGATGCAAGTGGAACTTGTGAATGACGGACCGTTTACGGTAGTGTTGGAAGGGTGACTTACCCCCTGATATCAGGGGGTAACCACAATTACTTTTACACCTTTTTCTTCAATTTTCATAAGCTCATCTTCCACGGCATCCCAGTCGGTGATTAGTATGTCAAATTTATCTGTATCGCAAACTTTGATAAAATCTTTGAAGCCAATTTTTTGATGAGGCATTAATAGGATTCTTTTGCGCGACTGCTCTATTACCGCCCGTTGGAAAGTTGCTGTTTCGTCTGTGCCGTTGGAAAGGCCAAACTCTGCTTCGTACCCGCCGCCTGTGTGAAAGCAAATATCAAAGTGCATATTTTTTACAAAGGCCGTGGCAAAGCTGTCCACAAGAGAAGTTGTGCCGTGCATCCGCATTTTACCGCCCACGATGTACACTGTAACATTGTCCCAGTATTTCAGCTCTTCCGCCAGGGTTACAGAGTTTACCACAAGGGTGTACTTGATGTCCCGCGGTAAATATCTTAGCATAATGAACCCGACGGAACCGCTTGTAATATACACTACATCGTTTTCTTTTACATACTCTGCGGCTTTTTTTGAAATGGCTGCGTAATTGTCGTAAACTTCCGTTAACCCGGATGCCAGATCTTTCATGTTCCTGTGGCGTGGCGGTAAAACCCCAATTTGACGCAGCGGAATTGCACCGCCGTGGGTACGTTTTAACAGGCCGCGCTCTTCCAGCAGCCGCAAGTCCCGCCGTGCGGAATCTACAGAAACGCCGTACTGTTCTTGGATTTCGCCAATGGAAATTCTACCTTTCTCTTGAATGGTTTGCAAAATTGCCTGGTGCCTTTCTTCAATAAACATAATTACCACCTGTTTTGACGGCTATGCCGTTTATTTTATGTGAAAGTGAGGAAACTGTATCGTTCTGGATTCACTTTCATTAACATTATATCATGATTATTAATGTATTGCAAGTATAATCATGAATAAAAATTAAATATCGTGCATAATCATGAGTGCGTCAGATAAAGTGTATTTATTACAGTGTAATTTCCTGAAAACAAAAATAAAAACTCCACAATTTCTCCTACAAATTACAATTATTTTGGTGATTTTTATGTAACATACTTTTTTCACTCGGTTATCGCACTTCTGTTACCCGCTAAATGGAACGTCTGTAATGTAATATCTTTGGGGATATTTACAACACCGCTTATATTCCGGCCTAAATCGTACTTTTTGTTAATATTGCACTATTTCACAAAAAAATATACAATCTCTAATTAAAATAATTTGCCAGCCGTTTTACGGCTAGACAAAAAGCTGAAAGGAGAAATGAAAATGCAGAAAAAAATGTTACGAGTGGTGACAATGGTACTGATTATGCTGATGACTGCAAGCTTATTTACGGCTTGCGCCAACAACGACGAAACTTATGTACGCGGCGGCGAACCCGTTAACGAGGTACTTATTGGCATGATTGGCCCGTTAACAGGCGGTGTGTCACAATTTGGACAAGCTGTCCAAAGGGGCGTAAATTTGTATATCGACCAGCATAATGCCCGTGGCGGCCTTCAAATTAACATTGTAACACATGACGATGAAGGCCAGGCAGCGGCGGCAGCCATAGGTTTCGACCGTTTACTGGACCAAGGTGTTACCGCAATTATTGGCGGCGTAACAAGCGGCCCGACTCGCGCAATTGTTCCCCTTGCCTTTGAAGCGAACATGCCCATGATTACCGGAACAGCAACCCATTTTAACGTAACTGTATCTGAAGATGGCCAGGTCTTTACAAATATGTTCCGCGCATGTTTCATAGATCCTTTTCAAGGCCAAAGGATGGCTGAATTTGCGGACAGCATTTTAGGTGCGCGGACAGCGGCGGTGCTTTACAGCAACGAGATTGATTACTCTATTGGTTTAATGGAGGCGTTTATTGCGCGCGCAAACCAACTTGGGATAGAAATAGTCGAGGTACAAAGGTTTGCGGACGACGCTTTGGACTTCAGAAGCCAGCTGTCTATAATTGCAGGCAGCAGCCCTGATGTACTGTTTGTGCCTGCGTATTACAGGCATGTAGGGTTAATTGGGCCCCAAAGTGTAGAAGTTGGCTTGCCGGGTACCACTTTCCTTGGTGCGGACGGCTGGGCTACAATTACCGACTTTATGGCAGATTCCGGCAGTATTGAAGGCGCGTACTTCCTGACGGGTTTTTCTGCCGAGGCAGATGACCCGCTGGTGCAGCAGTTTATTGCCGCTTACAGGGCCCGTCACGGCGAGATTCCAAATATGTTTGCAGCCCAGGCCTATGATGCCGCCAAAATTCTTATAGCTGCCATTGAAGCGACAATTGCAAACACAGATTACGTACCGGGTTCTGACCAATTTAGGACTGCGTTAATTGCAAACATGGCAACAACAAATATTTATGGTGTAACCGGTCATATTTCCTTTGATGAATTTAACAATCCAATAAAATCCGCCATTATATTACAGGTGAAAAACGGACAAGAACTTTTCTGGGGTTATTTCCCTGTAGAATAACCATAGTAGAAAAGAGGCGCATATGAGTTCTTTCATAACGCAACTAATCATAGGTTTACAAATCGGGTCTATTTACGCGCTGGTGGCACTTGGGTACAACATGGTGTACGGCATTGTTAAATTACTTAATTTTGCCCATGGCGACGTTATTATGATAGGATGCTACATCGCATTGTTTGCCCTTACAACGTTTGCCTTTCCGCCGTGGTTAGCGGTAATTGTTACCGTTGGCGGATGTACAATTTTAGCGGTTGTCATAGAAAAATTAGCCTATACTCCGCTTAGGTTTGCTCCAAGACTATCGGTTCTTATCACCGCCATCGGTGTATCTATTTTGTTGCAAAACTTGGCACAGCTCTTCTTTACGGCAAACCCGCTCAGTTTCCCTACACATTATCTAATTCCGGCAGGCAGCATTACTGTTGGCCAAATTCAAGTATCGTATACGCCTCTTATTACCATTGCGGTTTCCGTACTTTCCATGGTTGTTCTTACACTGCTTGTAAAAAAAACCAAACTTGGCAAAGCCATGCGGGCTGTTAGCGAAGATACGGAAGCCGCCCAGTTAATGGGCATTAATGTAAACACTATTATTACCTTTACGTTTATTTTGGGTGCTGTTTTGGCGGGTATCGGCGCGTTACTGTATGCTGCGGGCTACCCAAGGATAGAACATACGTTAGGCGTTTTACTGGGGCTAAGGGCATTTGTAGCGGCTGTTGTTGGCGGCATTGGGTCTATCCCCGGTGCCATGATTGGCGGTTTTGCCATTGGCTTGCTTGAGGTGCTTGTTACGGCAATGAACCTTTCCGGCTGGGTTAACGGCGCGGTATTTTTCATATTAATTCTTGTGCTGATGGTACGCCCGACAGGTATTATGGGCCGTGCTTTAATGGAAAAAGTGTAGGGGGTAAATGATGGCAAAGTTCAAATTGTCGATGCCCGTACGCTACTTGATTATTGCATTGTTGCTGGTCATTTTTTTACTCGCGGGCCATTTTATAACCACAGGAGTTCTTACAAGGGCGCAAAACCAAATAGTTATCCAGTCCGGTTTTTTTATTATCATGGCGGTTTCCCTAAACCTTGTTACGGGATATTTGGGGCAGCTGCCCCTTGGTCATGCGGGCTTTATGGCAGTTGGGGCATACACAGCCACTATTTTTTGGCGGGGCGGGCTTATAAGCGGTCAGCCTTCTGTTATAGCCGGTATTATACTTGCAGGCCTTGTTACAGCTGTGTTCGGTATCCTTATTGGGGTGCCCGCCCTTAGGCTGCGCGGCGACTACTTAGCCATTATTACCTTAGGCTTTGGCGAAATAATCCGCTCTGTAATTATTAATGTACCACGGCTGACAGGCGGGGTGCAGGGTTTGTCTTACCTGCCGCGTTACGCAACATTTTTGCTTGTGTATTCATTTGTAATTATATCTTGCGCCTGCATACATTTATTAATGAAGAGCAAGCACGGACGGGCAATTTTGTCTATCCGCGACAATGAAATAGCCGCCGCAAGCTGCGGCGTTAACGTTACTTATTACAAGGTAATGGCATTTGTTGTTTCGGCTTTTTTTGCCGGAATAGCAGGTGCGCTTTTTGCTGCCAATTTTACAATTTTAACCCCCGGCAGTTTTGACTTTATGTTAAGCATTAATATTTTGATGATGGTGGTATTGGGCGGCATGGGCTCTATGATAGGCTCTGTTATTTCTGCCACTATTTTAACAAGCTTGCCGCTGTTTATGCAGTTCCTAAATGAGTACCGTATGATAATTTTTGCCCTGATGCTGATAGTTGTTATGATTTTTAAGCCAACGGGCTTAATGGGCAACTACGATTTTTCTCTTTCCCGGATTATAGAAAAGAGCGTTAATTGGTTAAGGGCACGTAAGGCAGGTGAAAAGAGTGGCGCATGACCCTAAGGCACCGTTTATCCCCCAGCGTGATAAAGGGCTGCCCCCGGTTTTAGAGTGCAAAGAACTGGGCATAGATTTTGGCGGTTTAACTGCCGTAAACGACTTTAACATTGCCATTGGGCCAACAGAAATTTGCGGGTTGATAGGCCCGAACGGCGCAGGTAAAACCACAATTTTTAACTTGTTGACAAAAGTGTACCAACCTACAAGAGGCCAAATGCTGCTTGAAGGCAAGGATACGGCAAATATGAACACCGTCCGGGCAAATAAAGCAGGCTTGGCCAGAACTTTTCAAAACATCCGCCTGTTTGATAAAATGACAGTTATGGAAAACGTGCTTCTGGGGCTGCACAACGAAATAAAGTATAAGCTGCCAACGGCTGTCTTGCGTCTGCCCCGGTACTGGCGGGCAGAGCGTGAAGCAAAGAAACACGCACTGGATCTTCTTTCTCTTTTTGACATGGGGCACATGGCTAATTATGCCGCAGGCAGTTTGCCATACGGCTCTAAGCGGCGGCTTGAAATTGTACGTGCCTTGGCCACAAACCCCAAAGTGCTGCTGTTGGACGAACCTGCCGCAGGCATGAACCCCGCAGAAACGGAAGAACTGATGTCAACAATTTTAAAAATCCATCGGCAGTTTAACACAGCTATTTTACTTATCGAGCATGATATGCGGCTGGTTATGGGCATTTGCGAAGGGGTTGCGGTACTAAATTACGGGCATTTAATTGCCAAAGGTACACCTGCCGAAATACAGAAAAACCCTAAGGTAATTGAGGCATACCTGGGTACCGGGGGAGGCGATGTCCATGCTTAATGTGCAGGATATAAACGTATACTACGGCAATATCCATGCGGTTAGGGACATCAGCTTCGAGGTAAACGAGGGTGAAATTGTAACCCTGATTGGTGCCAACGGTGCGGGTAAAAGTACAATACTAAAAACCGTTTCCGGGATACTTAGAAGCAAGACAGGCTCCATAACATTTATGAAAGAGAGTATCGGGCAGGCAGCACCTCATGCAATTGTAAAACAAGGGTTGGCCCAAGTGCCTGAGGGGCGGCGCGTTTTTGCTCAAATGACTGTACAGGAAAATTTGGAAATGGGACACTATGTAAGAACCGGCAGGCATTTAGACAGACGGATTACCCAAGTGTTTGAGCATTTCCCGCGCCTGAAAGAGCGGAGAAAGCAGTCGGCGGGCACCCTCTCTGGCGGCGAGCAGCAAATGCTTGCAATGGGCAGGGCCATAATGTCACGGCCTAAACTGCTGATGCTGGACGAGCCATCTATGGGATTGGCCCCGCTGCTGGTTGAGCAGATTTTTGAAATGATAAAAAATTTGAACGATGCCGGGGTTACAATTTTACTGGTAGAGCAAAACGCGCATATGGCTTTGAACATAGCTAACCGGGGTTATGTGCTGGAAACCGGGCGGATTGTGTTGGTGGATGACGCAAAAGCTCTAAGGGAAAATGATGAAGTTAGAAAAGCCTACTTAGGCGGATAAAGGAGGAAGCGAAATGAAAAAGCACCTCATCTTTTTGGTTGCGGCAGCTCTGCTTGTCCTGTCATTTGCAGCCTGCGGGCGCAGCAACGATGACGGCGTATTGCGAATAGGCATTATTCAGGTAATTGAGCACCCCGCTCTAAACGATGCCCGTTACGGGTTTATGGCTGCCATTTATGACCAGGGTTTTGAAGTAGAGTTTGACTACCACAACGCCCAGGGCGACGCAGCCACTATGTCTACAATTGCCCAGCGGTTTAACAACAATAATGTAGACTTAATTCTGGCACTTGGCACACCTGTTGCGCAGGCAGTGGCAGCCGAAACCAGCGTAATCCCCATCGTGGGTTCTGCCATTACAAATTATGTTGTGGCGCGCCTTGTCGAAAGCAACGAGCGGCCGGGCTTTAACGTAACCGGTGCTTCCGACATGAAGCCGGTGGAAGCTCAGGTAGCAATGATTGCCGAGTTTGTACCAAATGTGCAAACCTTGGGCATTTTGTATTCGTCCAACGAGCCAAACTCTGTTGTACAGGCGGAAATTGCAATAGCCGCAGCAGTGGCGTTGGGATGGGAATATAGGGTTGGCACTGTAACAACCACGGCGGATATTCAGCAGGTAGCCACTTCCGTTGCCAACCAAGTAGATGCAATTTACATCCCAACAGACAACACATTTGCCGCAGCCATGAGTGTGGTTGCACAAATTAGCCTGGATACAGGTACCCCTGTGTTTGCCGCAGAAGCCAACATGGTAATGGGCGGCGGCGTTGCCACCATTAGCTTCAGCTATTACGATTTGGGATATGAATCCGGTCTTATGGCGGGCATTATTTTACGCGGAGAAGCTGTACCCGCTGAAATGCCTATCCGCTGGTCTTCAAATTTCTTTTATGTTGTTAATGGTGAAATGGCAGAAGCATTGGGCATAGAAATCCCGGCCCGCTTTCAAAATTATGTAAGATAACCGGAAGGGGAGTACCTATGCTTCTAATTCTACAGGGTGCCATATCTTTGGGGCTTATATGGTCGCTGTTAACTTTGGCTGTTCATCTAACATTCCGCGTGTTAGAAATGCCGGACCTTACAGTGGAAGGCTCTATTATACTGGGCGCGGCCACAGCCGCAAGTATGATTTATGCCGGGTATAATCCATTTTTGGCTACAGGGATTGCAATGGGCGTGGGCTGTATTGCCGGGCTGGTAACAGGAGTGTTGCATACAAAACTAAAAATCCCGCCTATTTTGGCCGGGATTCTTACTATGCTTGGCTCTTATTCTGTGGTTATCCGTATCATGGGTATGCGGTCCAATGTTCCGCTTCTGCGTATGGTAACGGTTTATACTTTTTTGGAAAACATGGGGCTGTCTAACCGTAACACGGTTATAGTGTTCGGTTTTTGCTTCCTGGCAGTGTTCGGCTCCCTTTTATATTGCTTTTACGGCACAGAAATTGGCGCGGCACTGCGGGCCACAGGCAATAACCGGCAAATGATAAAAGCCCAGGGCGTTAACACAGACGCAATGATTATCCTTGGCTTGGTGGTTTCCAACGGGTTTGTTGGGCTTACAGGGGCATTGGTTGCCCAAAACCAGGGGTTTGCGTCTGTAGATATGGGCGTCGGAACCATTGTTTTTGGTCTAGCGTCCCTTATAATTGCCGAAGTTATTTTTAAAGTGCGCCGGTTTTGGGTTAGGATGATAACTTTGGTTATCGGTTCTATCATCTACCGCCTGATTGTGGCCTTGGTTTTGGAAATGGGAATGGCACCTACAGACCTTAGACTGTTTACGGCCATCACAATTGCCGCCGCACTTGCCCTGCCTACCGTACGTGATAAATTGTCCAAGTACATCGGTAAAACATCCAAGGAAAGGAAGGATTCATAATGTTACAGATTGAAAATTTGAACCTAACCTTCCACCCAGGCACACCAATGGAGAATCATGTGCTTAGAGGCGTTTCGCTAAAACTTTCCCCGGGGGATTATGTAACCGTAATTGGCGGCAACGGGGCCGGGAAAAGCACATTGCTTTCTGCCGTGGCAGGCACGTTTTTGCCGGATACCGGAAGTATTGCCATTGACGGATTGGATGTAACCCGCCTGCCGGAGCATAAACGGGCAATATATCTTGGCCGGGTTTTTCAGGACCCTATGCGGGGCACCGTGGCAAATATGAACATTGAAGAAAACTTGGCCCTGGCGTACCGTCGCGGCGCGAAGCGCGGCATACGCTGGTACATTACCGCCAAGGAACGTAAACTTTACCGTGAACGCCTTGCCACTCTAGAGTTGGGGCTGGAAAACCGCATGGCCGATAAAACAGGCCTGCTTTCCGGCGGCCAACGTCAAGCCCTAACCCTTTTAATGGCCACATTACAACAGCCAAAGCTTTTGCTTTTAGATGAACACACCGCCGCACTGGACCCAAAAACAGCACCAAGGGTGCTGGAAATTGGCGATAAAATAATTACCGGGCATAGTCTTACCACTTTGATGGTAACCCACAATATGCAAGATGCCATCAACCATGGCAACAGGCTTATTATGATGAGCTCGGGCAAAATTGTACTGGATATTTGCGGGGATGAGAAGCAGAAAATGACCGTAACCGGGCTAATTGAAAAATTCAGCCAGGTAAGCGGCAAAGAATTTACCGGGGACACGGGACTGCTGGGATAAATGGTTTAAGCTACCTTTACCTTATCGCCACCGGGAAGGTGGGCCTGCATATACCCTGCCCACAGCGCGTTTACCACCGTTGACCTGTCACCTTCCAACGCGGCAGGTTTAACAGTGATGCCCGTAAGCCAGGCAAACTGCCTGCCGTCCGGGTAAAATTTCCCCTGCCCCGTTGGGTTATTTACCCCTTTTACACCTGTGGTTGCGTACAGCACTTTTAAAACGTCTGCTTGAAAATGTGTAACAAGGGCAGGCTTTAAAGAGTAATTCAGCTCTTGAACAAAATTAGGGTTATAGTTTGCCTCAATCCATTTGTAAAATGTAGCCGTTCTGTTATACCCGGCCACATACCCGGATATAAAGCCGGATTTAGGGTCCGAACTGGGGTTTTTGGCGTCCCTGCCGGAAGGGAGAAGCATACGCCCGGCCTCTTTGTTAAATAAGCCAAACTTATCCCTTGCGTAGTCGGCCATGCCTTCAAGTACCCACAATGGGATACCTTTGTACCGCTGTGCGTTGTGGATAAGTTCATGGGTAATGCTGTCTGTATCCCAGGGGTTCTCCAATATCCAATTAATACATAATGCAGACCGCCTGCCCTGTGCCCAGGCAACACCCTCTGTACAAAGAACATATTCAATGCGGCTGACAATGCCAAAATCCATCCAGTTGACAATGTCTTTCCATCTAACGTTGAATGTATGAATTAAGCGTTCTTTTACATCGGCGGGCACATTCGACCAGCTTTTGCCTCTATTTGCGTCCCATACGGTATCCGTCGCGTGTCCAACCTTACCTGGTTCTAAAAATTGTAAGTAAATATCTGAAAGCGGAAGCGCGACACTGCAGCCCACACGTCCACAAATTTCGTACCACCAAGGATGGTCTGTCCACTTTCCCGGCCCGGGCCGCTGTTCAAAATTACCGGTTACGCCGCACCATAAGTGCCCTTTTATTTTACATTCCGCGGCAGAACCGGAACCGTCCCGCGTTATAACTTTGTCAACAGGCGCGGCCGATGCCACTACGCCAAAGGCCAGAGAGAAAATTACAAACAGAAGCAACAATCTTTTCATAATTACAGCCTCCTTATTTAAATATGTATACGGCAAAACGGCTTTGCCGCGTGTTCTGTACAGGGTAATTTATCAGAGTAACAAAAAAATACCATCCAAATAGTGGCAAGTCAATGTCAATATGATGGCACATTTGTGTCAATTTTTATACAACTTTGTGGCAAAATAAGGTCTTAATCCAGATATTCTATCACCCGCCCGATATACTTTTCTATTTCTTCACTTGTGTCAACCAAAAGATACTCATGGTTTGCCGGTCTTTTTAAGCTGCGTACTACTTCTTCAAATTTCTCTTGGTAAATGGGAATGTTAACCCTTTGGCTTGGCAGAATTTCGCGCATTACCCTGCGGCGGTTTAGTTCGTGTAAATGCTCTGCATCCAAATAGCATTCGATAAATTTATATGGTACATTGTGTTTTTTTGCCAAAGCTGTGCCTTGTTCTATTATTTCTTCGTACCTGCAGGGGCTGTCTATTACTACGCTGTTGCCCATTTCCAAGTTACTGTCCGCCAATGAAAATGCGAGTTGATACGCAATTCTACTGGCAAATTGAAAATTAATTTCGTCCTCGAACGTGTTCATAACAGAAGACTTAATTACGTCTAAATCCAGTAAAACTGCGTTTACAATTCTACATATTCGCCTTGATAAAGTAGATTTACCAGTTCCGGGTATACCGGACATTTGGCATAGAAACATGATTTCACCTTCCTTTGTGCTGTGATACAATATAACAGAATTGTGTTACGCACGGCAATAGCGTCAACAGCTACTAAAAAATAGAAAAGGACAAAAAATCATGCCAGAAAACACAAAGATATTATTAATGGAGGAGACCACGATGCTTAAACTTTCCCTTGCCAAGCAGCAGCAAAAAATCAAGCCTAAAATCGAGGACATTATCGTCGAATTTCTTGAAGGCGACAGGCAGCAAAACGCATTGGAGTTTGTTGCCTATTTAAGAACGAACAAATTAAACCCCTGCTATGCTTCATACAATGCTTGGTGGGTTAATTACAAGGGCAAACGCCTTATCTCTCTAAGAGTTGGGTGTAAAGAATCCGTCCGTTATGGGTTATCAACGGGTTCTTGGCATATTGGCCACTGGTTACAAGGGTTTAATTTTCCTGATAATATTGACGATGAGCTAAAGCAATTTATATGGGAAAATACGCTCCCATGCATACATTGCCAGAACTGTGCGCCCGGGCATAGTGGGAGTATCTTGGGTAAACATTTTGAATCGATATGTTACCTTAGAATAGAAAACCCTGATGCCAACGGTTTGGAGCATGTCAAAAAGTTGCTGGAGTGCAAGAAAAAAGTGATTTTATAGCGTATATATGTTATTAGTCATTATCGACATCTGTATACAATTACCCCCTAATATTACATTGGGAATGTAATATTAGGGGGTAAATTTTGTATATCATTTATTTCCTACAACCCTAACTTTATCGCCTCGATATTTAGTGGTATAAGCTCCGGTCTTCTGGAGGCGAAGCGGTTTTCCAGCACAAGGCTTACATCTTCCAGGGTAAACATGCCCGATTCTTTTATGAACCCCGCCAGCATAACCATGTTGGCCACCCGGGCAGAACCCACCTTTACCGCAATATTTGTAGCATCAATTTCTACACTTTTAATACCGTCGCGCTCTATCTTATCTGTAACAATGGATGTGTTAACCAACGCGATGCCGCCGGGCTGTACCCGTGGCAAAAATTTGTCTACGGACGGGCGGTTCATGGCGCACAATATGTCAATTTTGTTCTGCACCATGGGGCTGCCGATAATTTTATCGGACCAAATTACAGAGCAGTTGGCTGTACCGCCGCGCATCTCAGCACCGTAAGAAGGCATCCATGTTACGTTAAAGCCTTTGTTTAGGCCAATTTCCGCAATTACATTTCCCAGTGTTAAAACACCTTGGCCGCCAAAGCCGGAAATTACGATTCTTTTTGTCATCACTCAGCCCCCCTATCGCAGTAAACGCCCAAAGGAAAATATGGCATCATGGAATCTTTTACAAATTTCATGGAGTCTACCGGGGTTTTGTTCCAGCCTATCGGGCAGGTGGAAAGTACTTCTACCATGGAAAAGCCCTTACCGGCAACTTGATATTCGAAGGCTTTTTTTATGGCCCGCTTCGCCTTGTTAATATTTTGTACGTCGTGGACAGAAACCCGCTCTATATATGCCGCACTTGGTATTTCCGCCATCATTTCGCTAACTTTAAGGGGTTTGCCCGCAAGCTTTTCTTCCCGGCCATAAGGGCTGGTGGAAGTAACTTGGTCAATTAAGGTTGTAGGGGCCATTTGGCCGCCTGTCATACCGTAAATGGCATTGTTTACGAAAATTACCGTAATATTTTCGCCGCGGTGGGCAGCGTGAATAATTTCTGCCATGCCAATGGACGCCAAATCCCCATCCCCTTGGTATGTGAAAATGATTTTATCCGGCACGGCGTGTTTTATACCTGTTGCAACCGCAGGGGCGCGGCCATGGCTGGCCTGAATGCCATCGCAATTGAAAAAGTTATAAGCCATAACGGAACAGCCAACAGGGGCAATGGCGATTGTCTTTTCCAAAACATCAAGCTCTACCAGTGTTTCTGCCACAAGCTTGTGGATAATCCCGTGAGTACAGCCCGGGCAGTAAGTCAGGCTTATGTCTGTTAAGCCGCGGCTTTTTTCATACACAACTTTGGCCATTACCTCACCTCCCCTTTGCTTTGTGTTGCATTCGAAGCATGTGTATCTTTCATGTCTAAAATGCTGCGCACTTTAGCAGAAATTTCTTCCGGCTCGAAAACTACGCCGCCGGTACGCCCGTAAAAATGCACAGGGTATTTACCCATTACGCCAAGTTTTACGTCTTCAATCATTTGCCCCATAGAAAGCTCACAAACCAGAATATGTTTCACAGACGCAGGCAGGTTTTGGAACACATCGTACGGATACGGCCACAACGTTATTGGACGGATAAGCCCGGTGTTTATGCCTTCCTCGCGCAATTCTTCTATTGCGCTAAGGCATATGCGGGACGGCGCGCCATAGGCTACAATGGCCACTTCGTCGCCATCTTTTACGCCGTTCTCCACCAAAGTTTCCAACTTTATAATTTCGTCGTAAATTTTAAAACGTTCGAGGTTCATTTCCTCCAGCTTTTCGCCAAATAAATTCAAAGAGTTTACTACGTTGCGCGGGCGATTACCGGAATTACCGTCTGTCACCCAAGATTTGTCAAAGTCCTGCTTAGGTGTTGGCTTAATTTCAACAGGTTCCATCATTTGACCAAGCATCCCGTCGATAAGAATTGTCACCGGGGTGCGGTATTTATCTGCCACATCAAAGGCCCTGAAAACCAAATCCGTGGCTTCCTGTACAGAGTTTGGCGCGAAAACCGGCATGTAGTAGTCGCCGTTTCCGCCGCCACGGGTAGACATGAAATAATCTGCCTGGCCGGGCAAAATACCCCCAAGCCCCGGGCCGCAGCGGGCCACGGATACAATTAGCCCCGGCAAACGGGCCCCCGCCATATAAGAAATGCCTTCCTGCTTTAGCGCGATACCCGGTGAAGACGAGCTTGTCATAACCCTTGCACCGGCCGCTGCCGCACCGTACACCATGTTTATAGCCGCGATCTCCGACTCTGCCTGCACAAACTCGCCGCCTACGGCACCCATTTTTGCAGACATGTATTCCGGTATTTCGTTTTGCGGTGTAATTGGGTAGCCGAAGAATAGCTTGCAACCGGCTTTAATTGCCGCTTCGCAAATGGCTTCGTTACCTTTCATTAGAACTTTCATTGTGCGGCCACCTCGCTTCTTTCTACCTTTATTACCGAATCGGGGCAAATGCGGGCGCAAATTGCGCAGGCGGTGCATTTTTCGATGTCAGTACAATAAATCGGGTTGTAGCCCTTGGCGTTAACCCTTGTCAGTTCCAGTTCGAGGATTTTTGGCGGGCAAGCACTTGCGCAAAGCTGGCAGCCCTTACACGCCGCTTCATCGAATGTTAAAATTGATTTTGCCATATCTTCATTCCTTTCTTTTAGTGTGTCAGTTCTACTCCGTTCTCGGTTTCGTCTTCCTTATTCCCCCATTTCAAAAAAGCAATACCAACCCCCATTATGACAATGCTAATTATAAGCACAGCAACAAGCCCCAGTTCAGAAACAGAGGACCAAAACCTACCGTGTCTACCCCAACTGCTTACATTCGCGCTAAAGCTCCCTGCGGCAATATACCCATCACTTCTGCCAATCCTTCCGCATTTGCGGCTTCGCAAATGTCAAAACCTTCTCTGACACTATTTCATCGGCGATTTCCCTGTAAATATCCTCCTGCAGAAGCGTATATTTAAGTGGAAGGTTTAATTCCTCACCGGCTTTTAGCACAGCCTTTTGGGATTCAAACACGTGTTCCGCGTCCGTGTAGGCAAGCATATTGCCGTTGTTAACAAGCCCCGTAACAGGCAAGCGGCTTATGGCATTTATGCTTCGGCAAAAATCTATCATTTTTCCCGGGGTGTCAGTTTCCGGGCGGTACATATTAAACACACAAAGAAACTCATGCGCGCCAATGGCGTCATAACAGTTTGCCAGTAATTTAAGGCCATTTTCGCCGCCGGCCAAGTCGATAATTACATCCTGCCCGGCGCGGATACGGGATAGAAACGCGAAGCTAAGGGCAGGAATATCCTGGGCTACGTGGTTTTCGAAAACCGAGCCCATTATTTCTATGCCCAGGGGCGCAAGCTCTTTTTCACGTTCGCGGCTGCGGAAAAACGGGTTGATGACGTCTAAGTCGGCGATGGTAACAGCCGCTCCTACTGCCAGCTCCATCGCCAAATTTACTACAAACTCCGTTTTTCCGCTGCCATAATACCCGGTTACGATATATGTCATCTACGAATGTAAATCCCTTTAAGGTTTTTAATCGCTTCAATTCGTGCTTCTGCCATATGGTCTGCGCAGTCATGGGCAAGCTGTCCTGTTTCGTCGGATGTTCTTAAAATTTCCAACATACGGCCATATATCATTCCAATATCCCGCACAGAAGCTTCCTCGATGTAGCCCCATTCGCTTATTTCGTAAGAGACGTTGATAACGCCCCCTGCATTGGCAACATAATCCGGTGCGTAAACAATGCCTCTTTCTTGCAGCATTTTGCCGTGTACTTTTGCTTCTTTAAGCTGATTATTGGCACCGCCGCAAATAATTTTACACTTAAATTGCGGAATAGTTTCATCATTTACAGTAGCACCTAAAGCACATGGGGCATAAATATCACACTCTGTGCTATAAATCGCGTCTATTGCAACTACTGTGGCATCAAATTCTTCCACACATTTATCTATATTTGCCTGAACTGTGTCGCATACAATCAGCCTTGCTCCGCCTTCGTAAAGCAGTTTGCAAAGGTGGTATCCAACGGCACCCACGCCTTGCACCGCAACCGTTTTGCCTTCCACACTGTCGTGTCCGTAAACATGCTTACAACAAGCCAGGATAGACTTGAATACACCCAATGCCGTATAAGGTGACGGACTGCCGGACCTGCCCGGAAGCCCAACAACATGATTTGTTTCCTTGTGAATATAAACCATATCTTGCACAGAAGTTCCCACATCCGCGGCGGTAATGTAGCGGCCGCCTAAGCCTTCCAAGTAGCGGCCAAATGCACGCCAGAAGGCTTCAGTCCGTACAGAATCTTTGCGAAGCTCTTTTGGGTCGCCGATGATTACGGATTTACCGCCCCCAAGCGGCAAACCGGCAACCGCACTTTTGTAGGTCATACCACGGGCAAGACGCAATACATCAAGAACCGCGTCTTCTTCGTTTTGATAGTTCCAAAAACGGGACCCGCCCAAAGCCGGACCCAATACTGTGTTGTGGATGCAGGTGATGGCTTTAAGCCCTGTTGATTTGTCGTGGAAGAGGCATAATTGCTCGAAGCCGTACTCTTCCATGTAACCGAATTTGTCCATTAAAATTCTCCTTTTATGGTTTATTTAAAAGCTAAAACAGCTTTCCTGCCCTTTACTTATACTCCTTCGCATCTTCCTCGCCGCGCAACACGCGCAATGCCCCTTGGGCAAGCGCGGCAAGCTCATCTTCACCGGGGTATTTGCGGACGTCGGCGATAAAGCTTACCCGCTTCGCTATTTCGCCTGTAATGTATTCACTGCGTGCAATGCCGCCGGTTAGCAAAATAGCGTCTACTTGGCCGTATACAGCTGTAGACATTGCACCTATTTCTTTGGCAATTTGGTAACACATGGCATCAATCGCCGTTTTAACTTCGGGTTCTGTTTCCGTCCGTTTTTCCAGTTCGCGCAGGTCATTAGAGCCGAAATACGCCACAAGACCGCCATTACCGGCTATCATTTTCTTAATATCTGCATGGGAATATTCGCCGCTAAAGCATAATGCCGATAAATCCCCCGTGGGCAAGGTACCGCTGCGCTCTGGGGAGAATGGGCCTTCGCCGTCAAGGGCGTTGTTTACGTCTATAACGCGGCCTTTCGCGTGTATGCCAACGGATATTCCGCCGCCCATGTGTACCACTATAAGATTAAGGTCTGTATAAGCCTTTCCAACATCCTTGCAATATTGGCGGGCGATTGCCTTCTGGTTTAGGGCATGAAAAATGGACCTGCGCTTAATAGCCGGATGACCGCTAAGACGGGAAATGTCCATAAATTCATCCACTACAACGGGGTCCACAATAAATGCGGGTTTGCCAATTTTGCGGCTAATCGCATTGGCAATAAGGCCGCCCAGGTTAGATGCATGTTGACCTTGCACACCAATGCGCAGGTCTTCAAGCATAGCTTCGTTAACATTATACGTGCCGCCTTCCAACGGCTTAACCAGCCCGCCTCGGCCAACAACAGCCGCCAGGCTTTCCACGTTGATACCCGCTTCTTTAAGCGCGTTTACAATAATGCCCATACGAAAATCGTACTGGTCTGTCATTTTTTTGTACGGGGCAAGTTCCTCAATGCTGTGGCTAAGAGTCTTTTCGAAAATAGACGTCTCGTTTTCAAAGACGCCGATTTTTGTAGACGTAGAGCCGGGGTTGATGATTAGTAGTTTCATCATACAATCTCCTCTTTTGTTTTCATTACTTGGACTCCTAAAATAACACCGATAACGCAATTGATATAAGTTTAGAATCCGCAGAGTCTGCACGTGATGTTAACACAATTGGCCGCTTCGCGCCCAGCACAACCCCGCCGCAACGGGCATTTGCCAAAAACGCCAGGGCTTTGTACAGTACATTGCCCGCTTCAATGTCCGGGGCAACCAGCAAATCTGCGTCACCCCCCACCGGGCTGTCAATCCCTTTAATTTCGCAAGCTTCCTTTGATATGGCATTATCCAACGCCAACGGCCCGTCTGTAATGCAATTGGGGAGCTGCATTTTTACAATTTCTGCCCATTCCAAAGTGGCGGGCATTTTTTCGTCAACTTTCTCTTTTGCAGCAAGCAAAGCTGTCTTTGGGGCAACAATTCCCATGTTGTTCAAAGCTTCTACGGCATTTTCGATAATTTGTGTCTTATCTTCAATAGTTGGGGCGATGTTTATTGCGGCGTCTGTAAGGAACAGTAACTTATGGTATGTTGGCAATTCGAACGCGGCTATATGACTTAGTTTGCGGTTTGTCCGTATGCCCGTTTCCCGGTCCAAAGCCGCCCGCATAATAACGGATGTATCAATCAGGCCCTTCATAAGGGCAGTCGCAGTACCATCCGCAACCAAGGCCACTGCCTTTTTACAGGCAAGTAAATCATCCGGCTCGTCTATCATTTCAAACCCGCTTATGTTTAACCCTGCTTCACCGGCAATTTTTTGTGTTTTTATTTTATCGCCAACTAAAATAAAACCGGCAAGCCCTTTTTCAAAGGCGTGAACACAGGCTTCCAACACATGTAAATCGGCGCAGGCAGCCACGCTTACAATGGATTTACCGCGATTTGCGGCCTTTTCGAACAAATTATTAATACAATTGATAATTTTTCCTCCTGTCGTGATGTAATTACAGCTGAATTATATCACGTATTCACAAATACTTCAAAGCATATTTATAAAATTTATTTACGATGTACCAAAAAAAAGCCCCCATGATAGGGAGCTTTTGTATATATTTAATTTCCAAAGGCGGCTTGGTCGTTATTGGGGCTTGCGCGTTTATCTAGCTGCGGGAAACGGCCTTCCAATGCTGCAAAAGAAATTTCTACGTCTTCATGAACTTCTTTTTCGCTAAAGCAGCCTACCGCAACCATATCCTGCTTACGCAAGGCGTTCCAGCTAAATGTTAGGCCAACGTAAGGGGTTACACGGCCTGCGGCCATTGGCTTAATTGTCATTACAGGCTTTTTGGCACCGTGAATAATACCCGCAATTGTCTCTATTTCAATTTGCATCAGGAAGCCCATACAATTAAAAATTTGGATGTATGTTTGCACATCATAGCCATTGTTGTCAGAAAAAGTAATAAGCTCCGGCATGTGGGCAGACAGGCCGGGAATAAGCCCTGCGTCCCTAATCATGGATGTGTAATCGTTAATGCGCGTAATTTCCCGTTTGTTTTTGTTAACTAATTCTTCCGCACTGGAATGGTGAATAAGGCAGAAAGTTGCGCCAGCCTTCGCGCATTGCTTTATTGTAGCCTCTGCCTCGCGGCGTGCATCGGGTGAATCGGACACATTTACAATTGGAGTGTCGATTCTGATAAGTTTTTTGCCGGTTTTGTCTTCTGCGTACTCTATTGCTTCGCGCATTAACGGATTACCGCCAATTGGCCCCATTATACTGTCGATGCCGTAGGAAAGATACGCTTCCAACTGCGGAAAAAAGTCTTCCGGCTTTGCGAAAGTCTCTTTTATCCGAGAATCCGCCGCCGGGCTTTGATGGCTCCAGCCAAGCATCCAGTTAGTGCCTATCAGCATACGGGATACAGATACACCCGCCACTTCCGTTCTTGGAAATTGTTTGTTCATACCAACACTCCTAGTCTCTTTAATACTAACTTGCTGCCATTGTGTTTACAATTTTAACACGAAATTAAAATTTTACAATGATTTAAGCCCATCTTCTTTTTTTAGCAACTCTTCTTTTTGTATTGTCAGGCGCGCATACTCCTCACTTGGATTGTTTGTATACTTTTCTGCAACTTGTTTTCTTGCTTCCTCACCAAGTTTTGATAATTGCTGCTCCAGCTCCTTTACAGAAATGCCCTTAAAAAGCATATCCGCAAGCCACAACCTGTATTTGTTGGCTTTAGTGCTTGGACAGGTTTGGATTAGACTAATGAGATTTTTGAAGTCGAGAACTTCTGTAAAATGATACTTGCCGTTTGGGGATTCGAATTTCAAGTGGTGACTCACAGTCACCACTTCATTTTTTGCGATATTCTGCCTATATTTGAGCCGCTTCCAGTAACCCCTTGCGGTTTTATGGTCGCTGTCCGGTTGGTTCACTCCCAAAAGGGGTGTAGCTATGGGCGTGTATGAGGTATTAACTCTGCTGATTTCATTTATTAGCTTGTACCTTGCATATCGTAGGTGTGTTTGTTGAAAAACAAATGCACCGGATAAAAAACGCAGAAATAGCCGTCCTCGGCAAAGGTAACGACTATTCGCATCAGAAAACTCTGTAATTAATTAGACGTGAACCAGCCGACTTACGGTTGTAATTCTACAAAGTCAGTGGTTGCTCGCTGGCTTTGTTTTACTATATCTTATTTGGTGGTAGTTAGTCAAAAAATTTTTCGCAATTGTCAAACCAACTTTGTCAAAGTTTATTTTTGTATACAATACAAATCCTGGGGCATGACGATGGGGTCGCACAAATCTGCAAGGCTGCTGTCCGCTATTGTACGTCTGTCATATATAATCACTCCGGTGAGTTTTATTGATGCAAATTTACCAGAGATGTAGTAATAGTTCAAATTTTGTTGTCATTCCGGGCTTGTCCCGGAATGACAATACACTACAACTTCCCCAACTCCTCTACCAGCAGCAAATCCTTAACCTTAATAAACGTGCCCTTCATGCCAAGTGATCTTGTCTCAATAAGGCTTGCGCCTTCCAGCTTTTTAAGGGCTGCGGTTACAACGGAACGGGTAAAACCAAGCCTGTCTGCAATGTGACCGGCCACTAACAGCCCTTCGTTTTTGCCACCCTGCTCCAATTCCTTTAAAATTTCTGTTGCCGCTTCAAGTTCGGAAAAAGAGAGGGTATTTATCAGGTTACGAACCCCTTCCCGCCGCCGCTGTTTATCTGCGATAAGCTTGGTATCCTGCTGCCGCAGCATAATTGTACATACTGAAATGGCGATGCCTAAAGCAAGGTTTTCTTCCTTGCTAAATGCATCGCCAAAACGGCATAGTGATATGTTTCCTATGACAGAATCCCCTGCCATAATTGGTAAGCCCAGGCAATGTTCTACATCGCCGCTTTTTGTATTGTTTGGCTGTAAAAGTTCTACAACAACTTGGCTGCTTTGGTTTGTGACGGTTACTGCTGCATGTGTATGGGCGCGCAACAAATCGCAGACATCCTCGCAGGCTGCCATGGTACGGCCTTGCAATAACTGATTAAGTTGGGCAACAAACAAGGAAATGTTCATAACAAACACCTCATGAAAATCTTTTCAATTACCTATACATCCTCACCCTCTTGGGCTTCATATGCATAGGTACAGCCAGTACAGGCAACCAACCGCTTGGTACGCCCTTTTTCAACTAAAAATTCGCCGCATTCCGGGCATTTTTCTCCGGTGGGCAGGTTCCAGGAAATAAAATCGCATTCCGGGGATTTATCGCAGCCGTAATATTTGCGGCCTTTTTTCGATTTTTTCACAACAACTTGGCCGTCGCACAATGGACACATTACCCCTGCTTCTTCAAACATGGGCTTAGCATTGCGGCACTCTGGGAAACCGGGACAGGCCAAAAATTTACCAAAACGGCCAAACTTTATTACCATGTTGCGCCCACACAGGTCGCATTGGATATCCGTTTCTTCATCTTTTATTTCTATATCGCCAATTTTTTCTTCCGCTTCTTCAATTTGTTTTGCAAAACGCGGATAAAAATCGCGGAAAACATCTTTCCATTCCATTTCCCCATGCTCGACACTGTCCAATTCATTTTCCATACGGGCGGTAAAGTCCACATCTACTATGCTTTCGAAGTATTCGGCCATTATCTCGTTGACAATTTCACCAAGTTCTGTTGGATACAGTACTTTATTTTCCTTGGTCACATAACCGCGGTTCATCAAAGTAGTAATTGTTTGGGCAAAAGTACCGGGGCGGCCAATGCCCAATTCTTCCATAGTGCGTACCATGCTGCCTTCAGAGTATCGCGGCGGGGGCTGGGTGAAATGTTGTGCAGGCTTGTACTCCAACACCTTTAGCTTGTCGCCTACAGATAAGGCGGGCATGGTTACGTCTTTTTCAGAATCTTCGTTTTTGCTGTACACTGCAAGATAACCGTCAAATTTAAGCACAGAACCGCTTGCACGAAAGGTTACCACTCCGGCATTTATTCCTATGGAAAGGGTATCATAAACAGCTTGGGGCATTTGACTTCCAATAAAACGCTCCCAGATTAATTTGTACAGTTTGTACTGTTCGCCGGAAAGAGAAGCTCTAATTGCTTCCGGCCTACGGGCAGCACTTGTGGGGCGGATGGCCTCGTGAGCGTCTTGGGTGCGGCCTCTGGATTTATATTCCGGCCTTTCGGCAGGCAGATAATCGGTGCCATAGTTTTTCAAAATTATATTTTTCGCGTCCTCGTAAGCTTCGTCAGAAATACGGGGTGAGTCTGTACGGATATAAGAAACCAGGCCTACAGTACCTTCGCCTTTAACATCTACACCTTCGTACAATTGCTGGGCAATGCGCATTGTGCGGCTTGTTGCGTAGCCAAATAATTTACTTGCTTCCTGCTGCAGCGTGCTGGTGGTAAAAGGCGCAGGCGGTTTTTTGTGGCGCGTTCCGTGTTTAACGTCCACTACTTCAAACTCACCTTTTTGTACGGCTTCCAAAACCGCATGAACGTCTTCCTCTGTTTTAAGCTCATTACCGCCGTTGCCGCTTACACTGTAACGGGCAGTAAGCTTGCCTTTGCCGCTTTTGGCAGAAACCGGGGAAAGATCAACTTCCAAAGTCCAATATTCTTCCGGTATAAATTGCTCTATTTCTTCTTCCCTGTCACAAACCAATTTTAACACAACAGACTGCACACGGCCCGCACTAAGCCCCTTTTTCACTTTTTTCCAAAGCAGCGGGCTAATTCGGTAGCCAACCATGCGATCCAGCACACGGCGGGCTTGTTGTGCATCCACCAAATCCATGTCTATTTGGCGGGCTTCTTTCAACGCCTTTTTTACGGCAGTTTGAGTTATTTCATTAAATACGATCCGCTCTGTGTTGGCTTCATCCAGCTTTAAAGCATGCAATAAATGCCAGCTTATGGCCTCACCTTCGCGGTCGGGGTCAGTTGCAAGATACACTTTTTTGGCCGTCTTTGCCTGTTTACGCAAATTAGCCAAAATATCGCCCTTACCGCGGATTGTAATGTACTTGGGCTCGTAGTCGTTGTCCACATCTACCCCAAAGCTGCTTTTGGGCAAATCACGGACATGACCTACACAAGCTTCTATTTTATAGTTACTGCCTAAAATTTTCTTAACTGTTTTAGCTTTGGACGGTGATTCCAAAATAATTAAATTTTTAGCCATATTTTCGCCTCGTTTTTCATTTAATTCCTTATATACCGTGCGCCGGGCAGCTTTTTCGCCAGGCCTTTTAATTCTAAGCCGGTGCATACAAGGTGCAGCCTGCCGATATCCATTGTTGTTACATCTGCCAACTTATCAAAACTTATTGGTTCTAACGACAACCTATCATACACTTGTTTTTCATCCGGCGCAAGGTTGCTTTTAGAATTTTTTGAATTTTGTGGCAAATTCTCCGCAATCGGCATGGGAGTAATGCCAAGTATGTTTAAAACATCTTCGTGGCATGAAACAGGAAACGCGCCGTCACGAATCAACTGGTTTGTGCCCTGGCTAAGTTTGCTTGAGATATTCCCCGGTACAGCCAAAACTTCCCGCCCTTGTTCTTGTGCCTGATCTACAGTGATTAGTGTACCGCTTTTAAGCCCGGCCTCCGTTACAATTATCCCACAGCTTAACCCGCTAATTATACGGTTACGCGCCGGGAAAAACGCTGGTGCCGGACGCACACCGGGCGCGTATTCTGAAATTACACATCCATTTTTTACAATGGAATCCCGCAATTCCCTATTTTCGGCAGGGTAACAAATATCCACACCGCAGCCCAGTACGGCAATAGTCACTCCCCCACCCTGCAGTGCCCCGCGATGCGCCATACTGTCCACACCACGGGCCATACCGCTTACAATTACAACCCCTGCCGCGGCTAAAGGCTGAGCGAGCAAACGAGCAGTTAAAAGCCCATATTCCGAGCATTTTCGTGATCCTATTATTGCAACTTTATTAGTATTGTCCGGCGGAAGCGTTCCTATGAAAAAAATCCCTACAGGCGGGTCGGGTATTTCTTTTAAAAGAGAAGGGAACAGCGAATTTTCTCGTGAAATATACACTACCCCTTTAGACTGCATATTATCTAAAAATTCCTCTATGTATTTTAGATTTCTGTGCATAGAAATAAAATTAAACCCATGATGGGCCGCCCCCATTGCCTGCTGCAATTCATCAATAGGTGCCTTAAAAACAGCCCCTGCGCTGCCAAAAATTTCAAGCAGAGCATTGAGCTTGCGTGAGCCAACCTGATGTACCAAAGAAGAGAGCCACAGCATGTATATGTCATCATACATTAAAAACAATCCATTCCGTAAAAATTGGGCACGTCAAGTCATGCCCCATGTGTTATAATACATCTATACCGATAATTGTAAAGAGGTTTTTGAAATGTTTAACATAAAAAATTTTCTTTTTCTTGCAGGAACCGTATCATTAATTGCCACAATTCGTGGCGCGTTTTTAAGCGGCATACATAACAATACCACGTTGTTCCTAATTGGAATAACATTGGCCTTGTGGGGCTATGGGTATTTTTTTGACCGTCTAAAAAAAATAAAATGGCTTACAATGGCCATATTTACAACAATTGCTGTAACAATTATTTTCTCTGCAGCTTTATTTTTTTACGGCAGACAATCCACTTCTGTTTTTAACGAAGACGTTGCCATTGTTTTGGGCGCAGGCACCCGCAACGGCGAAATATTAAGCACCCTTGCCCGCCGGTTAGACGCGGCAGTGTCTTATCACCGGCAAAACCCGGGTGCATTAATTATCGTTTCCGGCGGCCTTGGGCATAGGGAAGCTTTGACAGAAGCTTACGTAATGGCTCGGTATTTAACAGAGCGCGGCGTTTGCCCAAGCCGCATTTTATTGGATGAGTTGGCCTACTCCACATATTCCAATATGAGATATTCCAGAAAAATTATTGATGAATATTTCAACCACATCCCAAGTGTTGTTGTAATCACCAGCAATTTTCACATGTACAGGTCTGTGCGGTTTGCCCGGCAAGTTGGATTGGATGCGAACATCTATCCGTCTACAGTGCCATGGTATGCCGTGCCTTTTGCGTATTTAAGGGAAGTTGCGTCAGTTGTGAAAATGTGGTTGATTGGGCGGTAGAATACCGTGATTAGCTTTTAAAACATTATAAATCCATACAAATTAAAAGATGCAACCCCCAAGATTACCATTACTGCGGCAATAATAGCCAAGTGCAGCGGGTATGCCACATAAAACAGCCATTTTGCCGGTTTTCCTCTGTCACCGTTGTAGTTGCGAATTAAAATGGCACCCAAGAAGCAGCCAACCGCAAATATCGGCGTTACCAACATTAATTCTGCTGTCATGCCGGTCATTGCAACTGCAGCATATACTTCTTCCGCAAGTTCACCTGTTGTAAGGTAGATTAGCGGAGCAATTGCGCTAAGTATTCCAAACACCGCAAAAATAATCCCGGATATAATCCCCGGCAGGGTACGTCTGCGGCTTTCTTTTTTAATGATGTAGTACAGAAGCGGTACCAAAACACCTATGAAAAATAAATCCATAAACATGGCTGCAGCACACGCAACAATGAACAAAAGCCAAAACAGAAAACGGATTTTTATCTTATCATACATAAGCAAAACAAATAAGCTTAATGCAATAGTGAACATAATGTTTAAGAAAAACCCTGACCCAAGTATATCTGTTACACCAAGTACCGTAGGGTGAAACGCCTGCGCAATTATACCAAACATTAACAGGCGTCCAATATATTTTTTCAAGTTGGAAGTATATTTATATCCTTCCACCACAAAGTACGCCATAATAACATAAGTAAGCCCACCGGCAGCATACAAAATAAGCAGCGGTACCAGCGGTAAAACAGGCGCAAGACCTATGGCAACGTGGTTGGCAATCATACCGATAACCGCAATCCATTTTAGAGTGTAAGCATCAAAAGACAGTGATTTCATAATTTCCTCCTAATTTTAGTAAGTGTTACCCCCTGATATCACATTGGCAATGTGATATCAGGGGGTACAAGAATTAATAATTTTTCAGTTTAAGTTCAAAATATGCTTTTGGGTGCTTACAAACCGGACACACCTCAAGTGCATTTTTCCCGTTGTAACTATGGCCGCAATTTCTGCACTCCCATACTGATTCAGTACTGCGGGCAAATACATCGCCGTTTTCAATATTGGCAAGAAGCTGACGGTACCGCTCTTCGTGTTCTTTTTCGATTTTGGCAACGCCTTCAAACAGGTCGGCAATTCGGTCAAACCCTTCTTCCCGTGCTTCCTTGGCGAAATCAGCATACATTTCTGTCCACTCATAATGTTCGCCGGCGGCGGCATCCGCAAGATTAGTAAGCGTATCGGGTACACTGCCGCCGCACAGTAACTTAAACCACAGTTTTGCGTGTTCCTTTTCATTGTCCGCCGTTAGTGTAAACAATGCGGCAATCTGCTCATAACCCTCCTTTTTGGCCGCTGACGCATAGTACGTGTACTTGTTTCTGGCCTGAGATTCCCCCGCAAAAGCCGCCTGCAAATTGGCTTCTGTCCTGCTTCCTTTTAGTTCTGACATTATGCTACCTCCTTGGGTTTAAAATTACGAAACTATTTCGCTATATAACATTATATCTTGTAAACCGCCACAATTACAATCAATTTCTGTGATAATACATAAAAATCATTGCTTTTGTGATACTAATTAAAAGCGAGGTGGTTTCTTATGAGGAAATGGATGAAAAAATTAGCATACATCACAATTGCAATCGCACTGCTAAGTGTATGCGTAAATATGTTTCTTGCACCCCACAACATTGCAGCCGGCGGCCTTACAGGCCTTGCAATTATTTTGGAGTCTTGGCTTGGGCTTGGACGTTCTACAGTTATTTATGTAGGTAACGGGCTGGTTCTTTTGCTTACGTTTTTCTTCCTTGGCAAAGAAATATTTTTAAACACGGTAATTGGGGCCACTCTTTTGCCGGTGTTTATAGGCATTGTACCCCGCATTACTTTAGTAAGTGACACCATGCTTTCTGTAGTAATAGGCAGTGCGCTTTTTGGTGTTGCCGTAAGCATTTTATATCATAACAAAGCATCCAGCGGCGGAACTGCTGTCCCACCGCTGATTTTAAAAAAGCATTTTAACATTAGCCCGTCAATTGGGCTGTTTATCACAGACGGAGTTGTTGTGCTGCTTTGCCTGTTCGTATTTGACGTAGACAAATTTTTCTTCGCCATTCTTTCAATTTTCATAACGTCCGCTGCAATGAACTATATCGAAAACGGCGCGAATAAAAAGAAAATGGTATATATTATCAGCCAATTTCACGAAGATATTACAAAGGATATCCTTAACGACATCGGCCGGGGCGTAACAATGATTCCTTCCATAGGCGCATTCGAAAACCAAGAAAAGCCAATGCTAATGGCCACAATGGACGCTAAAGACTATCAGCAGCTTTTGACAATTGTAAATAAGCACGACAAGGAAGCGTTTATGATTACTGATACGGTTTCCGATGTTCACGGTCAAGGGTTTACCTATGAATCCGGAAGTATATAAAAAAGGGCATTAAAAAAGAGCTGTCTGTTGACAGCCCTAATTGCTAACCAATTCAAATACATTTACGCTGTTAACAGCGGTTAGTCTTGGAAAAACTACTTTTGCATTATTGATATTTGTAATTTCCATTTCCATAACAAAACCAATTTCGACTGCGGTATCGTTGCGGTCAAGTACCACATCAAAGTCTAGGCTCATCCCTGTAAGATTGTTATTGTTATTTTGTGAAAAGTCAAAGGCAAAATTTAGAACATTAACGAATTGTGCCAGTCTGACCAAAATATTTCTGCTGCTAAGCTCTGCCAGAACTTCATCTATCATGGCTTCCAACTCTTCAGCAGTTGGTATTGTTGTATCCGTAAGATGTTCTGCAACAGCATCACTAAGGTCAAGTACCATAAACTGGCGGCTGAACGCTCTGTTTTCCATGGCAAGCATCATACGCAAAATTGTGGGTAATTCCAAAATTATTCTCATTGTCGGGTCGTCTAAATCGGTAAAATCCATGTCCAGCCAAGTTCTTACCGGTACCCTGCCAAATACGGACCCAAAAAGAACTTCCGTATACATTTGTACAAATGCTTCGCCGTCATTTACAACAGAACCTGTCACGGTCGCGCCTATTTCTGAACCGCCGAAAACAAATGCCGTAAGTAAATTTAGACCCGCGTCGTCAAAAAAGTCACCGGAAATGGTAAAATCTGCAGCAAAATCAAATGATTCCGGTGTTTGCAACTGCTGTACAGCCGGCAACCGTGACGCTTGCACGGGTATTACCAGGCCCATCACTAAAACAAGTGCAAGTACTATTCTTGCAAATTTTTTCATAACAATTCCTCCTTGAATTATTCATATGCCCTGTTTGGACGGAGTTTACGCAACGATTCGCCAATCTTTTTTTCCACACCATTTTCGGTTGGTTTATAATACACGCGATTGGCAAGTTCATCCGGCAGATATTGCTGTGGTATAAAGTTACCGGGATAACTGTGTGGATATTCGTAACCTACGCCGCGGTTTAATGACGATGCGCCCTTGTAATGGGCATCTTGTAAATGTGACGGAATAGATTTTATTGCCACCTTTTGAACATCTGAAAGAGCAGAAGTTATGGCACTGCAGGAAGCATTGCTTTTTGGCGCGCAAGCCACATACGCCGTTGCCTGAGAAAGCGCGAACATTCCTTCCGGCATACCGATAAATTGTATCGCCTGAAATGCCGCAACCGCTACTTGCAAAGCATGCGGGTCTGCGTTACCCACATCTTCCGAAGCGCAAATTACTATGCGCCTGGCTATAAATTTTGGGTCTTCCCCGGCGTATATCATACGCGCAAGGTAGTAAATGGCGGCGTCCGGGTCCGAACCGCGCATACTTTTTATAAAAGCGGATATGGTGTCGTAGTGGTTATCGCCGTCACGTTCGTAACGCAGGGCGCGTTTTTGTATACAGGCGGCCGCTACATCCAGATCAATTACAATTTCACCCGTCACAGGATCCGGCCCTGTGGTTAAGGCCGCAAGTTCCAACGCATTCAGTGCAGTCCTTGCATCGCCCCCGGCAACATCCGCCAAAAACTCTATTGCATTTTCGTGGGCTGTAATTTGCAAATATCCAAGGCCGCGTTCGCTATCTTCCAAGGCACGGTGTATTAAAGTAAGTATATTTTCCCGGGTTAAGGGATACAGTTCGAAAATTACGGAACGGGATACCAGAGCCTTGTTAACTTCGAAGTACGGGTTTTCTGTGGTGGCACCAACAAGAATTATGGTGCCGTCCTCTACATATGGCAGCAGTGCGTCTTGCTGCGCTTTGTTAAAGCGGTGGATTTCATCCACAAAAAGTATCGAACGCTTGCCGTACAGCTCTATTGCCGTTTTAGCGTTTTCAACGGCCCGCTGTATATCTTTTACACCGGCCGCAGTTGCGTTTAGCTGGGTGAAAACAGATTCCGTTGCCCCGGCAATAATCCGTGCCAAAGAGGTTTTACCCGTCCCGGGCGGACCATACAGCACTAAAGATGTAAGCTTGTCGGCCTTAATCGCCCTGGTTAGAAGTGTATTTTGACCTATAATATGTTCCTGGCCTACCCATTCTTCCAGGGTTGTCGGGCGCATACGTGCCGCCAACGGGGCTCCTTTTTTGTGATTATTACGGTTTTCTTCAAAAATATCCACTTGCGCTCTTACCTTAGTTTTTCGTCGTTCATCTTATCTTGGATGCTGGTTAGGAAGCCGCACATCATCCTGTTGATTGCAGGATTAATTGTAGTTTCGTCATCGTTTACCTTAAAATCTGTACTGATATTTGTCATATCGTAGAAGTATAACATGTCTACAAGCCGCATTACATTCAGCAAGAAAGATGTAAACACGATTTCTGAATGACGGTTACCGTTTAGGGTTATAACGTCAAATAAATCTTGACGGTTTTTTAACTCCTCCATAACTGACGGATGAAGCTCTTTGTGTGCTTTATGGCGGCTGTACACTATTGACAGATTATCGTCTTCACGTTTACGCGCCAGCAAACGCTGAATAATGTACTCTATATCGGCTTTAATGTCTACAACCAATACGCGCCAATTATTTTCTTTGGCAAACCTGATAAGGTCTATTGCCTGCTTTCGGTTACGCGGGAAACCGTCGATAAGCCCCGGTGTATTTGCCAGCGCGAATTCGCGGAAAATAGAGCATGTTATAGCATCGGGAACAAGTATGCCTTTTTCTGTGTATTCCTTTAAAGACGGATCTTCCGCAGATTTTTTGCGGAACACGTCACCCATACTGGCAGTGTACAAATCCGGCAGCCAATACCGCAAAATATTTTGTACTAACGTGCCTTTCCCACCGCCGGATTCACCCAGCAGCACAATAAAATCCCATTTTTCCAGCAGTAACGGCTTTCGGTTCATTGAAAGTCCTCCAGTTGTTTGATGTATTTTACAAAACCTATTGTACGCTTTTTGCAGACAGTATTCAAGGTTATATTTGTAAAATAACATAAAATTTCTTGGCTGTACCGCTATATTGTCCATCCCACAATGTAATCTTTTTCTACTTTCAACGTTTTTACACGGGTTTCTCCTATTGTAAGGACATCCCCGTCTATTGCGATAACCTCAAAAGCCTGAGGCTGTCCCTGCAGGCCAAGGCCGGTCTTTTTTGCACATGCTTCTTTGGCAACCCAAAATCGAATAACAGCATCCTGTGTATCAAGAAATCTCAATCTTGCCCTTTCCTGTTCCGTATAAGCTATCCGAATAAACTCTTCCGATTTTTGCTCGATTTTTTCCAAATCAATTCCTACCGGTATATCTGACACAATAGCTGCGGCGCGATAATCCTTGTGTGACAGCGAAACATGCAAATTGTCTGTTCTCCGGGTCATGTATCCGCAGCTTTTTATCAGCGGGCAGCCCCGTTCGTCGTGTGTACAAAAAAAATCTTTTGGTAAAAGTATGTCGTTATTCTTCTCTCTAACAAAAGCGCACACAGCATTTTTTAAGGCTATACGGCTTATAAGATGATGCCGGATGGCAGCAGATGACCTAAGTTTCATACATTCTTCCAAGTCGTACATACCAAAATACTCTTTTGCTTCAAATAAAAAAGTCTCATCCGACCACTGGGGATCAGCGACGTGACAGTAATACACATACGGAGCAATTTTTTTGGTAGATATTAGTTTATCCTGCGTCTTATTCCATAGAGGACAATTCGCCATATTTTAATCCCCTTAACATTTTGTATTTTTATGTCCGTGTTAACGCGATGTTTGCATAAATTAACATAAACTAATATAAAGATGCACGGTGATGAAGGTTAACAATTGTTAACCTTCATCACCGTTGCATACTAATCTTGTTTATAGTGCTTTTGAAGAAACTTGCCATTTCGGAATACCCCCTGATATCACACTCACCAATGTGATATCAGGGGGTATTTATGTCAAAAAATGCATGTAAGGCAAAAAGTGCATATTGTTGTTAGGAATCAAATCTTGACAATTTACGTCGAATTTGTTTGTATAAATTAGGGCATAGTTCTAAAAATAAGGGTATATAAATATTATTCTTGTGTTTTTGTTACCTACAGTGATAAAATGAAAACAATATGTACAGTGCGCTTGCGTACGCGTTTCTACTGTGAATATGAAATACATATAAGCAATGAAATTTAGGAGGTCTGTTTGTGGACACTATAAAAGTCAGCAGAGGGAAATTTATGAGCTTAGTGAAGGTTGTTATCATATTGATCATAACCGTTTCTATATTCGCAGAAACAAAAATTACGGCCACGGAATACACACAAAGCAGCGCGTCAATAGACGCGCTGGCTGATGCTATAGCAAGTTATAACCATCGGTTAATGTCTGCAAGTAATCATCAATTTTTGATTAACAGCCAACTGCAAGAGTTGTACACACAACTCGAACAAGCAGAATCTCCCGAAGAAATTGAAGAAATAGAAAATGAAAGCAACAGACTTCAATATGAACTTATATCAATAACAAGAGAAATTAATGCTTTGCGTATTCGAATTAATGAAGCAGAGATACAATTGGCGGACTATATAGCCAACTTGGACGTTTCCGGTCAAGCCGACTATTACGACACTGCTGTTTCGGACACTGCCCCGGGTACTGCAATAGTTGGCGACGACTATAGTTATTATACGGAACCGGAACCCGCAACAGGTCTGTTTATAGCAGGCACAAACATAGAGCAGGACAACACTATAGTAGTGGCATCTATTGTTGTTGGCATAGCCGGGCTTGTGGCTTTTATTGTTGTAAAAATAATAAATTCCAGAAAACTAAAATGGATCAAAACTGTAGCCGTGCTTATGATTCTTGCCTCTATTGGCGGAGTGGGCATGACAGTAGTTAGTAATGTATTGGATGCGAATGCCACACGGCAAAACACTATTCCAACTATATTTGTACTTGAAAGAAATGATATGGAACTTATTATATCCACTTCCGGTGTAATACAAAGTTCTGAAACAATACACATATTTTCGACGCAAACCAGCTCTATACTGGAAGTTAATGTGGAGGTTGGAGACCATGTGCGTGAAGGCGATATTTTGGCATATTTAGATATGTCTCATTGGGAGCGGGAATTAGAGCAAGCGGAACTAAATCTAAAAAACGCCATAACTTCTGCCACGGAAGAAGTTCGCGTTAACGAGAATGCAATTACAAATGCTCAAAGATCCTTAGAATCCGCACGGATTTCGTTAGACCGGCAACAACTTGCAGTGGCAAATTTACGAAGCGATTTACAGGAAGCAGAAGAGGACATGCTCGAACCGTTCGACAGTTCTGATCTTGACAGACGGATTGAGGATGCAAGGTTAAACGTAGAAAGACGAACCACAGATGTCAATGACGCTCTACAGGACTTAAATGATGCGATTTATGATTTTGATGACTTTGTTTTCGTTAACGCCATTACCGAAGCACGGGTTAATTTGAACAGATTAACTACGACACTTGAAGAGGCCGAAGCAGAACTGGAAGAAGAGCGAAATTACAGACCGGAACCATTTGATGCTCATGTTCATCAAAATAATATTGATGACGCACAAAGAGCCCTTGACATAAGCCGTGAAGACAGAGATGCCGCGAACGAACTGTTAAATGACGCGGAATGGAGATACTGGATGATTTCGTCAACACCGGATGCTTCACACGCAGATGTTGTTGCTGCAAGCAATGCCGCTAATACCGCGCGTATGCAGTATGAAGCTGCCCAGCGCGCTGTCGAAAATGCTGAAATACACTTGGAAAGAGCAAGGACAAATTTAACAAGGGCAAGAGACGAGTATAACAGACGCACATCCGAAGGAAGAGATAACATTATTTCCGCGTTAGAATCTGCAGTTGACCGCGCCGTGAATAACGTAGATGACGCAAGAAGAACGTACGAAAGACACAATTCAGAGCTGGAAAGAGCCAGAGACAATGCATTGGAACATGCAGAAAACCAGCTTACCAGGGCGCGTAACAACCTAACAGACGCGATAACAGCTTACGAGCGGTTATTGTCTGACAGAGAAAGGGCAATGGATGACTTCACCGACCGCAACACAACAAGGCTGGAAAACATTCAAAGACAATACAGCGACGCTTTAACTCAATTACGAGCAGCAAAAAATAACGTACGTTCTGCAGAAGATGCACTAAATCAAGCGCGCAGAAGGCCTGTAACTGCAGACACAACTGTGGAGATACAACAGATTAACATTGAAAGAATACTAAGCGAACTTGAAAACAGATATATTCGTGCAACGGCTGACGGCGTTATTACACATGTAAACGCCCATGTAGGTGCAATTCCTACCGGTGTGCTGTTTGTTATCGAAGACATCAAAAACCTATATATTTCATCTAACGTACGTGAACACCGCCTGGTTGATTTATATTTAGGGCAGCGCGGCCATGTAACAACATTGGCAACAGGCGACCGCGAGTTTGATGCAGAAATTATATTTATATCCCCGCGGGCTGTATCCCCTGCCGGTTCTACCAGTGTCGAGTTTGAGATAAGGGCCGCATTGGATGATACAGATACCGATGTAAGAATAGGGATGAACGCATTTCTTAACATTATTATCGATGCCAGAGAGAATGTTTTTTCTATCCCGTTGTCTGCACTTGTTACAACCGAGAGCGGCAGTTTCATCTACTTTTATGAAAACGATGACTGGCATAGGTTATACGTTGCAACCGGGCTTCGCACTTCAACTCACATTGAAGTATACGGTGACAGACTGCGTGAAGGCATGAATATCCTTGTAACGCCGCTGAATATAGTGGGGAGATAAGTATGCTGCAATTAACTAACATTGTTAAAAAGTATTTCATTGGCAAGGACAACGAACTTACGGTATTAAAGGGACTTAGCTTAAGCATTAAAGAAGGCGAGTTTGTGTCTATCGTTGGGCAATCCGGCTCGGGCAAAAGTACGTTAATGAATATTATGGGTGCGTTGGACAGGCCCACAGAAGGCGAATATATTTTGGACGACATACCAATATCCAAAATGAATGACAGAAAGTTGTCGGAAATTCGTAACCAAAAAATAGGGTTTGTATTTCAAACCTTTAACCTTATACCGCGTACAACAGCTCTTTCAAATGTAGCTCTTCCTTTGTTTTACATGGGTGTATCAAAATATAAGCGCGACAGGAAGGCTAAATCTCTGCTGGAGCTGGTTGAAATGAGCGACCGTATACATCACATGCCCAATGAACTTTCCGGCGGCCAAAAACAGCGCGTTGCAATTGCACGGGCACTTGCCAATGACCCGTCGATTATTTTGGCGGATGAACCAACCGGGGCACTGGATTCCAAAACCGGTGAATTAGTAATGGACATTTTCTTTAAAATAAATCGCGAACACGGCAAAACCGTTGTTCTAATTACTCACAACGTAGATATAGCAAATCTTACCCCGCGAATTATAACCCTTAGGGACGGAGAAATTATTTCTGACATAAAAAACAGAAGTTCGTAGAGCAGTTTTTTAAAGCAAAACAAAAATACCGACACTATAATCTCTTCCGCCTGCGTCGGCAATCTCCCCATACAATTCCGCCAAGTTAATGTCGGAAAACAGTGTGGGGTACATTGCGTGGGCAATGTGCAGTTTGGCGATTAACCGCCCCTCGTAAGACTGCAGCAATTCCTCCGAAAGCAGCAGAACACGCCTGTTTATTATCGCGCTGACACCTTCGAAGCCATATCGGCTTAAAATTTCGTTGCGAAGGGCGACGGCGCGGTTTGTATCAGTTATGTTGTACCCCAAAATATCGGAGCTTACGGTACGAATAATTACCGCAGGGTTTTGCCGCTGCACCCATGCAGCGTCTACGATTAGTAAGTCGTTACCGCGGCGTGCGGCGGCATTGTATCCGCCGGAGTCAATTATTAGCGCATGCAGAGGAGATGAGCGGTTAACCGTGTGGAAATCTGCCAAATGCTCGAAGTATACATACAGCCGCTGACATTCAAAAAGCGAACCAAGCCCACGGTTTAGAACCCCTATGTGACGGTCGATGATTAGCCCAAGGGTGCCTTCGCCGACATCGTCCAGGGTAGTGTCACCGGCAGCTTCCTGCGATGGGTTTTGAATTGTTACAGAGGTATTTTCTTCAGAGACTTCTGTTAAAACAGGGGCATAGCCGTATCCCGGTTCCAAGCCGGGTTGAGTGTCCTCTTGCGGAACTTCAATGGGCTCGTAGGCCAATGCTTCTATTACGGGGATAATGGTTTCGTCGATTATTTCCGTCGGTGGGTCGGTCGTTGGTTCTTCGGGGGTGGGGTCTTCGGGAGTTGGTTCTTCCGGTTCGGGTGGCGTTGGTTCTTCGGGGGTGGGCTCTTCCGGTTCATACTGTTCCGGCTCTGTTGGGGGCTCGATTATACTTAGTGGTTCATGTTCGGTTTCCGCAACCGCCGCAACATCAATAATTCTTACACGGCAGCCGGACAATGAAAACACTTGGATTATGCACACTAACAGCAGGATGGTTTTTAGTATTACATATTTATTTTTTGGCATTTTGCACCTCCATACCGTAAAGAAACAATCGCATTCTCATTCTTACACGGGCAAACGGGTTAAGACTCTTGGTAATCGTATTTTTTGTATCATGCAAGAACGAATGCA
>JGI20163J15578_10000037_pt1 | contig 48873 bp, 41 predicted proteins | sample TergutCu122P1_FD_15578 | JGI IMG/M metagenome (IMG submission 15578)
AAGNATTTATACGCGTAGGCCGCGTATGGCAGGCCGGTACAGGCTGGTTAGACTATTTCAACATGATAGATGTTGACAAAGACGGCGGCTCTTGGCGGTATATTAATTTCTACATCACAGTTTATGGTCAAACCGTTCATGTGTTGTTGGTTAACGCAAATTACACAGGACAGCCGCATGAGTTTGACTGCGAATATTGCGAAGATGAAGGCTGCGAAATTTGCCAACCGGTACAGCCGATATTCTATCTTGCAGCAACCAATGTTACCGTAAGCAATACCAACCGCCATGTTAGCGTGTTTGTAGGCGGCACGGCAGAAGGCGCGATTACATTAAACCTTCTTGACAGTGCCCCGGAACTGGTACTGCAAGTCCGCGACAACCTTTGGACACCAACCGGCCCGGTAGAAGGTTTGGTTATTGGCGTAGCCGGTAACACAACTATTACCGAATCCAGGACCGTTATGTTGGAAGTAACCCGTCAAGGCATAACCGTATTGTTATTAATTGAGTTAGTGGCAAACTAACAAAATCATAGCCCACCCCCTGATATCACACTGCCAATGTGATATCAGGGGGTTATTTATTATTTCAATAGTTTGTTGTACTTTCTTGTCATATCATCTCATGAATACATGCTAACCGTTTTGGCATCAAATGAAAAGTCATAACACAAATTTATGCAAATACATTCAAAATGCTCCATGGTAATATTGGCGAAAATAACTTGCACGCGCAAGCGCGCTTATATTCAGGAGGAATTTTTACTATGAAACCGTTCTTACGTAAATCAATTACACTTATTGCCTTTTTGCTTGTGCTGGTGTTGGTTTTTGCGGCCTGCGGCAGGGACAACGGCAGCGTGACAACAGATACACCACCGCCGCCGGTTGCAGGTAACAACGATGTTACACCACCACCGCCGCCGCCAGACAATGATGACCCGGCTACAGCAGCAGAAGATGCTCCGCGTCTTGGCGGCATCCACCAGCCAAGGGATTTGGGCGGGCGCACAATAATGGTTACATCTTATTTTGACAACGCCATTGCTTTTACCGCCCAAGATTGGGAAGAGCCGGACCCGGCAACCGCAGATAATTACTTTATAGACCGGCTTATTTGGGATAATGCCCGCCGTGTAGAGCAGGAATTTAATATTAGCCTTGACAGCACAAACATTTATATCCACGACCTGGTTGCGGCTTTAACAACATCTGTAATGGCCGGTGACGCGATCGGAGACATTGTGTTCCTAAACGGCGACATGATACTTTCCGCTGTTATAGGCGATTTGATAATGCCAATTACCGGTATAAACCTTCCAAACTCCGATTTTTTGGGGCCGCAAATATTTGGCCGTCCAATAAATGACTTACACAACGAGTACTGGGCATTTGTTGGCAGAGGCGGTGTCAGTATTCATAATGTTATGATGGGTGTTAACCTGGACATTATTCACGCTATAGGCGCGCAAAATCCTGTAGACCTTTATAATCAAGGCCGCTGGACATGGGATGCGGCACTGGAAATTATGCGCATGGCAACCCGTGACACCACCGGCGACGGCGTATTTGACCAATGGGGTATTGCCGCCCAGCCCGGCGACCTGATTAACGCGTTTATAGCCACAAACGACGGTATTTTGGTAGATGACAATTTTATCTACGCCTTTGACCACCCAAATACAGTTGAAGCTTTAGAGTTTATGGAAACTATTTTCCGCGAAGGCTTGTGGCAATACGACCCTATACTTGGTATAAACGTAGGAGACTGGGCGCGCAACTTTTTTGCCTACCAAGAAGGCCGCGCCGCGTTGTTCATCTCCATTCTTTGGGGTATGAACGACGGCAACCTGCCATTCGAGTTTGCGGTAGTTCCTTTCCCAACGGGGCCGTCTAACACCACCGGGGCTGTACAGGCAGGCGGATGGGGCGGCGGCTATACACTGCCGTTTGGTTCTTCGTGGGCACCGGAAGACTTGCTTATGATAGTTGAAGAATTTTGGGCATGGCCGGGCGACGAACCCGAGTTGCTGCTGGAAGAAGGCATTGGCTGGCCGCGCAGCGTTTTCCTGACAGAAGAGGACGTACAGCGTCACCTAAGCATTAACACAAAAACAACAATGGACGTAGGTAATACAGTACCGCAGTTCAACTGGATTTTTGGTACCTTCGCAAACCATTTTGCCAACGGCACCATGACAGTTATGGAAGCCATTGAAGCGTACCGCGGCCCTCAGCAAGAGCTGCTGGATTTATTCTTCCCACGCTAACACTTCATTTTTCTTTCCCCTTTAAACGGATACAGGTTTTCCCGTGCGGAAGCCTGTATCCTTTTTAACTTGACAAAGAATTTAAACAAAATGCGCAACATTGTGCAAATACACAAAAAAAGTCTCGTGGTATCTTATTGTAAAATCAATTTTTTGCTTTCAAAGGGAGGAAGATCAAAAATGAAATCGTTTTTACGTAAGTCAAGTGTAGTTATTGCCGTTTTGCTTGTGCTGGTGTTGGTTTTTGCTGCTTGCGCAAGAGATGGCAACGGTACGGCAGATACACCCGAACCACCCGCCGGTGACACACCCGCACCGCCGCCGCCGCAACCTGCAGTTGTAGAAGAAGACCCTACAGACATTCCGGCAGGTGACGGTGTTTGGCGTTTACGCCCTCCGGTAGATATGGGAGGCCGTACGTTGGTTGTTGCTTCCGACTGGGGTAACGGTATGCCATATACGTGGGTAGGCCGTGACGAGCCCGACCCTGCAACAGCAGGCAACTACTTTATCGACAGGCTTCAATGGGATAATGCCCAAAGGGTTTTTACAGACTACAATTTTAATTTTGAGTATGTACACGTTGTAGGCGACCTAACAGAAACCTTAACAGCGTCCGTACTGGCAGGGGACCCTATCGGGGATTTGGTATTCCTTGGCGGCGGCGGTATACTTTCCGGCATAATCGGTGACTTGATTAGACCTGTAAGTGTTGCTTACTTCCCGGGTTCTGACGTATTGGGCCAACAAATTTACGGAAGAATAACTCAGCATGCATTTGGTGAACCATGGGCATTCTATTACACCGCCGTTAGCCCCCACGTGTGGATGATGGGTGTAAACCTGGATATTATTAATGCAATAGGCGCACCAAACCCTGTAGACCTTTACAACGAAGGCCGCTGGAATTGGGACGCTGCCCTTGAAATTATGCGTCTGGCAACACGCGACACCACCGGCGACGGGGTTTTTGACCAATGGGGTATTGCCGGCCAGCCCGGTGACCTTGTAATCCACTTTATTGCCACAAACGACGGGCCTCTTGTAGACGACGATTTGAATTATGCTTTTGACCATCCAAACACACTGGCGGCGTTAGAGCTTATGGAAACTATTTTCCGCGAAGGTCTTTGGCAGTATGACCCTGTACTTGGGGTTGACCCCGGTGACTGGGCACGAAACTTCTTCGCGTTCCACGAAGGTAGAGCGGCACTGTTCAAATCTATCCTATGGGGCATGAACGACGGCGACTTGCCGTTTGAATTTGCGGTAGTTCCTTTCCCAACAGGCCCTAACAACACATCCGGTGCCACATGGAGCTCCGGCTGGGATGGTGGCTTAACAATACCTTACGGTACCTCATGGGAGCCTTCAGACATGCTAAGAATTACAGAAGCGTTCCTGTCATGGCCCGGCGAAGAAACAGAATTAATAATTGAAGGCGGACTAGGCTGGCCACGCAGCGTACTTCTTACAGAAGAAGATGTACAGCGTTGGGCTGCCAACGGATTCCGCGCACGTTCGGATATTGGCCGTGTAGTACCTCAGTACTATTGGGTAGGCGGTACATTTGTACACCACTTCGCAAGCCAAACTATGAACGTTATGCAAGTTGTAGAAGCATACCGCGCACCACAGCAAGAATTGCTTGACCTATTTTTTGGACGATAATATTACATTTTAACTCAGCAGCGGATACAGGCTTCCCCGCCACGGGAGAAGCCCGTATCCGTTCGCGCTTTAAGGAGCAGGATTATGAAAGCCAGATGGCTTACAGTAATTTTTTTTACGCTTTTCATAAGCCTGATTTTTGCTGCCTGCGGTAACAGGACAAAGCCGGAAACAATTGAAAATTCACCTGCTTCGACATGTGGCACCGTCATATCCGAACCCTGGGACCCTTTTGGGCGTTTTTGCGAGACAGTATATGTAACCCAAACCAGAATCTTGGCCGCGTGGATGGGTTTTGACGAAGGGGATTGCGAGAATGACAATTGGTGGACCCGTACTTATTACGAACAACTTAATGTCCGCCTTACAAACCTGTTTACGGCACCTATGTGGGGGCCGGATTTTGATATGTTAATGAACCTGGCGTTTGCCACAGGCAATTTGCCCGATGTTATGCCGCTTTATACATCCCTTGCCGTACGGGCAATTGAAGGTAATTTGGTTATGGACATCACAGATATTTTTGAACGGTACACCTCCGGCCAGGTAAAAGAAATTTTTGCCACAGACCCTGCGGCGTTAGAAGCCTGGTCTGTAGACGGCAGGCTAATGGGGCTTACCGCCCCTGTGGGCGGCGACCCGGACTGGCCGTTTTTTTGGATACCCAAAAGTATGTTGGATGACTTTAACGGCGGTGTTATACCTTCTGCCCTGGCGGAAATTAACCGGCTTGCCCGGTGGATAAAAGAGCAAACCGGGGCTTATGCCATAGGCCTTGACAACCGCTTATATCAGCTGAATCACCTGCTTCCAATGTTTGGTGCCACAAACGAGTGGATAGTCCGTGACGGGGAAATGGTATGGGGCAGGATACAGCCGGAAATGCGCGACGTATGGGTCCAATTGGCAGAATGGTACAGGGAAGGCCTTCTTGCGGCAGATTTTTCTGCCCGGTCAGACGAGGATATAGTTACAGATTTCGCGCACCGCCGCTTTGGACTTTTACCCGGCGGAAAGCATACACCAAACGGCCCGGCAGGCCGTACTTTTATAAGCCAAAACCCCTATGATGACCTTGCAGCCATTCCTTTAATGCGGGCAGACGGACAACCGCTTACAACTGTCACCGGCGCGGGCTACAACAACGTTTTAATGATAAGTGCCGGGACACAAAACCCCCAGGCGATTATGCGCATGTTTAACCTGGGCACAGCCATTTCCAATGATGTAAACCGCCCCGGTTTTGTAACAGATTATCAATTTAACACCAGCCCCGGCGGAAACATGAATTTTTGGAACCGTATGGGTACAGGTACCGGCTATGTAACAGATACGCGCACACAATACAACCCTGCAATTGCCGCGCTTAACGCATTTTTGTCCGGCTCCGACGGTTCGGACTTAGTAAACGCCCGGGCCTTTGGTGTCCTGGAAAATTTTCAGCGTATAACAAACTGGATAAACTACGGCACATCTGCAAACGCATGGGAGGGCAATTGGGCTATGTGGAGCATGCTGCTGGGCGCGGAAAGCCAAGTTTACGCCTTCCGTATGCGTGACGAAGGCCGAATTACCGCCACCCCACGCTGGGGGATGGAAACGTCCGCAGAAGCAGAACTTGGTGCCAAGCTGCATGACAGGTTTATCGAGTTTGCCACAACCGCCATAATTAATGACGATGCAGACCGTCAATTTAATAATTGGGTGCAGTTTTTCTACAACAACGGCGGCCACCGCATAAATGCGGAGGTAGCCGAGTGGTGGGCTGCAAATAAATAGTTGTACTTCCATCCTACATACATACGAGGAGTGTTCACATGAAATTTCCGGAACAATTTATTGCAGCTTCACACGAGTACTGCACTTTTGAAAAGCACGTAAACGCGCCACTTTTGCGCAGGGAGTTTAATTTAAGCGGGCCGGTTGCCGAAGCCAACCTGCTAATTGGCGCAGCGGGCTTTTACGAATTGTATGTAAACGGCGAAAAAATCAGCAAACTGCTGGCACCGTATATCAGCGCGCCGGATAATATTGTTTACTACGATTCCTACAATGTCCGCGAATACCTGCAGCCGGGGGAAAATGTAATTGGCATTGTGCTGGGCAACGGTATGCAAAACCCAATAGGCGGCCATGTTTGGGATTTTCACAAGGCACCTTGGCGTGGCTCTCCAAGGGTGGCCTTGGGCTTAACCGCCACATACACAAACGGCGAAACATTTGAGCTTTCCAACGACGAGAATTTCCTCACAAGCCCTTCACCAATTTACTTTGACGATTTGCGCTGCGGCGAGTATTACGACGTCCGCCTGGAGCAGCCGGGGTGGAATATGCCCGGCTTTAACGCAAATAACTGGACACCTGCCCTGCACGTTCGCCCGCCAAAAGGTGAAAAGCGTATATGCATGGCAGACCCAATCGTTACTGTAGGGCAAGTTGCACCCGTATCGGTAACCAAAACAGCCGCCGGATACCTGTACGATTTTGGCATTAACCAATCCGGGGTATGTTTGCTGCATATTGACGGGGAACCGGGGCAGGAAATTGTACTGGAGCATTGCGAACACCTGCTGGAAACAGGGGAACTTACCCGCCACGACAGTTTCCAGCCCCGGGGCTATACACAAAAGGACATGTACATTTGCAAGGGCGAAAAATACGAAACCTACCGGCCGCGGTTTACATACCACGGTTTTAGATATGTGCTGGTTAAGGGCCTAAAGCCTCACCAGGCAACGGAAAATTTACTCACGTATCAAGTTATGCATTCCAACTTGGCCGAACGGGGCGGTTTCACCTGCGACAACCAAGTGGCCAACACTTTGCAGGAGTTAACCCGCCGTTCTACTTTGTCCAATTTCCACTACTTCCCCACAGACTGCCCCCATCGGGAGAAAAATGGTTGGACAGGGGACGCCGCCATTTCCGCCGAGCATACTCTGTTAAACCTGGCCCCGGAAAACAGTTACAAGGAATGGCTGCGCAGCGTATGCAAGGCCCAAAACGATAAAGGAGCGTTGCCTGGTATTGTGCCCACAGGCGGCTGGGGCTTTGAATGGGGCAACGGCCCCGCATGGGATTGCGTGCTTACCTACCTGCCCTACTTCACTTATATATACAGGGGTGGCACAGAAATTCTTGAAGAAAACGGCACGGGCATTTTCCGCTACATCCACTACTTAAGCCGCAGTATGCGGCAGGATGGCCTAATTGAACTTGGCCTTGGGGATTGGTGTCCGCCGGGCAAACAAGCCCACGAACATCAGGCCCCCGTTCTGTTTACAGACAGTGTAATTTCCATGGATATTTGCCAAAAGGCCGCCTTCATTTTTAATGTACTGGGTTGGGATCGGGAAAGAGACTTTGCCCAATGCCTGGCAACAGAACTGCGGGCAAACATACGAAAAGAACTTATCGACTTTGCGACAATGCTGGCCTTGGGCAGCTGCCAAACATCCCAGGCAATGGCCCTTTTCTACAATGTTTTTGACGAAAACGAAAACCCCGCCGCTGCCGCGCAGCTACTGCACCTTATAAATGAAACAAACGGCCACATAGACACGGGCATTTTAGGCGCGCGGGTAATTTTCCATGTACTTTCCGACATGGGGCAAAGCGACCTTGCCTTTAACATGATAACCCGCCCGGAATACCCTTCCTACGGCAACTGGGTTGCCCGGGGCGCAACTACCTTGTGGGAAAATTTCCACCCGCAAGAAGAGGGCATATGGTCCCGTAACCATCACTTTTTTGGTGACATCAGCAGCTGGTTTATACAGCGCGTCGCCGGCATAAGATACAACCCCTGCGGGGACGGGCAGGTATTTATTACACCGTCGTTCATTAGCAGCTTAAATTTTGCGGAAGCTTTTCACATTACCCCGTCCGGCAAGCTTTGTGTAAAATGGGAACGGTGCAAAACCACCGGAACAATTTTACTGAAAGTGTCTGTACCCGATAAAACCCGGGGGGAAATCAGGCTCGAAAAGGGCTGGACATTTGAAGACGGTGCTACAACAACCCCCTGCTATCAGGGGGTACACAAAATACGACTTCAGGAGGAATTGCAATGAGGTTAAGCGAAAATTATACCCTTTTGGCCGACGGACAGCCGGTTAATGTCTACCACACAAAAGCAGGGGATTTTGCCATAGTCTGTTTCTCAGGCAGCACAGACATTACCGTTACCACAAAAAAACCTTTCCACAATGTAACCGTGCGACCATTGCGGGCCAACCATAAGCACAGCGTTAACGGTAGCGAAATTAGCCTGCGTCTCTCTGATAAAGACAAGGTATCTGTAGAACCTTACGGCCTTGAAAACCCGCTTTTCATCTTATGTTCGCAGTATATTCCAAAACCGTGCAGCACCACGCATGTGTATGACTGCCAAGGAGTTACGGAAATTGGCACTGTCGAACTAAAAAGCAACGACCGGGTTTATATCGAAAAAGGCGCGATTGTTGTCGGTAATTTTGTCGCCAACGGCGCGAAAAATATTGAAATTACGGGCAACGGCATTATTTGGGGCTTGCCCTATTTAGAAGCAGGCAAGAAATACAGGACCATCCTGCAAAAGGAATGCGAAAACGTAACCATCCGCGGCATAACCATTGCAGATTCCCCAAGCTGGAACGTGGTGCCTACTGGCTGTAAAAACGTGACAATTGTAGACGTTAACGTCCTTGGGGTTGTTATGTCTACAGACGCCTTTGACGTTGTAGGCTGCGAAAACGTAACCATTACCCGCTGCTTTGCCTGCGTAAATGACGACTGTGTAGCCATTAAAGCCTGCCATTACAACGGCCCTGAAGGGGCCCGAAGTGTGAAAAACGTAACAGTTACGGAATGCGTCTTCTGGAAGCTGAAATGCGGTAACGCCCTGGAAATTGGCTTCGAAACCTCCGGCGACGAGATTTGCCGCATCACGTTTGAAAGTATCGACATCATCCATTCCGAACATGAGGGCTGGCAGTCCGGCGCGGTATTTTCCATTCACAATGGGGACAGAGCCAATGTACACAATGTAAAGTTCAAAGATATTTACATCGAAGATGCCCACGAAAAACTGATAGACCTAAAAATACTTGTGTCAAAGTATTCTACCGATGACAAGCGCGGCCATATAAACGACATTACATTTGACGGGATTTATGTGCTGGGCGATGTACTCCCGCCGTCGATAATAAGGGGCTATGAGCCGGACTCGGACCAGGGTAATTTGCATACAATCAACGATATTACCGTGCGTAATTTGTATCTGAACGGTGAAAAAGTTGTGGGTAAGCTAAATGCCCATGCGGTTGTGGAGTTATCTACAAATGTAATATTCGAATAGGGGCGGACACCATCCGCCCGTTATTGCGCCCCAATAAAATATGAAGGAGAAAAATTATGCTACCAACAGCCAACTTTTTCGGCCACGACGTAACCCGCCTAATCGTAGGTGACAACCCAAACCATGCCAACAGCTATATCCACGACATCTACAGCAATGAAGAAATGGGCGAATACTACACCCACGAAAACAACGTAAAAATGCTGGTGCGGGCAAGGGAAACCGGCTACAACACAGCCCTTATCCTGGCAAGCCCAATTATGTTTGCAGCCCTGCGGGATTTTAACACCAACCACGGCGGCGGACTAAAAATTATCTTACAAACATTCCCGCCTATGATAGACAAATTTACGGAAAACATTGACGAAATGATGGAGTTCGACCCAATCGCAATCTACCACCAGGGCACTACAGGCGAGCATTTGATAGAAATTAGCGACATAGACACCTACCTTAAAAATGTGGCCTATATCCGCAGTAAAGGTGTACCAACCGGCATGGCCTTCCACGACCCGGACAATGTACTGCGGGCAGAGCGGGAAAACTGGGGCGCAGACTTTTACGTACTTTGCCCTTACAACCTCCGCCGTAACCGCAAAGGCGAGCAATCCAGCTTTATCACGGGCAAGTCAAAAACGCAACTGGTTTTCCACCCGGATGACAGGCTTACAATGTTCCCGATAATCCGCGACATACAAAAACCCGTTATTGTTATAAAAGCCATAGCCGGGGGGCAAATTTTAGTAGGCAAGCCGGAGGGAGAATATCCTACAATTATCGAAAAATATATGGCCGAGGCATATGCAAACATAAAACCGGCTGATATAGTGTGCGTAGGCGTTTTTCAGAAACACAAAGACCAGCTTAAAGAGAACGCGGACATGGTTTCGCGAATATTAGGAGGAAAATAATGAGCAAAAAATTTGCCTTTATAGGCGCGGGAAGCTTTGGCTTTACAAGAACTTTAACACGGGACATTTTATCATTCCCCGCCTTCCGCGACGCAGAGCTTGTTCTTATGGACGTTAACCCGGAAAGGCTCGAACTTATTAAAAAAGCCGTAGAAAAAATTGTAGCCGCGGGCAATTACCCGGCAAAAGTAACGGCTACCAGCAACAGGGCACAGGCACTTGACGGCGCGGACGGCGTAATTTGCACCATTCTGTCCGGCGGTATTGACGTTTGGCGGCATGACATCGAAATACCAAAAAAATACGGTGTAGACACAAACGTGGGTGACACCCGCGGCCCGTCCGGCATTTTCCGCTTTTTGCGTACCGCCCCCGCCATTATGGAAATCTGCCGTGACATTGAAAAATACTGCCCCAACGCTATTTTCCTAAACTATACCAACCCAATGGCAATGCTTTGCCGCCTAATGCAAAAGGAAAGCAAAATTACCGTTACGGGCCTGTGCCACAGCGTACAAGGCACAGCGGAAATGCTGGCCCGCTGGATTGGCGCGGACATGAAAGACGTGGAATACACCTGCGCGGGCATTAACCATACGGCATTCTACCTGGATTACAAAGTAAACGGCAAAGACGCCTACCCGCAAATACGCGCTGCCGTTAACAAACCGGAAATTTACAACGAAGAAATTGTCCGCAACGAAATGTTTTTGCACTTAGACTACTACGTGACAGAATCCAGCGGCCACAACTCGGAATACAACCAGTGGTTCCGCAAACGCCCGGACTTAATCGAAAAATATTGCACCCACGGCACCGGCTGGAACCCGGGCATATACGCCTACATTTTGGAAGCGTACCAAAAACGTGAAAAAACCTGGAAAGAAGATATTTTGCGGGAATTGGGCGAAGAAATTAACCTAAACCGCAGCAACGAATACGCCTCTTACATCTTCAACGCCTGCTTCGGTGACGGCACAATACAGAAGTTTAACGGCAACGTCAGCAATACAGGCCTGATAGAAAACCTACCATACGGCTGCTGCGTAGAGGTACCTGTTTACGCCTCCAAAGCAGGTCTGGAGCCCATTCATGTAGGACCGTTGCCAAGCCATTTGGCAACAATGGTAAACGTAAGCGCGCGCATAGAAGAAATGGTAGTAGAAGCCTACCAAACCGGCGACAAGCGCAAAGTTTTCCACGCCATTTGTATGGACCCACTGTCCTCCGCAGTGCTTAGCCTTGCGGAAATTAAGGACATGGTTGACGAGATGTTCGAGTTTAACAAAAGCTACCTGCCTAATTTTATGTAGGAGGGCCTTATGAAAATTGTATTAATCGGCGGCGGCAGCTATGTTTTCGCCCCGTCAGTAATCGAGGACTTAATAATCAAATCTAAACTGTCGGATTTTGACTTGGTGCTCGTGGATGTTAACCTGGAAGGCGCGGAAATACTGGCAAATATCGCCAGTCGCATTGCAACGGACGAAGGGCTGGAAATCCGCTCTTCTGCCACGGCCAACCGGCTGGAAGCATTGGAAAATGCCGACTATGTTATAACTTCCGTTGCAATAGAAGGCGCGAAGCGTTGGAATACGGACTACGAAATCTGCAAACAGGAAGGCATCCCCTACGAACTGCGGGAATGCGGCGCGCTGTCGGGCATTTCCTATAGCTTCCGCAACATTACGCTTCTTATGGGCATCTGCCGCGACATGGAAAAAATTTGCCCAAAAGCCGTGCTGCTAAACGTGTCAAACCCGCTGACAAAAATACAAACGGCAATTCACCGCTACACGCAAATCGAGTCTTACGGCTTTTGCAATGTGGCTATGTGCGGCGCAAACGGCTACGAACGTGTAGCCTATATCCTTGGTGTACACTATTCCCAAATAGATGTTGTAAGCGCGGGCATTAACCACTTTACATGGATTACGCAAGTAAAGGACAAGTCTACCGGCAAAAACCTTTTTCCGATTTTTCTGGAAAAGCTGTTTGCTTTAGACGACAAAGAAAGCCGCGTAATGCAGCGTTGGTACAACGAATACGGCGCAGTAACCGCGCCGCCGGTTGGGCACACCTGCGACTTTCTGCCATACCAGCCGGATATTGATTATTTGGACCGGCCTCCATACCATGGCACCCCGGAAGAGCGGGCAATGCGTACAGAGGAACTTCGGCGGGCCGCAAACGGCGAGTTAGATTACCACAGTGTAGACTTCTTCCGTAACGGAAGTTGGGAACACCCGGGCCTTGTGGCCGTTGCATTGCGCAAAAAAGGCGATATGTACTTGCCCGCGCTTAACTTGCCAAACAATAATTACCTTCCGCAATTACCGGAGGGTGCCATTGTGGAAGTACCCGTGGAAATAAAGCAAGGCAAAATGCAGCCTGCCACAAATATTCACCTACCTGAAAAAATCGTGGAAGTTTGCATTAACCAGTGCGAAGTAACGGAGATGATTGCCAAAGCCGCCGTGGAAGGCAACAGAGACTTGGCGTTTAAGGTAATTGAAACAGACCGGGCCATTACCAAAAAGGAAGCTGCCGCCCGTGCGCTGGCACAAATGTTAACAGCCCACGGGGATATCCTACCCCAGTTCAAATAGGAGGCCCCCATGATTTATTTTGTATCCCCCAACGGGTGCGACAACGCGCCGGGGACCATTAATGCGCCATGGAAGACGATAGAAATTGCAGTCAACAAAGTTTCCGCCGGGGACATTTTATACTTTCGCGGCGGTGATTATATTTTGACAGAAGCCGTACAATTCAAAAAAAGCGGCACGCCAAGTAAGCCCATAATTTATTCCGCTTACGAAAATGAAGTTCCTGTTTTGTACGCACAAAACATAAATTTCTACCAAGAACGGGACAAGTACCCCTTTGGGGTTAACACCGGTGCGGTATTCCTGTACCAAGTGGAACATATCCGGCTTATTGGTGTTCATTTGAAAAATTCCACCGGCCACGGCATTGCCGTACGGGACTCCAACAGCATCATTGTAGACAGGTGCAATGTCCATAACACCTTCTGCCCCGGCATTTCCCTTTGGGATACCCATTGTACAGGAACCGTATGCCACAACAACAAAGTAATAGGCAATACCGTAACAAAGGCCACCACCTGGGACATGCTGCCCGATGGTATGATAAGGGGCCACGAGCCGCCACACGAAGCCATAAGCATAGCCGGTGCCTGTTACTTCGAAGTTGCCTACAACACCGTGTACGACTGCGACAAGGAAGGAATTGACGTAAAGGAAGTATCCCATCACGGGGTTGTACACCACAACCATGTACACCACTGCGACAGGCAGGGCTTGTACGCGGACGCATGGTTTGGCCCGTTAACCAATGTGGATTTTTGCCATAATGTTGTCCACGACTGCAAAGGCGCGGGCATTGTTGTGGCCGTAGAGCAAGGCTACTGCGTCAGCGATATGAAAATTTATAACAACACCGTTTACGACAACTGGGGCACGGGCATACTCTTCGGCATTTTTGGCCAGGACAAAATGCGCTACCGTATAGACGTTTTCAACAACATTGTAAAACGTAACGGCCACGGAGGGCCAAATTTCCCCAAGGGCGATTATTTTTGGATTACCGGCGGGCTGTGTCTGCTGTCTGCCCAAACATCCGACTGCAACATTTACAACAACATTTTTGAAGATAACAAAGGCTTTGACATTGGCTATGACGGCCCGCGTTTTATGGAAAACAGCAAAGAAGGGCATGACATTACCGATGTGCTAAAGGAAAAACGAATCAAGATTTTTGACAATCTGATTCTTACAACCGGCGAACTGCCACAGTACCCTATCAAAACCAATTATGAAAACAGCACATTGTACGGGCTGTAAGCCGAGGTGAAACTGACATGACAAAAATAGGTATTGTAGGTGCGCGGGGCCTTTCGTTTATGACGGCATTCCGGGACATTGAAGGTGTGCAAGTTACGGCCCTGTGCGACATCGACAACGATCTGCTTCAAAGCCAGTCAGACAAGTACAATATTCCCCACAGGTACAGGGTCTACGAAGACATGCTAATGGCAGACATCGACGCGGTAATTGTGGCAACGCCAATGCAATTTCATGTGCAGCAGTCTATCCGGGCCCTACACGCGGGCAAGCACGTGCTAAGCGAGGTTACCGCCGGTGTTTCCTTCGACGAACTGTTCTGGCTGGTGGAAGAAGTAGAAAAAAGCGGCAAAGTCTACATGATGGCAGAAAATTATTTGTACATCCCCAAAGTCCGGCAGGTTTTGGCCATGGCCAAGGCAGGCCTTTTTGGCGACCCCTATTACGGTGAAGGAGAATATCTCCACAATTTATCAAATATCATGATTTACCCGGACGGCACACCTTCCTGGCGCAACTGGGTTCAGCTTGGTGTGCGCGGCTTATTCTACCCCACCCATTCCCTGGGGCCTATAATGAAATGGTTTGGGGACGATGCCATAGATTTTTTAGTGGCTTTGGGCAGCGGCTGGCACACGGAAAGCAAGTTCCGCCAAGAGGACACTTCCGTTGGGCTGCTGCAAATGAAATCCGGCAAATTAATCCGCCTGCGCGTAGACTGCATTTCCCGCAGACCACACGCCATGACAAATTACACGCTGCAAGGCACTAAAGGCGCGTACGAGTCCGGTCGCCCTTCCGGCCAAGACATGGTTTATATCGGCAAAGAAGGGGATGACCCGGACAAGGCCGCATGGGAACCGTTGTCAAATTACGCCCACTACCTGCCCGACCGTTATAAAAACGTCACCGACAGGATACTGCAGGCAGGCCACGGCGGAGGCGATTACTTTATTATCCAAGATTTCCTGGACGCAATTGACGGTAAATGCAAACCCGCCATAGACGTGTATGAGGCTTGTGAATGGACCGCCGTGGGTCTTATGTCTGCCCTAAGCGTAGCCAACAAGGGCAAGGCAATAGATATGCCAAATTTCCGTTCCGGGCAGAAGAAGGACAAATTTCTAACAATGTAAAGGAGATGACAGCATGGCAACAAAAAAAATTAAAGCCGCCCTTATCGGCAGCGGCGCAATCAGCAAAACCTATTTGAACAACCTTATCAATTCGTTCCACATAATTGACATGGTGGGCTGTTCCGACATTATCCCGGAACGTTCCGCGGCACGGGCAGCGGAATTTGGCATACGGGATATGACCAACGAAGAAATTTTGAACGACAAGGAAATTGAAATTGTTGTAAACACCACCTATCCCCTTTCCCATTACGAAGTTACAAAGGCCGCTTTGCTTGCGGGCAAACATGTTTATACAGAAAAAATGCTGGCCGTTACCTTAGAGGAAGGCAAAGAGCTGGTAGCCCTTGCAAAGTCCAAAAACCTGCACCTTACCATCGCGCCGGACACATTTTTGGGCGGCGGCTGGCAAACAGTGCGCAATGTCATTGATACCGGCATGATAGGCAACCCAATTACAGCCTCCGGCATATGCATTAGGGCCTACCACGATACAGGCGAAACCCTTGCCGACAGAAAAGGCTTCGTATTCAGCCCCGGCGGCGGCATACCCTTTGACATGGGCGGGTATTACCTGCATGCCTTCATAAATTTATTTGGCCCCATAAAGCGAGTTTCCGGGTTTGTGCAAACAAGAAACCCGATTAGAAAATACGTAAACCCACGCCACCCAAAGTATGGCGAGTCATACACAATCGACTCCCCCAACACAATTGTTGGCGCGCTGGAGTTTGAAAACGGCGCGTACGTAACACTTACCATCACGTCGGAAGCGTCACTGTTTACAACACCAACGTTTGTAATTCACGGTACAGAAGGCATTCTCACCTGCTTCGACCCTAACGATTTTAACGGCGAAGTACAACTGCAGAGGGATTACGGCGGGCCAAAGGCTGTTTCCCTGCTTCACGGGTACACAGATGACAAAAGGGGCATAGCCGTAGCCGATATGGCCTACGCCATAAAAAATAACCGCAGGCCAAGGGCCCATTATGACATGGGTTACCATGCGTTTGAAGCCATTCACGGCATTATAAAAAGCTGTGACACCGGGCAGGTCTATGTAATGGAATCTACCTGCCAAAGGCCGCGGCCAATCCCAATCGGGCAGTTAAACGGCAGCGCGCAGGAAACATTTTTGGACAACTAAGGAGGAGAATATATGAAAGCAGGATGGATTGGGTTCCCACGTAAAGGCGACGATTTTTGGGAGTCGCTGGAACTATACGCAAAAATGGGGTACAAGGGCATGGAAGGCGGCGAAGCACTGCTGGGCAAAGGAAACGATGACGAAAACATCGCCCGTTTTCACGACCTTGGCCTTACAGTTTTAACCGTGTCAACCTCTGTTGATGAACTTAAAAAAGGTACAGAGGCCGTAATTGAACGGGCAAAGCTTTTGCAAACAAACCGCGCCACAATTTGGGCCAGCCCCGCAATGTACAGCGACCTTCCGCCAAAAGCAGACTTTTACGCAGAAATTGAAGCGATGGAAACTGCCGCCGCGGCAATGGCAAAGGAAAATATTCAACTTTGCTACCACAACCACGAAAAAGAATTTCAGCGGTGCTACAACAACGTAATGATACTGGACCACATGGTATTAAACACTCGGCATTTGAAAATTGAACTTGACGTAATGTGGGCCACCTGGGCAAAAATGGACCCCATCGCGCTGTTAAAACGGTACGACAACCGTATTGCGGCGGTGCATATAAAAGATTGCATCGGCACACCGTCTTACGAAGAAAAGCCCGACAACCAGCCGACATTTACAGCCCTTGGCACAGGCCTGGTAGATATCCGCGGCGTACTGCAATGTATGCACGAACTAGAACACGAATGGGTTGTGTACGAACAGGATAACATGCGGAACTTGTCCGCCAACCAGTCTATGGCACTAAGCTACCTGTACATGAAAGAAACAGGATTGGTGGAGTAATGCATCAACTATACATGGTACGGAACAACGACCCGGTGAGCGCGATAACCTTCCCGGTGGGATACTTTATGCGGTCTTACCAAGAAGGTGACGGGCCGGACTGGTGCGAATGCTGCATAGAAGGCAGCCTTGGCATTGATGAAATAAGCGAAGAGCTGTTTAATAAAAAAATGCTGAACGATGAATCCGTCAACCCGGCAAACATCTTTTTCCTAATATCCCCATGCGGCGAAATAGCCGGGACAATTACCTACGACTACGCCCCTCAGGAAGACACCGGAACCATACACATGGTAGGCATCAAAAAAAAGTATCAAGGCCGCGGGCTGGCACTGCCAATGCAGCTGTACGCCGTGCAAAAAATATTGGAAGACGGCAAGACAAAGATTGACCTTACAACGGACGACTGGCGGCTTCCGGCAATTAAGACGTATCTGAACGCCGGGTTTAAGCCTGTTTACCATCATCCGGATATGGAAGAGCGATGGCAGAAGGTAATGGAGCAGCTATACTACCCCCTGATATCAAAAGTAATATCAGGGGGTAATTTTACCGATACGATGGAGGTCGAAAATACCGAAAACGGCTGCGGCAAAGGCGGCGACAGATACATCTTAAACACCCGCTTTGCAGTAGAAGATGTTTTTGAAAAAAACTTAAGCAGCGACCGCCTGAAAAATGCACAGGCTCTGTTTGCTTTTTTTAAAGCAAATGGCATAACACCCGAAACAATTGACAGCGATTGTTGGAATTACAAAGGAAATGGCCTGTTTGTTATTCACGCATATGGGGATGATGACAACAATTGGTTTATGTACGGAAACTTGGATACATGGGAAAAGTATCCGATAACCGACGGGATGAAGGAGTTTATCTGGGAGAACATCAGATTGTGCACCGGCCAGTGCGGCTGCCCTAACTGGCCCCGGGGAGGGAACCGGATGGTTTTTGGAAAAGAGTTTAAAAGTGTTTGTTCTTCGGTGTTTTTCTTTCAAAACCCTGAAGGTGAAACTTTGGAAAACATAAAAAAGCTGGTGTTGTTGGCAAAAAACAATATTGATAACCGTTAGATATTTCCAACTTCCAAACCTATTGCAAAAATATTACAACAATGGTATTATCCTTTTATAATCCGCTAGGGGTGCTTGTGTAGACAAACTTCGTTTGCTGCCGGGCTGAGAATAACCCTTTGTACCTGCTCCGAGTAATGTCGGCGAAGGAAAGCGTTAAACATTCAAAAAATGTTAAACCCTCCTAATGGATTTGCGAAAATAATAATTCATTAGGAGGATTTTTTATGTCATTTTCAAAATCAAAAGTTGTAAAGTTGCTTGTATTAACTGCCTTGGTAATTGCCTTGCTTGGGTTATTCGCTTGCAGCGGCAATTCCCCTGCTTCAAGTAATGAAAACGGATTACCCGCCACCCTATACATGGCTATTTTAATCGACGACGGCAACATAGAGCAGGAGCATGCATTTGAAGAATTCCGTATTGCCATGGAAAAATATATTGACATTCCCGTGGAAATGGTTACAGATTTGACCCACTTGGTTGGCATCGAAGCCATGCGCGCAGGCAACTTGCATCTTATGTGGGGTTCGCCGTTTGTGTACTTACTGGCACAACAGACCATGGATGTAGAAAGGCTTGTTGTTACTAACAGCCCCAACGTAATAAACAAGACTGTTTTTATAACCGGTCAAGACGATATTCATAGCTTGGACGACCTTGAAGGGCGCACATTCGGCTTTGTTACACCTGCGTCCGCATCAGGCTTTTTGTATCCTATGTACTACTTGATAAACCGATACGGCCTTAGCCGCGACGAAGTTCTTACGCCGGGTATGCTGTTTAGCGAAGTAATATTTTCCGGCAGCAATAACGCAAGCATTGTTGGTGCCGCTCATGGGGACTTTGACGGCGCGGCAGTTGGATATATTCAATTTAACAGAGCTATAGATTCGGGGGCAATTTCTGCAGCTGCTGCCAGAATTTTAGGATATACTCCCAGCATTCCCTTCCCCGGGTATATAGCAAGAACCGATTTGCCGGAAGAATTGCGTAGGCAAATTCAAAGTTTTCTTGTAAACTGGGATAACAATGAATATTCTGTTGCCCGCTGGAACGACGCGGATGTGCGATACGCCATACCGGACCCTGCTGAAATCGAATATTTACGGTCTATGGTAGAAATTTTGGATATTGATTTGGAAGAGCAAGGATAAAAATTGCTAAAAGGATGTGCTGCCGTGAGTTCCCTTCTCACTATTCGTAATTTAACAAAAACCTATGACGGCAAAAATTTTGTCCTTCACGGGATAAACATGTCCGTACAGCAAGGGGAGCTTGTGGCGGTTGTAGGCCCTTCCGGTGCGGGTAAATCCACATTAATACGGTGCATAAACCGCATGGTAGAGCCAACATCCGGGGAAGTTATTTTTGACCAAACAAACGTGGAAAAAGCCAGCGGGCGCGAGTTAAGAAAAATCCGCGCCCGCATTGGCATGATTTTTCAGCACTATAACTTAATTGCCCGTACTAACGTAAAAAACAATGTGCTGCACGGCAGGCTGGGTGAAACCCCATTTTACAAAAGCATTTTGGGACTGTATTCCAAAGCGGATAAACTGGAAGCGGAAGAGCTGCTTAAAACTGTTGGGCTTGAAGGGCATATGTATCAAAAAGCAAGGACCCTCTCCGGCGGTCAAATGCAGCGTGTGGGCATCTGCCGCGCGCTTATGCAGCACCCAAAGCTGCTGCTTGCGGACGAACCAATCGCGTCATTAGACCCGGCGTCTGCCACAACTGTAATGGAACATATACAAACAGTAACCCGCCAACGGGGGCTTGCTTGTATTGTAAATTTGCACCAGGTAGATTTCGCAAAAAAATACGCCACACGGATTATTGGCATGAAACACGGAAATATCGTGTTTGACGGCAAGGCGGAAGACCTTACAGAAGATATGATTTCGTATATTTACGAAGGCGATGATAACAATAATGACTCCGTAAAAAACGCGCCCCCGGTTGACTCGAAAATCGAGTCAACTGAAAAAACTTCAATTTTAAAAGCAAAAATTTTTTTCACACGCCCACAGTTCCTTCTTGCCACCCTTGCGGCAATTATTTTTATGTCGTTTTTCTATCTGCAGGTAAACCCCGTAAATGTATTCGCATCATTCCCAAGCTTTTTCCGTTTTTTAAACAATAATTTCCTGCCACCTAATTTTACCGGGATAACCGCGCAATTGCCAATTGTGCGGCGTACTTTGCTTTTTGCCGTTGTGGGCACTTACATATCCGCTTTTATAGCGTTCTTTTTTGGGCTTTTAATGGCCCGGGAAACAAACCCATTCCCGCCTATACGGGGGACGGTGCGTTTTTTTGTATCATTTCTGCGTAATGTGCCGCTGCTGGTTTGGGGAACAGTGCTGGTGTTCATATTTGGCATAGGGTCGTTGCTGGGGGTTGTGACATTAGTCTTGGCCACATTGGGCTTTTTGGCGCGCTCTTATGCAGACTCTATTGATGAAATTGCAGGCACTAAACTGGAGGCCCTTCGGGCAAACGGCGCAGGGTACTGGCAGGTTATGTTCCACGGGCTAATCCCGGAATTTATCCCGGCCTGGATAAACTGGACACTCTTTTCATTTGAAATTAACATCCGTGCGTCAGCAATTTTAGGGATGGTTGGCGCAGGGGGTCTTGGGCTGCTTATTCAAACGAATTTAGATTTACGCAGTTTCCGCCGCGCCATGGCGTTGGTTCTAATTTTGGTTGCAATGGTGCTTGTTACAGAAATTTTGGTGAATACTATTCGCAAACTTATGGAAAAACAAAACAACGTGCAGTTGCCGCCTTTGCTGGATAAACTTTACGGCGTGTCAATAACTGCCATGCTTGTTGTAATATTTTTTGCGTCTGCCCGTTCGCTGGAGCTTAATTTTACTCTGTTCGCCACAAGGTTTATGGCCAACGTGGGTACAGTCGTGCCTCGCCTTGTGGCTTTTAACCCAAGCGCGCTGCCGGAAATTTTCCACCAATTGTTTGTCTCTATTATCATTGGCATCTGCGCCCTTACCATTGGCACTGTGGTTTCCATGGTACTTGCCTTCCTTGCGGCGGGCAACATCACACCATGGAAACCTTTAAGCTGGGCAATAAAAGGGGTAATCAGTGTTATAAGGGCTGTACCGTCACTGGTGCTTATTCTTATGGTGGTGGCAAGCCTTGGCTTTGGGTACACCACCGCCGTAGTGGGGCTGATGTTTTCGTCTGTAGGGTATTTGACAAAGGCATTTATCGCCAGCATCGAAGAGCAGGATTTTGGCATTATTGAGGCCATGCGGGCAACCGGGGCAAACCGTTTTCAAGTTATTGTTCATGGGTTACTTCCAAGCTGTACCACTGCGTTTATTTCGTGGATATCCATCCGTTTGGAGAGTAATATTTCAGACTCCATATCCATTGGTATAGTTGGCGCGGGCGGTGTCGGGATGCTTATTGCACGGGCCAATAGGCAGCTTAATTTCCCAAATTTGACTACAATAATTTTAGTAATTTTTGCGGCGATGCTTGTTATTGAGTTTGGAACGGGTAAGCTGAGAAAGAAACTTGCGGGATAGTTGTAACTTTTACACGTATATCAAACACACATTTAGGCTAGGATAAAACCAACAGAATTTTAGCCGGGGGTGTTGCTATGCGCCAGAAGCATAAAATATGTAAATTTCTTGTATTCGTGTTTGTAGCTATTTTCATCGGCTATTGCGCCGGCAGCATCGCTTTTCTTGTCCGCTTCCCAAGCGAAATACGCCTTACGGAATTCGCTTCTCACAAACTAACCATAGGCTTGCCCCTTCGCACCACATTCCATAGCGAGACAGCCGCCGTAGCAAAGGTAAACAACGTACCGGTAACGGAAAACTTTAGCATACGTGCAAGAAGGCCGCTAATTATACAAACCGACAGCACAGGCACGGCAGAAATGACAGTGGCTGCATTTGGTGTGCCAATCCGTCGTATTACACTGGACGTTGTGCCGGACATAAAAGTTATACCACTTGGTACAGCAATTGGCGTACGCATAAACACAGACGGTGTAATGGTGCTGGGCATGGGCAGCTTCCTGGGGGAAGACGGCAATGTACACCGCCCAAGTGACGGCATTCTTAGGGCAGGCGATTTACTTTTTAAAGCCAACGGCACAAAAATTACAAGTAAGGAAGCCCTAAGTACCATTGTAGCCAAAAGCGAAGGGGACGTAAAAATATTTTTGCGGCGTGAGGGCAACGAGGTGGAAGTCACATTATCTCCCGCAACAGCCGCCACAGACGGCATACGGCGCATTGGTGCATGGGTGCGGGATTCTACAAAGGGCATAGGCACCCTAACTTACTTCAACCCGCGCACAGGTACTTTTGGTGCCCTTGGGCACGGGATAATGGATGTGGACACAAAAAAACTGATGTCCGTGAAAAGCGGTATAATTATGCCGTCTACGGTAACATCAGTTAAAAGAGGTTTGCGGGGCGCACCCGGCGAACTTGAAGGGGTAGTTGATACAAGCCGTGTACTTGGACAAATATCAAGCAACAACCCCAGCGGCATTTACGGCAAATTAGACAAAGCCGCAAAAGCGGAAATAATTACACGGGAACCTATTCCCATTGCCCTGCGCACCCACATAAAAGAAGGGTCGGCGACAATATTAACAAGTGTCTCCGGCAAAAATGTAAAAGAGTACGAAATTTATATCGAAAATGTTAACCGCTTCACCACAGACGAGACAAAGGGCATGGTAATCCGCATTACAGACCCGGAGTTGCTGCAAATAACAGGCGGCATCGTACAAGGCATGAGCGGAAGCCCTATTTTACAAAATGGCAGGTTAATTGGTGCAATTACTCACGTGTTTGTACAAGACCCCACAAAAGGGTACGGGATTTTTATCGAAAATATGATTCAGCCCGAGAATCATTCCCCATGTTTCCGTTTTACAGAATTATAATAAGAAATGGCAAGCCCAAACTCTTCCTGAGAAAAATCCGGCCATAATAAATCCGAAAAATACCACTCGGCGTAAATCGTTTGCCATGGTAAAAAGTTGCTCGTCCTGCGGTTTTCGACCCCGCCGGTACGGATTACAAGGTCAATATCCGGGGTACCTGTGGTGTCCAAACAGCTTTCAAATCTTTCTTCTGTAATGTCATTTATGCCAATAAAGCCGCTTTTAACCTTGGCGGCTATTTTTTTTGCGGCGCGTACAATTTCGTCACGGCCACCATAGCTTAAAGCAATTTGCACCATAAGCTTTGTACAATGGACCGTCGCCGTTTCTATCCCCTCGATAATAGACAAAATCCGCCTGTCAAACCGGCTTCTGTCGCCAATAATAACTATTTTTATGCCCTTTTCCGCGCAATTTGCCTTTTCTTCCAAGAAATATTTTTCCATCAGGCCAAACAGGTGACGCACTTCACGTTCGTTCCGCTTCCAATTTTCCGTAGAGAAAGCGTAAACCGTCAAATAAGGCACACCTTCTTGCAGGCACCATTCGCATAAATGCCCAAACGTTTCCGCACCGTTGTCATGGCCCCGATGCAATTCAAAGGCATGAGCGCGGGCCCAACGTCTATTTCCATCCATAATAACGCCTATGTGGTTGATTGCCATTTTAAGTCTCCTCGCTTTTAATACTCGCGTGTAGTTAGGTACGACACAAGCCCTCTTAATAGAGCTTTACATTCGTCGTTTACTTGCGAACCATTTATTAAATCCAAACTATTCCCAGATAACCGGGCTATTTCGTCTTCTGCAAATTTTTTCGCACCGGTAACTGTGAATATCTCCCGCACAGTTTCCAAGTCTGACTGTGCTGCGTCCTGCTTGCCATAGAGCAAGTTCAATATGCTTCTTTGCTGCAAAGACGCGTGTTTGTACGCATACCCGTAAACCAGGGTCTGTTTCTTCTCAACCATGTCAGAAATGGCGGGCTTCCCCAAAGCTTCATCACTTGCGTACATGCCCAGCAAATCGTCTTTTATTTGAAACGCAATGCCAATGGGCAACGCAATATCCCTAAGCTCGTTTATAAGGCATTCATCTGCGCCGCCACAAATTGCACCTATCATCAGCGGTCCCGCAATAGTATACCACGCAGTTTTAGACCGATAAATTTCATATACCGCGGCCATGTAACCGTCATAATTGTCTTCCAACGAAATTTGTTCTACAGGAAGGGTCACATCCATTATCTCGCCTTCCAAGGTTATTAGTTGAATTTCTGAAAACTGACGAAATATCCGTATTTTTGCAGTGTTATCTATGTTGTTTGCGTTTGCCAGCAAGTTGTTTGCCAGAAACAATCCGTAATCCCCCACGCATAACGCCTGCGAAATACCAAAATGCTTCGCGCTTTCCTTATCACTTCCACCTGCAAGCTGCGCATCGCGGCTTTTCGCATGGATTGTCTTTCTGCCGCGGCGGGCTTCGCTTCTGTCAATTACATCATCGTGGATAAGAATGGCAGTTTGAAACAGTTCATACGCCATAGCCGCCGGTAAAAAATTAACCGATTCATCAGATGCCGCTTTTTCACCCAAACGTATCATGGCACCGCGAATGCGCTTACCGTCACGGTTTTGCTCGTGTAACTCCCGCACAGCCTCATACACGAACGGTTTGTCTGCGCAGGCTTTAATTACGTTTTCCATTTCATTGTTTGTGTATCTGTCAATCTCCTGTTTCGATTCCGCCAAAAACGCCGCAAAATTCAGATATTCATGTATTTCATCAACAATTTCTGCCGGTGCAGACGCACTGCCTACCAGCCCAACATATGCTGTGTGCAAGTTTTTTACCTCCATTGCCAGTAACTCTCCTAAACATGACACGAAAATCGTATTGTCACAGACTTTACGGCATGTATTGTAAAGCTCAATTGAATTCGCACTTTTTTTATCACCGACAATAATCATTATGTCTACACATGCGGCCAATTCTGCGGATTTTTCGCACTTAACTTTTGTCGCGCTGCACAATGTATCATGAATTTCGGCCGACGGGCAAATCTTAAGAACAAGCTCTACAGCCTTGTTCCACCAATCACGCTTACAAGTAGTTTGCCCAACTACACAAACAGGCAAGCCACAGTTTATGTTTTGTAAATCCGCTTCAGTCTCCAAAATTACCGCGTTATCACACCAACCACGTATGCCAACTACTTCCGGGTGGCTCTTCTGCCCTATGATAATCACATTTTTGTCAGTAGTCTCCACAATTTTGTGGGTCTTTTTTATTTTTACGCACGTACAGTCTTCAATAATCGCGTCTTTGGTCTGCAAACTCTCATAAACAGCACGGGGAACACCATGGGCACGGATAATTACAGTCGCTCCCGGCTCAATATCATTAATATTATCCGTTACTAAAAATCCCTTTTCAATATATTTAGACATTACATGGCTATTGTTTACCAAATCCCCATACAGGTAAACCTTTTGGCCATTTTGGATATGTCTATATTTGCCATCCGCCCTGTTAACCGCCGTTTGAACCCCATGACAAAATCCGGATTCCTTTATTGTTAAAATAATAACCCTCACCGCCTTATAAAATGTCAGGTTTTTGGTTAACTATACCATAATGACATAAAAGTGAACAGTGCAATATGTTTCGCATTGCACGAACACATTTACAAATTCTCAATTTTATGTAAAGCATATCTTTTCTCCTTGCTAATTTAGACAAAATATGCTATAACCTTGATTATATTCACAGTGACAAATATTGTTGGGGGGACAACTTTATGGCACAAGAAAGTAATTCTGCCAATATAAGGTTCTACGTACACGTTGTAATTGGACTATTCATGATGTTTGCCTTTGCCCGCGTTTTTTCACCTTTAGGATCGCTTACGCCTGTTGGTATGCAAATTGTAGGTGTATTTGTGGGTGCCGTGTGGCTTTGGTGCTTTGTTGGCTTTTTATGGCCAAGCCTAATTGCTCTTGTGGCTTTCGGCTTTACGGATTATGCAAGTTTTGGACAGGTTGTAACAACAGCATTTGGTAATCAAGTTCCGGCTCTGTTGCTTTTTTCTATGATTCTATTTGGTTCGCCACAGCATGTTGGCTCAACAGATTACATTACCAGATGGTTTTTAACAAGGAAAATATCTAACAACAGACCTTTTGTATTCAGCTTTGTGTTTATTTTTGCAACCTACGCGCTTTCCGTAGCCGTAAATGTAACGCCATCGCTAATACTAATGTGGACTGTACTTCATTCCGTTTTAAAAGAGCTTAACTACAAACCCGGAGACAAATACAGCACGCTTATGGTTATCGGCACATTTTTAGGTGCCATATCCGGGCAAGCGTCACTACCGTTTACAGGCTCTACCCTCGCAATTTTAAATGTTTTTGAAACAGCGTCAGGTATTGCAATGCCCATACCCGAATATATGCTCCTTGGGTTTATATTCTCCGTTACCGTTTTCGTAATTTACTGCTTATTTATGAAGTTTGTATTTAGGCCGGATGTAAGCAACATAGCAAACATTAACATCGAAATATTTAACAAAAATCCGCTGCCACCTATGAGTACGTTACAAAAAGCAAACTTTTTTGGGATGCTTAGCTTCGTATTCCTAGTACTTTTACCCAGCTTTTTACCGGACAATTTTATTGTAACAGAGCTGCTCAACAATCTGGGGCCACTTGGAATTGCCATACTTGTAACCGGTGTTATGTGTGTACTAAAAGCTGACGGTAAGCCTGTTCTAGATTTTAGGGCTGTTGCGGCTAAAAGCATGAACTGGGAAATATACATTATGGTGGCGGCGGCAATTACACTGTCCGGTGCGCTAACACACCCATCCACCGGTGTTACAGACATGATGATCGCCGCGTTTAACCCGGTACTGGGTGGGCATTCAGCTATTGTATTCTTCATTATTATGTTGCTAATCAGCATTGTTGCCACAAGTTTCGCCATGAATATGATAGTGGGCATTACACTTATGCCGGTACTTGTTACATTTGGCGTAACCGCAGGGGCAAACCTTCCGGCTGTAGCGGCTTCATCCATATTGTTGCTGCATTACGCAATTATACTGCCATCTGCATCAGCTTTTGCCGCCATGTTATGGAGTAATAAAGAGTGGCTAACCAGCAAAGATGTGGCAAAGTACGGCGGGTCGATAGTAATTTTTGCAATCATCGTATCCATAGTAATTATAATGCCAATTTCCTTAATCTTGTTCTAGGTCATAGTCAAACTGCGGTAAAACAAGGAATAGCAATGCAAAATTTGTTGACACACCGTATACAGCATGTTACATTTATATTCCGGTTTACTAATTAAATGTTACATTTACTAATATATTGTTACATTTCATACCCAAGCTTAATTAATCACATACATCTTCACCACAGCGCGACATAAGATCGCGTATACATAGAGGGGGATAAATACTGATGAATTTTACTGAAATCAAAGAACTGACAGAATGGCTCGAGAAGTCATCGTTTACGTCTTACTCCTTATCAATCAATGGCGTTCAGTTAAGCATAAGCAAACAGCAAGCTGTTACGTACCTGCCAAAAGAACTGCCTCCGGAAATTTTATCCGCTGCCCCTTCACATAATATGGCAGAGCAGTCTAATTATGCCCTTACAAATTTACAGGTTCCGTGTGACAATACCCATATCATTTATTCACCGATCGTAGGTATTTTTTATGAAAGCGCAAGCCCGGAAAGTTCTGCTTTTGTGCAGGTTGGTCAGTCTGTAAAAAAAGGCGATATTCTTTGTATTTTAGAGGCTATGAAGATAATGAACGAGATTGTTGCCGACGTAGACGGTGTTGTTACAGAAATTTGTGTATCAAACGGAAATATGGTAGAGGCGTGCATGCCTTTATTTAAAATAGAAGCTGTGTAGGTAACTTTACTAAAGGGGATGCGAAAGACATTATGTTCAGCAAAATTTTAATTGCAAATAGGGGCGAAATTGCCGTACGAATTATTAGGGCCTGTAAAGAACTTGGCATCAGTACCGTTGCAATATCTTCCAAAGCTGATAAAGATGCACTTCATGTTCAAATGGCCGACCAAGCTGTATGTGTGGGAGATTCACCAAGTAAAGACAGCTATTTAAACATGCACAATATTTTGTCTGCAATGTTTTTAACTAAAGTCGAAGCCGTACATCCGGGCTTTGGCTTTTTGTCTGAAAACGCAACTTTTGCTACCATGTGTGAGGAATGCAAGATCAAATTTATTGGACCATCTGCCGCCACAATTGATGCCATGGGCAACAAGGCGAATGCTCGCAAAGTTATGCAAGCAGCCGGTGTGCCTGTTATCCCCGGCAGCGACGGCACTGTAGACAGTGTTGATGAAGCTATAAATTTCGCCGAAATATATGGGTATCCTATTTTACTTAAGGCCTCGGCAGGGGGCGGTGGCAAAGGCATACGCCTATGTAACAATGACGAAGAATTAATCCGAAGTTATGAAGCCGCCAGGTCGGAAGCCCGTCTGTCGTTTTCAGACGATTCTATATATATGGAAAAAGTCATAACCAACGCCAGACATATCGAGGTTCAGGTTATCGCAGATGAACATAGCAATATTATTCACCTGGGGGAACGGGAATGCTCTATGCAAATTCGCAATCAAAAAGTATTGGAAGAAGCCCCGTCACCCATCATCACCCCGGAGCTAAGGAATAAGCTTGGCGATACGGCTATTCTGGCAGCGCAAGCTTGTAACTATGCAAACGCCGGTACAGTAGAATTTTTATTGGATGAAAACAATAATTTTTATTTTATGGAAATGAACACTAGGATACAGGTAGAACATCCGATAACAGAAATGATAACAGGCATTGACCTTGTAAAGGAACAAATATCAATAGCCGCAGGAAATAACTTGTCTGTTAAGCAAGAAGACATACAGTTTAACGGCCATTCCATCGAGTGCCGTATAAATGCAAGCAGTACCGGTTGCATAGATTACGTGCTTTTGCCCGCGGGTGGGCCCGGTATCCGAGTTGATTCTGGCATTTTCCCGGGGTGTACCATATCTCCGTTTTACGATTCCATGATTGCAAAAGTTATTAGCCACGGGAGTACCCGCACCGAAGCCGTTTTAAAAATGAAAAGGGCGTTAAGCGAGTTTATGGTAACCGGCATAGAGACTAACTTAAATTTACAAATGCAAATACTAAAAAATGAAAGTTTTCTGAAGGGCGAATACTACACTACTACGTTAACACAATTGCTAGAATCGTCGGAGGTAAGTCTGTGAGTATTTTTAAGAGAAAAAGATATAAAGCAGTCATACGCAATTTGGAAATTTTAAAGCAATCTACCACCGATCAGCTTAGGTTTAGAAAGCACGAAAACAGGGTAATGCGCAGCATAAAAAAGTTAGTAAAGCGTTTCCGGCATGATAGATGGCAAAATGTACCGGATGGTATGTGGATTAAATGTATCAAATGCCAAGGAGTAATTTATAATAAACAATTGGGCGACCATAAAATTTGCCCAAATTGCAATATATCTTTTCGCATTACTGCCCGGGAAATGATTGGCCTAATTGCAGATATAGACAGCTTCAAAGAACGGGATGAACATCTTGTTTCTAACGATCCCATCCAATTCCCCGGATATGTACAAAAAGTTAGCGCGCTGGCAGATACATTAGATATAAAAGAAGCTGTTGTAACAGGTCGCTGCTCCATACACGGCATAGACACAATGCTTGGTGTAATGGACAGCAATTTTATTATGGGCTCTATGGGGTCGGTGGTAGGCGAAAAATTAACCAAAGCTTTTGAAGAAGCTACAAAAAACCGCTTGCCTATTATTGTATTTACGGCTTCCGGCGGTGCCCGTATGCAAGAAGGCATCGTTTCACTAATGCAAATGGCTAAAGTAAGCGGTGCCGTTAAACGCCATTCCGATGAAGGATTGTTATATGTCACCGTATTAACAGACCCTACCACAGGAGGTGTTACAGCCAGTTACGCTATGCTTGGGGACATAATCTTGGCAGAACCCGGGGCTTTAGTAGGCTTTGCAGGACGAAGGGTTATCGAGCAAACAATCAAACAAAAATTACCGGAAGATTTTCAAAGTGCAGAGTTTGTACTAAAAAACGGTTTCATTGATAAAATTGTACCCCGCGATAAAATGCGCGATACACTTGGTCAGCTCTTGAAATTGCATGATAACGGCCCAGAACCCCATATTCATAAAAATACCGATTTCCGATATTTTACAGACTGTTGCGATACAGAACCGTCAAAAGTGGTAGAAATTTCACGAAAAAAGACACGTCCCACATCAAAAGATATTATTTCTTATATGCTAACAGACTTTATTGAACTGCATGGCGATCGTAACTTCCGTGACGACGGGGCTGTTATAGGCGGTGTGGGATACTTAAACGGTAAGCCCATTACCGTTGTAGCAACGCAGAAGGGTCGCGACTTACAAGAAAATTTAGCTACAAATTTCGGTCAGCCACACCCTGAAGGTTATCGCAAAGCATTACGCCTTATGAAACAGGCCGAAAAGTTTGGACGCCCTATCTTAGCTCTTATTAACACCAGCGGGGCATACCCCGCAGCAACCGCAGAGGAAAGAGGACAAGGCGAGGCAATAGCGCGAAATTTATTTAACATGTCAGGGCTTAAAGTACCTGTAATATCTGTTATAATAGGTGAAGGAGGCAGTGGCGGTGCGCTGGCACTTGCATTGGCAGATAAAGTATATATGTTCGAGTATTCCATATATTCCATTTTATCGCCCGAAGGTTTTGCCAGCATACTATGGAAGAACGCCGAAAGAGCAAAAGAAGCGGCAGCAGTAATGAAATTACGCCCTAAAGACTTACTAGAGTTGCAAATAATTGAAGGTATAATTCCCGAAGCCGAAGGCGGGTTCGATAATGACATGTCATACTCACTGGATTACCTTAAACAGCTTCTAACTCATGAGTATAATGTGCTTTTACAAAAGACAACGGGAGGATTACTAGACGAGCGATATGCCAGGTTTAGAAAATTTGGGGCATATTAACAAACTTATAATGAGAGGTGCTTGATTATGAAAAAACGCGTCATTATTGTTGGCGGCGGTATAGCAGGACTTTCCGCAGGTGTGTATGCACAAAAATGCGGCTTTGATGTCATCATTTTAGAAAGCCACAACATTGCGGGGGGAAATTGTACTGCATGGAAGCGCAAGGGTTATCTTTTTGAGGGCGCAATGCACTGGTTAACGGGCTCCAGTAAAAAAGAACCGATTAATAAAATATGGCGGCATATAGGTGCTTTGAATGATAACGTGGCTGTACACTATCCAGAGCCATATAAAGACTTTATATATAGGGGGGAATCTATCAAACTGTACCGGGATGTCAACTTAACCGAAAAGCACTTGATAGAGCTTTCCCCGTCTGACGAAAGAGAAATCAAGGTACTTTGCAATAACATCCGTAAAATCAGTAAGCTTGTAATGCCTGTTGCAGATTTACGCGGAGTAAAAGTAACAAAATGGCAGTTCCCACCCATTAAGTTACTTTTCGCATATCTATCCGGTAATCGAATGATGAAAAAATCTTCTAAAATCCCAAAAGAAGAGTATATTAGGCGGTTTAATCACGAGGGCCTGCGCGAGTTGTTCAGGCATTTTTGTTCTGGAAAGTACAGTGCTACCTGGTTGTATTTTTCCTTGGCTACGCAAGCACGCGGTGACGGCGGTTTCCCTGAAGGCGGTTCGCTGCCATTTGTAGGGCGTATTGTAAAAACCCTAAAAGAACACGGCGGAAAAATTCTTTTTAATACCCGAGTTGATCGTGTAGTGGTCAAAGACGGCAAAGCCGTTGGCGTTGAAACCGGAGGGGAATTTCTCCCTGCAGATGCCGTAATTGTAGCATCAGACACTATGCAAATAGATCACTTATTCGACGCTCCGCCGCAAGCCCCATGGCTTGATGAAATGCGCAAAACAACAGAACCAATCATGTGTACATTTGTTTCCCTGGGCATAAACGCCAACCTAAAAAGGTATCCCAAGAATTGCATGTTCAAGCTTGAGAAACCACTTATAGTAGCAATGCAAGAATACACATATATACAAATTAATAATTATGCCAATGATCCCACCTATTCTCCCGACGGGAAAGCCGCCGTTACTATGCACCTTATTAGCGACAGTTATGATTTTTGGAAAAAAGCAAGGGACGAAGGCAGATATGCAGAAGAGAAAGAAAAAGTTGCCGCCGATGTAATTGCCGCTTTAACAACACAATTGCCGGAAATTGACGGCAAAGTTGAAGTTTGCGATGTTGCTACACCTCTAACGTACGAGCGTTATTGTGCTACCTGGAAAGGTTCATGGATGACAATGATGGCACATACGATGAAAATTAAAGCATATCCCGCGATTGTATCAAATATTTCAAGCCTCTATTTTGCAGGGCACCGCATGAGAGCCCCCGGCGGCTTGCCGATTGCAGCCAGAAGTGGCCGCGCCGCAGTGCAGTATCTTTGCCGCGATACAAAGACAGTGTTTGTCAGCGAAGATAAGTGATAAATGGTGGACTTACATTTGTTTAACACTGCAAGCTTCAACTTTGTAAAAAATTTGAGTACAATTTCCACCGACTTGCCTAAAGAAAACCGTACTATTAGCAAATCTTACACAAAAGACGCGATGGCGTTGTGTGTTTCCGACGCAGCAAAAATTGGAATTGATATAGAAAAAAAGCTGAAACGTTCACCGGAAACCATTATACATTTTGTTAAAAAATATATCACGTTTCAAATAAAAAGCATACCATCCGATATGAATGAGCAATGGTTTTACAAAGCATGGACAGCAATGGAAAGCTATTTCAAATTAGCCGGTAAGGGCTTTAGCACACCAAAAAACTTCGTACTAGACATAGAGCAACAGCTTATTTTGCATGATGGCAAACAAGCTGCTTGGCTGGAATACTTTAATATCGGTAATTTTGTAATATGCATCTGCAGTGATACAGCATTTTCAAAGCAAGATGTACAAATAAGTTTTCATGGTTGGGAGGGCTAATATGAAGAAATATGCTCTGGTATTTTCGGGGCAAGGGTCCGAACGGGTGGGGATGTTTAACGACCTGCTGAAAGAACCGGTAATGCTTAATCAAGTACTGGATACATTGAAGGAGCAGCTAAATTTGGACTTTCACGATGCGGTGATAACTAAAGACGCCGGAATTGTTAATAAAAACAATCAACTGTTGTTAAGCCTTTATCACCACCTATTAACGAAGTTGCTTACAAAAAAAATAGGCTACTCCCCGGCATACTGCATGGGACACAGCTTTGGACAGTTTTCGGCTTTAACAAATTCCGGTGCCGTCGACTTTGTTGATATGGTAGATTTTATCAATAAACGCACAGACATTATCAATTCCGGTAGCATTGAAGTAAAAGCTGTTTTCAAAAGCATACACGGCATGACTTTGGAAACATTTGAACATTTTCAAGCTAATGAAGGACTTGCGGGGCAGGTAGAACTGGCTCTGCATAATCAAAAAGAACAAGTTGTTTGCGGGACAACTAAAGCCGGAGAAGCAAAGCTTAATGAACTTTCTGCCAAGTATAACTATGTGCTTAAACATGTGCATGTGTCAAGGCCATACCATACACAATTTATGAAAGAGTACAATCAACTTTTGCTTCCACATATAGACAACCTGGTGGTTATGGCACCCCAATATCCTGTTGTACTTAACAATTCTATAAAAGCAGCTTCGGACGCAGAACTGTTACGGGATGAAACCAAAATACAAATGATAAAACCTGTGTTTTGGTATGACAGCGTTAAAAGTTTATCGGATAAAGTAGATGCTTTCGTAATTATTGACCCAAGCGAAACCCAGTATAAAATTTTACGACGTATTACTGATAAAAAAATCCACAATATTAATAATCTCGGTACTGTAAAAATGATAGAAAAGAAGGGAGTATAAACATGGATACTAACACAGAAAAAATTGCGTTGGTAACTGGGGGGTCAAGGGGGATAGGTGCGGCAATTGCGTTGGAGTTATCCAAAAATTATCACGTTATTATTAACTATAATAACAGTGAAGCAAAGGCACTTGAAGTTGTAAAGCAGATAACCGATGCCGGAGGCAGTGCAGAAGCTATAAAAGCGGATGTCACTAATGAAAGAGATGTAATTAAAATGTTTCGTCATATCTGGACCACTTTTAAAAACTTACATCTGCTTGTAAATAATGCGGGTATTACTGCTGACGGTTACATTATGACCATGAGTTTAGAATCATGGAACAGAGTGCTTAACACAGACCTTACTTCCGTTTTCTTATGTACCAGAGAAGCACTAAAAATCATGTACAACGTAAAGACGAAAGGCAAAATCATTAACATTGCGTCTGTAAGCGGCATTGTAGGCCTTGAAGGACAAGCAAATTATAGCGCGGCAAAAGGGGGAGTAATTGCGTTTACAAAAAGTGCCGCAAAAGAAATAGCCGGTTACGGAATTACTATAAACACAATCGCACCGGGCTTTATCGAAACAGACATGGTAAAAAAAGTGCCGCATGGTGTCATAAATAAAGTTATCGACAGCATACCAATCAAGCGTGTCGGTACAGCCGAGGAAGTAGCTAAACTTGCCGCCTACCTGGCCGGTGATGATACCAGTTACATGACGGGAAAAATTTTTACTATAGACGGCGGAATGGTTATTTAAGTACGTATCGTTCAAATCAAGGAAGGATTATCAAGACATGACAGTAAAAGAAAAGATTGCTGAAAGAAGTCAATTGTGCCAATCTATACGGGAAATTATTGTAGACAGGCTTATGCTTGACATCTCAGCAGATTTTATTAGTAATGACCAACCATTGGTTGGGCGCGGGTTAGAGCTTGACTCTATCGACAGCTTAGAGATATCTGTTGCTGTAAATATGGAAATGGATGTAACTATTACCGACGAAGACAGCACTACTATTTTTAGTTCTATAAACCACCTTGCAGACTTTATAGAAAAAGCAAGGGAGAGGGCGGATGAGGAATGAGTCGGCAGTGGAATCATCAATGGATAAAGGATAGACTGCCTCATCGTTGGCCTTTTTTGCATGTAGACCGGGTAACCAAAATAACCGGAAAAAGTATTGAAGGTTATAAAAATGTCTCTGCATCTGACAGTGTTTTTCTGGGGCATTTCCAAGAAGTATCCGTTTTGCCTGGTGTAATTGTTGTGGAAGCTTTGGCACAATTAAGCGGGTTGTTTTTACTTGCCAACGAAGAAGAAGCCGCAACCGACGATGATGTGGACATTGCCGCAAAAATTGGCCTGCTTACAAGTATACGTAATTTTAAGTTTATCAAGATAATTGAACCGGGCGACCAACTTCTTCTTAAGTCTATACTTAAGGGAAGCAACGGAGACTGTTATGTATTTGCGGTTTCTGCCTATGTAGATAATCGCGAAGTTGCTGTAGGAGAATTACAACTCTTTTTGCAAAAACGGGAGGCGGTTATATAATGTTTGGTGGAGTTGACTTTGAGCTATTTCAAGAAAGTGACGCGCAGCAAGTTGCAGATATGTTAAACAGAAACCGTTTTCATTCTGCCAGAAACGGCCACATAACAGCTGAACTTTATTTGTTTTTGCGGCGATGCCGCGGTTCCGCATTTACCATTTTAGCTAAGAAAAACGGTAAAGTTGTTGGCATAGCAGGAGCTTATCCAACATCTGATAACCATGTCGCCAAAAACAAACAAATATATATAGGTACATTTTTGGTTGATATACAGTATCGTCTTTCGTATTCAGTCATTATGGGATTGTATGACGCAATTAGCAAAGAATTTACCAGCAAAGGCTATATGGAACTGATTTCGCTTGTCAGGCCGCAAAATGAATCCTCGTATAATCTTATGATTAAGTGCGGCTACGTTCTGATAGATAATACCCCAAATGATTTTGGGCGCATGAAATTGAACAATTTTGCACCTACGCTGTCCAATTATATCGGTGAGACTGCAGAAATAACCAATAAAACAATTTACACAATATTACCCGTAGTAGATAAAAAAGAAGCACGGAAAATGCAAGGAAAACCGCTAATACACGGCAGATATATTGAGTGCAATTATCAACTTGCAAGGAAAAATGTGGTACTGCTTTTCGACACTGTTAACTACAAGGTTGATGGCGCAATTGTTCCAATGTATTGTAAATTGTACCCGGATTTTTATACAAAAGGAAGATATATCCTTGAAAATTTAAGAAGGTTGAAGAGCATTACCCTTCCTGTCGAATTAGTTATGGAACCGGAATCCGGCGTAGAAAATATGAGATACGAAATCACACTAGAAGCCGGGCAATCACAAGCTGTCGAATGTTCCGAAAGTGTCAGCGAATTTCGGTTTCTTTATAACAACGTATGGTACAGGCTACACCCAAACAAGTTTGAAGAAGTTATCATTCCCAAAGAGCCTATCAGGCTTGAATGCGGTAAGCTATCTGTCAAACTAGAGCCATCTACAGGTTTCATGTCTGTAATGAGTGGTGAAACAAAATTGACGACTCTTGTATGGCCATGCCCGGTAATCCCATATCTTGAAGGGCTTTTTGACCCTCGTATAAAGGAACTTGATGTGGTGCAAACCGAAAATTGCCTGACCATAACAGAAGAAACCGATAGTTACAAACTGACACGTATATGTTTGCTTTCTGAAAATAAAATGGACGTAACTACAACATTCAAATGTAAAACAGACGATGTGGAAGTTCGTCCGATAACACAAATATATGCGGAAAAAGGTGTGCAAGGATATGCAGTAAAATCCGGAGACAGAACAATGGACTTTAACGCGCAGAAAATCAAACACATTGGATATGAATTTAGCGACTACACCTATTGGGATTCCGAGCCTGAACGCTATGTAGGTTTTCCGGTAGAAATTTTATCTTTTAAGTATCCATCATCTGCTGTTGATATTGCAATTGACAAAAAATGCAAATTTATTGATCATGCACCTGTTTTTGTGTCAACATTGGATTTTGACGGGGACAAATTATTGGACGAGCAGGTAATCGAACAAATACAAGTTAACTACAGAACGGAGGACGTGTAATGCTTACTGAAATAAACAACCTTTTTGGCGGCTTTGCAGAACTAAAAGAGGTAAAAGACAGCCAAGTTGTTGCCGTAGCAAGCGATAAGCGTGTGGAGTATGATAACATAAGACAAGATGTTGGCATTCTTCCTATGACATTTACAACATACTACAAGATAACTGGTGACGAAGCAGAAGAGATACTTGACAACTTACTGACTAAAAGTGTGCAATACTTAAATTACGGTCAAAACCGACTTTGCTATTTTTTGAAGGAATCCGGCGATGTTGCTGCGTTTGTTACAATATATAAAAACGATGAAAACTTCTTTATTGAGACATTTAACTGGGACACGCAAGCTGTCGAAACGATAATGCACAAAAACAGCCTCTCTTTTGAAAAGCTGAATTATAGCTGCATTTTATTGGAAGGCTTAAAAACAGTCGAGTTTATGGCAGAGGCAATGGATATTACCGTTGACTATTTTGTATATCAAAGCCATCAGGAATTAGAATGTTTTGGCAAGGATGTTACGATTGCCCGTACCGGGTACACCGGCGAGTTTGGATACAAGCTAATAGGCAATGCAGAAGATATTTTAGCAATTTGGAAAAACCTTCTGCCTGCCCACAAAAGTAAAATTGCCGGATATAACGCATTTGAAATGTGCCATTTTGAAATAAAGCAGCCGTTTTGGGAATTACCATATCTGTCACTAAGCAGCAATGCCTTCGAGATAGATTATCATTGGCTTGTAGACTTCAAAAAAGATATTGATTATGTGGGCAAAGATGCTTTGCTTAATACCAAATTTGCCGAAGCGTCCAAAAGAATCATCGGCAGCTTATCAGATGCAGAATCCCCTGTGGGTGATGATGTAATGCTGGAGGCCGAAGTAATAGGTAAGGTCGTAGACAGCAGGCTTTCATATGGACTAAACAAGTATATTACAATGATATTTATCAGTAAAGACTACGCCCATGTAAATGTTGATTTGCAAACAGCAAGCGGACAAATGCTTCATACAGTATCCGCGCCCTATATTTTCCCTGCCAGCTGGACTGTGAACAGATAATAGAGTTATGACGCCAACAAGGAGGATTTATGAATAACGACCGCGTAGTTATTACCGGTATGGGAGTTGTGGCGTGTAACGGACATAATCCCCAAGACCTTACCGCTAATGTTAATGCTAATATTAGCGGTATTAAAGAATGTACACGGCACGACATGACAGGGCTAAAAAGTCAGCTTGCAGGCGAGATTGACTATGGCGAGCTGTACAAAGTCTTGCCAAACGAAGACGATGTAGAAAAAACTATTTATTTAGCGTATTACGCAACACAACAAGCCATCTCCAACGCGGGAATAGATTTTACAAGTTCCAACAAAAATGTTGCCATTGTTATAGGCAGCCTGTTTGGCGGCTTTAATACATCTGTGCATGTGCATGAAGAATTTCTGAAAGATCACACATTGCAAGATATTGACACAGGCATACTTGAATATTTCAGCCCATGTAGTATTCCCAGCTATTTGTCGAAAAAGTTTAACATCAAAGGTGCAAAAATTGTGGTTAGCAACGCCTGTGCTTCCGGTGGAAGCGCAGTTGGTATGGCTTATGACCTGATACGTTCCGGCCTTGCAGACATGGCAATCGCCGGCGGCGCAGACGAGCTTAACCGCTTATCTTTAGCCGGTTTTAACAGCCTTGGTGCGCTTTGCCCCAAAAACTGTACGCCATACACCAACAGTACGGGAATAAACATTGGTGAAGGCGCGGGCATTTTTGTTTTAGAAAAGCTTGCCGACGCGCAAGAGCGCGGCTGCGAACCTCAAGTTGAAATTGTGGGATACGAGTTAAATTCTGACGCGTTTCATATTACGTCACCTGACCCTAACGGAGAAGGCGCATTCCGTACAATGAGGGCTGTGTTAGACCGCAACAACATCCCGCTGGAAGCTGTTTCTTATGTAAACGGACACGGAACAGGCACAATGGGCAACGACTCATCTGAAACAAAATCTGTGAAGCGTTTGTACGCAAACAGTGAAATTGTTGGCAAGCTTACAAGCAATAAAGGCGTACTTGGACATTGCATGGGGGCGGCCGGTGCCGTAGAGCTTTTTGTGGCATCTCAATCTATCATAGATGGTATAATACCGCCCACATATCACGGCGAAAAGCAAAAAGAGTTTACGGGAATTGAGATTGTTAAAGAAGCCATAAAGGATCCATGCCCGGTTGTGCTTTCCAATTCATTCGCCTTTGGCGGTAACAATATAACCGTGGGTATATCTGCGCCGGAGTATTTCGATTTCAACCAACTGGATAATCATATGATTGATGATGAAATTATTATCACAGGTATTGGATGCGTAGGGAACAAACACACTTCTTTTGAAGAATATCTTTCGCTGCTTGCAAATAACGATAATGAATTTGCCGCAAACCCGGAATATGAAGGCAAGTACAGCTCTGTTTACCACGGAGTAGTGCCCGAATACGACTATCGCAAATACATGTCTCCCGACTTTTTCAGAAAAACGGACTTAATCAGCAAACTCTCTATAATTTCATCTGTGTCCGCCATAAAAGACTCTAACATAAAAATTGTCCGGGCAAATGAAGAACGCATCGGCCTAATTTACGGCACGGGAACAGGCCCTATTTCCACGATAGAGAAGCTAAACTCCGAAATTTTACAACACGGATTACCGGGAATGAATGCTTTCTTCTTCCCCAACAGCGTGTGTAATGCCGCGCCGGGCTATATAACCATGAACAGCCGTATAAAAGGCACAACCATTACCATAAATTGCGGCGGTGCTACATTTGCTTCCAACATGTTGTACGCCAAGTTGGTGCTGCTGCAAAACAAAGCAGACCACGTAATTGTTACCGTAGCAGACGATTACAACGAAGTTTATCATGCCGCACATGACCGAATCAAACATCTGTCATGTGGCAATAAAATAGAAAGCTTTTTTGGCGATACTAACACAATATTACTATCGCCTGGCAGTGTTTCAATTATGCTGGAGCGCAAGCAAACCGCCGTTGAACGCGGTGCGAAAACGTATGCAAAATTTGTTGGCGGTACGCTGACGGGTTCTTGCTCATCTAAGAAAGACCCTGAGTCAAACAAGGCCGCAATGTACCATGCCTATGAAAATACACTGGCTGTAACAAACCTAACTGCCGAAGATGTGGATGTGTATTTCGCTAACACAACGGGAAGACGTTCAATGGACACACTGGAGAAAAACGCAGTAATAGATAAGCTTACAAAACCTATTATTTCTTCTGCACGGCAGTTTAGCGGAACCAATGCTGCACTAATGTCCGCTTATTCAGCCCTTTCGGCGGTTGCGGCTTTTTCCGGCTTGCCCGTTTACGATGTGCTTAACGGTCAAATTATTACACAAACAGATAACATCAATAACGTAGTAATTGCATCACATTTCTATGACGAAACATTTGGAAACTTAATTTTAAGCAGGGTCTAATCCCTGCTGTATACATATACTAATTTCACCGGCGGCAAGTGTAAGTACTTCACCGTTATCTTTTTGCACAATTAAATGCCCCGCCTCGTCAATATCGATTGCGGTAGCTTCATATGGTTCATTTTGCCCATTGATAATAACTTTTTCCCCTAACATCATAAGGCGTTTTCTATATTTTGATAATATTAGCTTGCTGTCGGATTGGCTTTCTTCAAAAACCAGCATTCTATTTATGATTTCGGCAATTAGTCTGTTTCTTGTTATATTTGGTATACTATCTGAAAAAACAGCATCTGCTTTGTACTTTATGTCATGCGGAAAGCCGCCTGTAGGTACAGTGAAGTTAATACCAATACCAACAACTATCCATTGCATGCTGCCGGTTTCAAAATTAGTAACTGCTTCCGTTAAAATACCGCATATTTTTTTCCCGTTTAAATAAATATCGTTGATCCATTTTATCTTAGGTGTTTTTTCTGTTGTGGTTTCAATCGCTTCACACACTGACACCGCCGCGTAGGATGTTATTAACGTTGAATTACTAAGCAGGTGCAATTGTACGGGACGCAAAATAAGACTCAGATATATTCCGTGGCCGGGCGGCGAAAAAAAACTACGGTTGAATCGCCCTTTTCCGGCGACCTGATAATCCGCAATAATTATCGTACCGTGTTCTGCCCCACAGATTGCCATTTCTTTTGCCGTTTTATTTGTTGACTCTAAAGAACCGTAAATATGTATTTTACCGGCAGTCTCTTTTTTGTGCAAAAACGGAAGTATACTCTCAACCGATAAAATGTCGCTGTCACTGCAAAGGCAGTAACCCTTGTTGACACATTTTTTTGTACTCATTACTTGGCCGCCTCTTCATACAGTGTTGTCACCGCATAATACAGCTATAGTTGACAATACTGCCTTTTATTGTAATACTAACACAATTGATGATTTTGTGTAAAGGAAGATGGCTAATGAGAAAAATGAGTTTATCGGTTCGTGATATATGTTTTATAAGCCTGTTTGCCGCTATAATTGCCGTTGTATCGCAGCTAAGTATACCTATGCCCTACGGCGTGCCTATGACGATGCAGACATTCATAATACCACTTGCCGGTGTTATTCTGGGCGCGAAAAAAGGAGCCGTTTCGGTGTTAGTGTATGTACTTGTCGGTGCAGTAGGCCTCCCGGTTTTTGCGGGGTTTTCCGGCGGTGTTGGCATTATTGTTGGCATACGGGGCGGGTTTATTATTTCTTTTCCGGTTATGGCAATAACTGCGGGAATTGGAATGGGCAAAAATAATATTTTGTGGCTGGTATCTTGGCTTGCTGCAGGGGCAGTAATAAATTTTGCATGTGGAATGCTATGGTTTAGCATTGTTATGCCTGCAGATTTAACCACCGCTTTTATAGCTTGCGTCCTGCCCTTTATACCCACATGTATAGTTAAAATAATATTGTTAACTGTTATGGCAAAACCGGTCAAACGCGCCCTCGTAAACACAGGCCGGCAATAAGAATCCCCCCTGATATCAAAATGTAATATCAGGGGGTAATTTTACCGCGCAATTATTGCCGGTTGAATCTGCCTTCCTTCCAAGGCACATTCTACAGAGCTGATTAAACGGGATAAATCCGCAGTCATACTTGTGGGCTTTTCCACGGGATTATCTTGCCCAAACGGTACAAAAAAGATGTTTTTTGTATTGTACAACTTCATTATATTAGCACCGTTCATTCCCAAAGCGTCATTAGAAAAAAGTGCCAACAAAACAGGTTTCCCATTTCGTATCGTTGCCTTTGCAGCCAATGTAACCGGCCCGTCAGAAATGCCATTTGCAAGCTTTGCAATTGTGTTACCGGTTGCAGGGGCAATTATTATAATATCCATTTGCCGGGATGGGCCAAATGTTTCGGCTTGGGCCATGGTGTTGATTACGTCTCTGCCGCAAATTTCGGATATTTTTTTTATATACAAATCTCTGTCGTGAAAGCGTGAACTAAAGTTATTTACATTTTCAGACACTACCGGGTAAATGTCCGCACCCATGTCTTTTAACTTTTGTAATGGCTCCAGAATTTCCAGGGATGTGCAGAAAGATGCCGTTATCCCAAATCCAACTTTTTTGCCCTTTAGTGTCATTTTGAATCATCTCCCTAAGATAAACTCTACATACTCGCCCAAGGTTTCCCCGGCGGTTTGCACAGCGTACTTACCGGGAATACCCGGCAGCAATGCGGAACGGCTGTTTTGCTGTTTTGCAATTTCCATATTAAACCCGTATGGCGCAGAGGCGATGTCTATCAAAAGTACGCCGCCTAAACAGTACAGTACATCATCCGGAAAGACTTGTGCCGGTACGGTATTAATTATTGCGTCAAAGCCGGAATCGGCCAAAAATTGGTGAATATAAATTGGCGTGACAGAATCGGCCTGTGCAATACATTCCTTTTCCCGGTTTCTGACAAGTGCAAAAACGCTTGACCCAAGCGCAGAAAGACGCAGCGACAAATCCCTGCCGCATACACCGTAACCAATTACTAAAATACGGCTGTTTGCAACCGTGCGCTGTAAATTATGGATAAGGTAAGCAATTACCCCTTCCGAGGTTGGTACTGCATTCTTAACAGCAGTGCCTTTGTCTTCCATCATTACGTAGTAGCAAAAACCGTGTATCTTGCACTGCTCTGTTAGGTAACTGCTTCTGACCCCGGAGAAGATGCGCGCACTTTTTTTAAACCGCGCAAAATATTCATCGTTGTACGTAGCTTCATCCACTCTTTCTTTGAATGGGAAAATCGCAAAGTCTAAGCCACATGGATTGGTATCAAAACTATGAAAAATATGGCCCTTGCTTTGCAAATAAGCTTCCGTATGGTGGTACCGCGCGTCATCTTTAAGAATAATCCCGTCCATCACCGGCTCCTTAAAACATGTCTGTATAGGCATTTTATGCAGTATTGCCAAGTAACGCCACAACCTTATGATGCGTAATATAAAGCACTCATGCATTAAGGCAGGTATATTTATGACGCGTCACATGTTTGCCGGGGGAATGACCCCCATTGGTTTTGTTGACTTTTTCGACCAAGTAATGCCGCTTAAAACCGCGCAAAAACGATACTTCCTAAAAGGCGCGTCCGGAACCGGTAAAAGTACTTTCATAAAAAAAATTGCAGCCCAATTCGAAGCTGCAAAAATAAATATTGATTTTTATCACTGCGCCAACGACGTAACCGGCATAGACGGCATGGCCGTAAAAGAACACGGTTTTTGCATAATTGACGCAACCCGGCCCCACTCCCATGACCCGGAAATACCTGCCGCCATTGACGAAATTATCGACTTTGCACAGTTCCTTGACAGGGAAAAAGTTACAAAACATCTGGATGAAATAAGGCAGCTGCTGTACTCAAAAGAAGAATCTTATGCCATGGCACAAAAATTGCTGGCATCGGCAAAAAATGTTTCATCTTCCACAATACCGACCAATGAGAAATTACGCATTAAAAAAATAGCAAGAGAGTATGTAAGTATTTTTAGAAAAAAGCACCGTGCCGGTACAAACAGGAATATGTTTCTGGCCGCAATAACACCGGACGGCATAAAAAATTTTGCAGACACAACTTTAGGCATGTATAAAGTCTACGGAGTATTTCCGCAAGCGGAAGCGGGCGTATTTTTAGCAGAAGTAAAGGAATGTGCAGTCGCAATTGGTATAAACACGGAAAGTTTTTACTGCCCACTAGAACCGGAAAAAATCATACATCTTATACTGCCGGACGAAGGCGCAGCAATGGCAACACTCGGCGGGCACTTTGGATACACCGGTAATGTTTATACGAAAGTTGACTTAATGCATATTGCCCCGCTGCAAAGCGATAAAGCCTCAGACAAAATACTGGGTGCCGTTATTGACGCAATGAAATTGGCACGTATATCACACGAAAAATTAGAGGAGATATACGTAAGCGCAATGGATTTTACTAAAGTGGATGAATTGCTTCTTTATAGGCCTACGCGAAATGTCTCAATCTCACCTAACAACCACAAAATATCAACGTTCATTGCCTTAGAAATTGCAAGAAGCTCATAATCCGCGACTATACGTTCCTCCTGCTCAATTTTTGAAAGCGTTGATTGTGCAATTTCCAAACCATTCAAGTTTATCCGTGCTAATAAGTCCATTTGTGACATCGGCGGGTTTTGCATTGCGCGATATATTCGCATTTTACGGCCTATTATGTTTTTCCCCATGTTACACGCTCCTACAAATATTCTGTATTCCATTTTATATAACAATATGTTATATTGTTTTCTACATTAGAATATTTATTCTCATTTGAAATGAACGGAGCGAATTTAATGAAAATTTCGGTTGGATCTGGCGCATTTTTACCCGAAAATGCAAATGGCATAAACCCAAATGTCTGCTGCTTTGCAGGACACCGCAATATATCGGCGGAAAAAATACAACATATCATACAACGTTTAAACGAAGAAGTAGACAAGCTAATTAATAATGGGGTTACAGATTTTCTATCCGGCGGTGCATTAGGCTTCGACTGTATTGCCGCATCATTGATAATTGCAAAAAAGCAACAAAGCGCAAATATACGGCTTATATTTGCCCTGCCATATGACGGCTTTAATGAAAGCTGGACAAATAAGCAAAAACAATTACTCCGCTCATTGTTGAGTGAAGCAGATGAAGTCCGTTATACTTCAGAGAAGTATGCCGTTGACTGCATAACAAAGCGAAACCATTATTTAGCCGACAACTCTGCATATTGCATATGCGCATTAACAAAAAAAATAAGCGAAACCGCACAAACAGTTCGCTATGCAAAAGAGCAGGGACTTAAAATTATAAACGTAGCTAAGTAGCAAACCGATTTGCCATACCTTGCAAATGAATAATTTTTTTGCAAGGTATTAACGAACATCACAATGAACAAGTGCGCGCAGATGCGCCCAGCCCCAAGAAAGGCTTTATCACCAACCCTGCCGATGTGATAATCTTAACAAACCCCGACATTTCTGCCGACCAAATGTGGCACTTTTTTATCCGTAATAACACCTACGAAGTAGCTTACGGAAACAAAGAAGCCATCATTCGCCCGCTAAAAAATACGCCGCTTTACATTGGTGCATTCTATGACCAAAAACTTGTAGGTATTTTACGCGTGCTGCATGATGGGCTGACCGCATTTATTGTGGAGTTTGGACTGGAATTAGAATTGCAAGGCGTGGACGAAAATGAGTGCGGCTTTTTAATTAAAGGCGACCAATATGGTATTGGTAAACGCATGGATGAAATAATGCTAAAAGAATTGACTCACCTTGGCATTGATTTCATTTCATTTAATGTGGTTGAAGGCGTTGAAGAAGATTTCTTTGGCTCGCTGGGCCTGCTTGAAAACCCAGGCCATAAGCAGTATATTTGGGACAACATGCCACTTATAAACGATAAGTAGGAAGTTGCTCTTTACGAAGGGCTACCCCCTGATATCAGGGGGTCCCTTTATATTGTAGCAATTTTACAACTTGATAATTGACACTAAATTACATATACTGTTTTTATTCAATTCCACAATGTAACACTTTTTAGAGCAAATTACAAAAGAGGAGTGAACTAAGTGTCAAAATTCAACCAATACTTCTTGATGGAAGATGAGCAAGACATTGCACAATATGTAAAAGAAAAAACCATTATCTTTGCCCCCGATGCCGTACTTACAGTAAAAGAAATTGGCGACGGCAACTTGAACTACGTTTTCTTGGTAAAAGAAGAGGCTGCAAGTAAATCCATAATTGTAAAACAAGCCGGGGAAGAACTGCGGATTTCAAAAGAAATGCGAATCTCCACAGACAGAAACCGCATAGAAGCAGAAATATTAGAGTTACAAAACAAATTTGCCCCCGGACTTGTTCCACTAATTTATGGATACGACACTTGTATGTGCGCCATGTTAATGGAAGACTTAACTAGATTTCGGCTAATGCGTTATGCACTTATGGACTATAAAACGTTCCCTAACTTTGCCGAACATATTACAACATATATGGTAAACACTTTGCTTGCCACAACAGATGCCATTATGGACCCGAAAGACAAAAAGGAATTGCAAAAAAAGTTTGTCAACCCGGAATTATGCGAAATTACAGAAGATTTAGTGCTGACAGAGCCATATAATAATTGTAAAAACCGCAATATTGTCGATCCGCTGATTAGCGGCTTTGTCCAGAGAGAGCTTTATGATGATAAAGCACTACACCTAGCAGTAGCAAAACTAAAATTCGATTTTATGACAAATGCCCAGGCCCTACTGCATGGGGACTTGCACACAGGGTCAATTTTTGTAACACCTGAAGAAACAAAGATTTTTGACCCGGAATTTGCATTTTTCGGCCCTATGGGGTACGACATAGGCAACATTGTTGCAAACCTGTTTTTTGCATGGAACAGAGGGTATGCTTACGGTCAAACAGAATTTTGCAATTGGGTACTAAAAACCACAGAAGATACTGTAGATTTGTTTAACAAAAAATTCTTAGAATATTTCAAGGAAAATGTAAACGATACAATGGCAAAAACAGAACAGTTTGCGGAATTTTATTTGGCCGATATAATGGCCGATACCGCAAGTTATGCCGGTACAGAGCTAATCCGCAGGACTGTGGGCATGGCTCAAGTAAAAGACATCACCACCATAGAAGACGACCAAAAACGGGCAAAAGCACAAAAAATCAATATTCTTTGCGCCAAAAATATGATTATGAACAGTAAAACATTCAAAACCGGCAAAGATTTCACAAACGCTTTGCTAAAAGCAGGTGGTCAGGTATGAGCAATTTTGAAACAGTAACATTGGATGACCAAAAAAGCGCAATGATTATTATTGACCAAACAAAGCTTCCCGGCCAAATTGAAATACTTTCGCTAACAAAGCAGGAGGACATACACAAAGCAATTTACTTGCTGCAGGTGCGGGGTGCACCGGCAATTGGCGTTGCTGCCGCTATTGGACTGTACCTTGCGGCAAAAGAAATAAACGAAACTTGCTATGACAAATTCTATGAAAAGCTGAAAACCGCAAAAGACTACCTTGCATCCTCCAGACCAACTGCCGTTAATTTATTTTGGGCACTTGACCGCATGGAAAATATCGCAATACAAAACAAGGCAAAGCCGGTAGCAGAAATTAAAGAACTTCTGCACCAAGAAACTGTAAAAATTAAAGAAGAAGATATTTGGGTATGTAAATCTATCGGCGAATATGGCTTAACACTTATAAAAGACGGTGACGGCATCCTTACCCACTGCAACGCAGGGCAATTGGCCGCCAACAAATACGGCACAGCCTTGGCACCTATCCATGTGGGCACAGAAAAAGGGTATAATTTTAAAGTATTTACAGATGAAACCCGCCCGCTTTTGCAAGGTGCAAGGCTTTCCGCTTTTGAACTGGTAGAAAACGGCGTAGATACAACACTTATATGCGACAACATGGCATCTCAAGTAATGAAGAACGGCTGGGTTAACGCTGTATTTGTGGGCTGTGACAGGGTGGCTGCCAATGGAGATGTATGTAATAAAATAGGAACATCCGGCGTGGCTATTTTAGCCAAACATTATGGTATTCCCTTTTTTGTATGCGCACCCACTTCTACTATTGATATGCAGACAAAAACAGGAGCAGATATAGTTATTGAACAACGCCCCCCGGAAGAAGTAACAGAAATGTGGTATAAAGAAAGAATGGCCCCTAAAGGTGTAAAGGTCTATAACCCCGCTTTTGACGTAACAGATAACAGCCTTGTGACAGCACTTATTACCGAACATGGGATCTTATATCCCCCATTTGATGTGAGTTTGAAGGGTGTGTTTATTGGTAGGTGAGTATAATCGGGTGGAAAACAATAAAAAAGAGCTTGTTATGGTGTTTAAGAGAATAAGCCATAACAGCGTGAGTTCCGCAGCACGGTAGAAATGAGCACACACTGAATGCCGCAAGTAATCAAAGGTGAAGGGTTCTTTTTTTTTGAAAAATAATAAATAAATATGTA